>Ga0208040_1000137_pt1 | contig 104909 bp, 97 predicted proteins | sample AD_UKC083_MetaG_FD_184431 | JGI IMG/M metagenome (GOLD analysis project Ga0208040, IMG submission 184431) | Active sludge microbial communities of municipal wastewater-treating anaerobic digesters from USA - AD_UKC083_MetaG (SPAdes) (version 2) | ecosystem: Engineered > Bioreactor > Anaerobic >...
CCAATAGTCGTGAGTCGGCCATTGTGAATAGTCCTGCATATCATCGGAAAAAACACCATAGATATTAACCGAATTAATCCACCAATACACGTCAACTGCCCACGCAGGTCTGTAGAGATAAAATTTAAGGTATGAACCGGTGCTCGGCTTAAAACTGTTGGGGATCGTGATCCGGGCTGTTTCAGATAGGACATCATTATTCCATTTTTCAATGGAGGTACATTGATTGTTGGATTTACATAAAAAAATCTCCGCGTAGCTATCCCAAATGCTTAGGCCCGTAGCGAAGTGTGGGTCAAGAACAAGTTTTCCCGGATCTGTGTAATAGGGTTCTCCCTTCCAGGAATGGCTGGGGCTATATGAACTGGCAGATGTCATCGTCCAGGCGTCGGATGCAGATCCATCTATTGATTTTACTTCCCAGGCCGTGGGCGTCTCACCAACAGCATATTCCATATCATCTTCAAAGAAGATTGTCTGACCGATACCTTCCCCGGAGCCAATTTTTTTGTAGGCAATCAGCTTGTAGTTTGATTCGCTGAATTTCCTCCAGAAAACGATATAAATATCGTCATTGGTCGGGAGTTTGAATTTATAATTATGACCCTTCGCGAAGGAAATACCGTACTGGGGAATATTCACGAGGTCCCATCCTTCCCAGCAATGGCTGTCCGCCCTGACGGAAAGACCCACCACGTAACGATCGGCAAACCAACCATCTTTGACCTTTATTTTTGTCTGAGCGTCGTAACTAAGCTTATTGCCCTGATTCAGCCAGGCCTGCTCGAAGTTATAATTGAAAGGTAAAAAGAAGCCGCCTCCGTATGTCCCTGTCAGGGCCTGAACCCTTATCGCGCTTTCCGACTTGTCATACCAATAGCTTCCCAGACTCTCGGCCAGCAAACCGCAGCCGGACGAAGGCATAAGATGACCCTCATCAGGAAGCAATAATTTATCCTTGGTAAACCACCACTGCAATATTTGCGTGGCTGTATAATTAGCCGGTAGAGAAACCAGGCTGCTGATCCAGTTCAGGATATTTGCGATGCCCGATGCCAGCGCTGTATTGAAAAAGCTGGGATTGAATTTGCTGACATCACTGTTATCGGGTTGAAAAGGCGAGTCCATCGGAACGCCATGCTTGGAACCGCTCAATGGCCATAAATATGAAATTTTCCTGTTCACATTCCATAAGCCTAATCCGACCGTGCCCTGAGAATCAATGGTAATCTGCTCATTCGTAACGAAAACGACACCCGCAGCACCGGTGACGCTGGGTGATACGCCGGATAACACGATGTTGGTGCCATCTACGGTTTTCCCGGTGTAGCGATATATCGTGCTGTCGTTTCGCTTTCTGAAAAATCCGGGCGGGTCAGGAAACGAGCCTGACGTGGGGGAAAGGGTGAGTGTTGTGCCACTTCCGCTTACGTAGGTTGCCTCGGCAGGGATATAGTTTGACGTCATACCTGAAACGGTCACTTTGGCAGTGCCGCCATCGGGCATATTGATTGTTTGTTGATTTACATACGTCTGTAATAATGCTTTTCCTTCAGCAGGGGTCTGCGCGTTCCTATAGAGCGCCTTCACATAATTGATTCCGGCTTCCGCGTTCATATAGGCGCGCTGCGTGAAATTTCCCGATACCGGATTCAGGCTCGAACTGGAGAAGATGTAAAGAAGGCCGCCGCTGAGAGCGCTCAGGATGACAATAGTGGCAATGATCCCGATCAGGAGAGAGCCCCGCTGATTTTGTAAAAATGCGCGACGGCGTCTGCCGGCAACCGGAGCTCCGATCGCCAAATATTTTTTATGTGAGTTGTTCATTATCATCCTCCCTTAAGTTAGCTGTTGATGACCATTATCAACGTTACGTGTTTCTCGGAAAAACTCTTGTGGTGAATTGCTGCACCGTGACGCCGCCCGGCTTTTCCGTGGATTGAATCGTGACCGTTATACTTCTATCGGCATTATATCTCATGGTAAAGCCGCTGACTTTATTTAAAAGATCGTCCCAGTTTGTACCGTCAGAAGATAGCTGGATGGTGTTACCGTTCAACTGTAAGTGCCTGGAACCCAGATTGTTGGTGAAGGGCATGGTCACATTGGCGCCGCTGCTGCCCGTGCAGTTATAACATTCCTGAAGTTCGCGGTTGATCCTGGCCAGCGCAAGATTGGCCTTGGCACTGACGGCGGCATTGTCCTTTGAAAAAAGATAACCCTGCATAAGGGTGACAATCCCCATCCCGGCAATGGCGGACAATATGCCGACCAGCACCAGGACAACGATCATTTCAATCAGTGTAAAACCTTTTTGGCGATTATGACCTGTCATTTCAGACCTCATTTTCCGGTTACTCCATAAAATAGGACGTGATTTTCTGGCTGCCGTTGGTTGTTATGACTTTAACGGTTTCAAAATTCGGATTATAGATACCATTGCCATCATTCCCCACCACAGACACAGCACCTCCGCGACACGCGGTGGCCGTCTTAAAGGCGCTCCATGAGCATCCCGTACAATTTGCACATCCAGCCGGACATACCTGGCATCCCGAAGGACATGTCGTTCCGGGATAAGTTGCCATTAAGTAACATGAATATGATGCGTAAATAGTTTCGGTTGTGCCACTGACATTGCCCAGATCACGGGCCTGCTTTACAGGATCGGCGCTTTTGGTTATCGCTGTCCCCATAAACGCGATGACAACACTGAACATAACGGCCGCCACGGTTATGGTGACGATCACTTCCAGTAACGTGAAGCCTTTTTCTTGATGGCTACTGCGCATAAGTTTTTTCATGGCACGAACCCCGTATTTTTGGTGATTTTTATTGTTTCCGTTCCGAGCGTTATTGTCTGGTCAGTGGTATAAAGGTTGTCACCTTTCAAATCCGAGCATGGCCTTCCATACCTGTCAAAGGTGATATCCTTATCAGCAACCGACAACGATAGATTACCAAGAGAAACCTGATCAGTCTCCGATCCGGGAAGAATAACCTTATTATTTTTGCTGCACTCCCTGAACATGAAATAGCTGCCGGGAGACAGGTGGATTCCGTATGACGAATTGCAGTTGGACGTTTGAGGATCCGTATTCATAGCCCGCATCTGGACATAACGGATATGGCTTTTGAGCGCCTCGGCCATCGCCTTGTTATTGACGTCATCACTCGATGCCATTCTGGAAATGGCCACAGCCGCGACAATGGAAACAATTGCCAGCACCGCGATAATCTCAACCAAAGTAAATCCTCTCTGTATTTGATCAGGCATTGTGCAATTCCCCCGTCAACGTTTCATTGTTCACCTGTGACCTGCACTCCAATATCTTCATTAACACTATTCCTGTAGAAATCGCCGCAACACCGAAAGTGATGGCCAGCAGTCCGCCCGCATTGGTTTTAATGGCCGAGGCAATCAGAACGGATGTGCAGGTCATCAGAAATTCATAGAAAATAATGATCTTTTTTGCCCAATCTTCGTTTTCCGGAACATCGGTTGCCATCATCATTCCCCCCATGATCAAAGCAACGGCAGCAACGAGAATGAGTCCTGATTGTAAAAGAATGAATCCAAATGCCCTGGGCATATAGGCCATGTATAAAACGCTGCTGAAAAGAATTGATCCGACAAAGAAAAAGAAAAAGCCGGCGATGAGGAAATATAAGGACACATTCGCCTCCTGCTTCTCTTTGATGACAAAATTCACCCAGGAAATGTTGCCCGCCTGAGCAAAAGTCAGGCGAAGGAGTTGAAGAATGTTTAATTTCTGATCATCGGCAAGCCGCGCCATCAACCGCGGAGTAAAATTATCCGGCACCTGCTTTTGTCCGGAATGTTCAATGATTTCAATCAAATCATTGAACTGAGACTCGTTTTCATCCAGTTTTCCAAACATTGGCTAAAATCTCCCTTATGTTTTATATACAATCTCAAACGCTCAAAGTCACATTTTTTGAATTATTTTTTTGAGCGTTTCCAATCCCCGGTAAATGCGCATTTTGACGGCGCTGAGTGAATCGCCCGTGATGGCGGAGACTTCTTCAAAAGTGAGTCCCTGATAATATTTTAAAACGATTGCTTCCCGCAAATCGACAGGCAGCTTCAGCAGCGATTTTTCCAGTTGAATCATTTTTTCTTCGGCAGGGATATTTTCTTCCGTTGTTTTGTTTTCCTGTATCCGGCAGGCGGATAAGACATTCATTTCCGTTAATGGCTCAATCGGGGTGCTGTTTTTTTTCAGGTGATTGCGAATCAGATTGATCCCGATGGTGTAAAGCCAGGTGAAAAATTTTTTATTACGGTCATAACGGGCCAGATTTTGATAGGCGCGGATGAAGGTTTCCTGCGCCAGATCTTCGGCATCGTGCAAATTATTCGTCATCCGGTAGGCCAAATTGTAAATGGGATTTTTGTATTCGTCGACAAGCATTGCGAAAGCCTGCTTCTCTCCTTTTAAAACCCTGACAACAATTTCAGCTTCGGTTTTTTGATCCATTGATACCCTGTTTTTTTGTTATAATTCATAATATTACCGAGACAACTTAATATCAAGTAAATTCAACATAGTATTAATTCCGGAAGTTCATAGACGGCTAAATATTTTTGGACAAATGAATTAAAAAATAGTACGTTTTAATCGAAGTGAGGTCGTGTCCAATGAACAATCAACCGGATGTCAGCATTATCATCCCGGCATACAACGAAGGAAATATCATCGCCAGTGTCATCGATGGTATTCATCTGATGATGGAAAGGCTGGACCGAACTTATGAAATTTTAGTCATCAATGACGGCTCAACGGATGATACGCCGGAAAAAGCGCAAGGCGCCGGCGCGGTGGTTATTTCTCATCCCTATAACATCGGCAACGGCGCTGCTGTAAAAACCGGCATCCGTCAGGCGAAAGGCCGGTTTCTGGTGATGATGGACGGCGACGGGCAGCATAATCCGGAACACATTCCTCAACTGCTGGAAAATATCGGTCCATATGACATGGTAGTCGGAGCACGAACCGGAGATTCTGAGTCGTACCTCCATCGCAACATCGCCAACGGTTTATATAATCTCTTCGCGTCTTATATTTGCAACCGGAAGATACAGGATCTAACGTCCGGATTCCGGGCGATCAAAGCGGATATTGCCCGCCAGTTCGTCGCGCTGCTGCCCAACACGTTTTCTTATCCGACAACGATTACGATGGCTATTCTGCGTTCAGGATTCAGCCTTGCTTATGTGCCGATTAAAGCCAATCGTTGCGCGGGAAAGAGCAAAATAAAACTGTTGCGTGACGGTTCACGTTTCTTTTTAATCATCCTTAAGATAGCCACGCTTTTTTCACCGATGCGTGTTTTCCTGCCCGTGAGCTTTGCCATGTTTCTCACGGGAATCGGTTATGGACTTTTTAGAATTTTTTTCATGGGAGGCCGTTACGGTCCCACCTCTGCCATGCTGATGACCATATCCGTATTAATATTTTTGGTGGGACTCGTCTCCGAGCAGATTGCCCAGCTTCATTACGACAGAAGTGAGAAGCGGGACTGATTTGAATAATTCCCTTTTGGTGTCATTGCGCTATGGTTCTGGCCGGAATCCAGACATCGCCCCTGTCTTAGATGACTCTACAATGACCCCATGGTGCCCTTCAGGGTATTCAGGTTATTTAGGTTACGAAAGCCGAGAGCCAAGTAATCTATCCCCTTACAATCGACAGATAAAATATTCTTGACAATTTTCCTGTTTATGTTATGAGTAGACTAACTACTCATAAAGGATAAAACATGACTGACCTTTTTGCAGGCCTTATATCATCAAAAACACGTATCAGTCTGTTGACCCGCTTTTTCTTCAATCCCGGCACGAAGGCTTATCTGCGCGAACTTTCCAAAGACCTCAAAGTATCCTCCAACGCTGTCCGTGAAGAACTTAACCAGCTTACGAAAACAAAACTGCTGACATCGGAAAAAGAAGGGCGTAATGTGTTTTACACCGCCAATAACGATCATCCCCTCTTCCCTGAACTGAAATCCATGGTCAGCAAGGTCATGGGACTGGATCAGGTCGTCGATAGTATTCTTACCAGATTAGGCGACCTGGAAAAAGCGTATATCATTGACGACTATGCGGAAGGTAAGGATACGGGAATCATTGACCTCGTGCTGGTGGGAAACATTGACCAGTACCACTTGAATGATCTCAGCAGAAAAACGGAACGTTATATCAAACGCAAAATCCGTTCTCTGGTGCTGACCAGAGAGGAATTCAAGGATTTTATCCCGAAGCTGGAAAACCGCCCTAACTTTCTGGTGTGGGAACGGCAGAGGAAAAAGTAAAGCGAGTTCTGTTTTACCTTGTCTCCAAACTTCTTGTTTGCATAATAAAACCGTATGGCACATGATTAAATGGTTCTTTTTGAAAAAGCAAAAAATATTCTCCGCAAATTAGAGGTAAACCGCGCTGTGTTTTACAGCGTACTGACGACAGGATGGTCTGCCTTTGCCGGGTTGTTGACCATTCTGGTTATTGCATATTGGCTGAGTGCAGATGAGCAGGGTTTTTACTATACATTCAGCAGCGTTTTGGCATTGCAGGTTTTTGTTGAACTTGGTTTAACAACAGTCATTATTCAGGTTACCAGTCATGAATGGGCATTTCTTACACATGATGAGAACGGTAAGATAAGAGGTGATGAACGGGCTTTATCGCGGTTAGCAAGCCTGCTGCGTTTTTCCTTAAAATGGTATTTTGTCTGCGGTATCGTAGTTATATTTTTATTGAGTTCCTGTGGATATATATTTTTTCTTACCCGACCACATCCTGAAATTGAATGGCAGATCCCCTGGCTTGCATTATGTTTTGTTGCCGGACTGACTTTAATGCTGTCTCCTTTTTTATTAATTATCGAAGGAAGTAACCAGATTGCATCAATCTATTCGTTCCGCTTTGTCCAGGGTATCTGGACATCCCTTGCTCTCATTGCGGGTATGCTTCTGGGTTTTGGTCTTTATTCCCTGGCGCTTTCAGCATTAGTTCGATTTATAAGCAGTTGTGTATTTATAATATGGCGACATTATAATTTTATTTTTCAATTACTAAACTTTAAAATAAAGGAACGAATCAATTGGAACACAGAAGTTTGGCCATTTCAGTGGAAAATTGCTATCAGCTGGCTGTCGGGATACTTTATTTTCTCTATCTTTACGCCTATCATGTTTTATTATCATGGTCCGCAAGTAGCCGGACAAATGGGGATGACCTGGGCTATTACCTGGATGATTGTCTCTTTCTCGAGTTCCTGGATAGGAACGAGAATGCCTCAGTTAGGCATATTAATAGCAAACCGACAATATGAGGAACTTGATCGTTTGTTTAGCAGGCTTTTTCTAATTACAGTTGTGATTTCAATTTTCTGTTCGTTAATATTCTGGCTGTTAATTTATGGATTACATATCTTTAATATGGAAATAAAAGATCGATTACTGCCGATTTTGCCCATAACACTTCTTTTGATTGACAGAATTATTTTAGTTATGATTGCTGACATGGCCCTTTACCTGCGCGCTCACAAAAAAGAACCGATGATGATACCTTCTCTGATCGGAGCATTATTGGCAGGAACATCGACATGGTTGTTAGGCGCTGCTTATGGGCCCATGGGTGCCATTTCAGGTCTTCTTGCGCTTGATATTCTTTGGGGTATGCCTTCATGTTATTTTGTGTTTTCGACATGCCGTAAAAAGTGGCACGTTGAAGAATACAGCCCCAAGGTATTCAGTTACAAGCGAATAATATCATGACTGCAAACAGGGCGTTCATAATCTTGTGTTTTTTCAGCAAGGAAAAACTAAACGGTAAGCGATAATGAAACAAATCACCATCTGCAAGATAAAACAGAAACTGAACCGGGCAATCAAACTAAGATACAATGCTTTTTTGAAATACCGGGAATTTAGAAATGATAAAAACTACAACATAAGAGCAGTGGATAAGGGTTTTAAGGATAGAAGGATTCTTGGGTGCAATGATACCAAAATATTAACCAGGATCATTAAAGCTTATAATCTGGCTAAAGAAGCCCAAAATAATGCAGGGCCAAGCTTTCGTCCCAGCAATGAATGGTTACCGATATACGAGGCTCATCTTGGTGAGATTATATCAATTTTAAAAGACAGGAATATAAATAAATTACGCGAAAAATACATAAATTTTTTCAGAGAGTCGTGCAGTGCCGGCCTCCATGGATTACCGATTGATATGAATAAATATTACTTTGGCGGGAGAATCAATAAATTCTCACGACTGCTTATATTAAATGACACGATTCACAGATACAGACTTTGGAAAAAAATGCTGGGGAACGAATTTGACGTACGTCAACTGGCAGCTCCTTTGATCGGCAATCCCTATGGAATCTATATCGATGGCACTTTAATAAATTGCGGCTTTTATCAGCACTATTATGCTGTTCAGATAGCCCGACTTTGCAAAGAGATGAAAAACGCAAAGATTTTGGAACTGGGAGGTGGTTATGGTGGAATGGCTTACTTTCTAATTCGCGACAATGAAAACATCAGATACCTGGATTTTGATCTTCCGGAAAATGCCGCTTTAACAGCCTATTACCTGCTTACGGCCTTTCCAGAAAAGAAAGTATTGCTCTTTGGTGAAGATGAATTGAGTATAGACGCGATTGAAAATAATTCAATCATTATCATGCCGAGTTTTGAATGTACAAAGTTACCCGACAGGAGCATTGATCTTGCATTCAACTCCTATAGTCTGGCAGAAATGTCCCCTGAAACAGTGGAAACATTTATTTTTGAATTCATGCGTATCGTCCGCAATTACATTCTGCATGTCAATCATAACAGCAACAGTGTTGTCGTTGCTGATGAATTTGGAATCGACCCCTCAAAATATGATCTGTTACACAAGAAGAAAGCATTATGGAATCTTGGCATAAATCCTAATATGGATGAATACGAATATCTCTATCAAAGGATTGAGCGGTAATGGAATCTTTTCAGGCAAAATATGAAACTTCACAAAATGACATTTTATTGTCAATTTGTATTCCAACATATAATAGTTCAAATTATTTAAGGAACGCTTTGAACAGCATTGTCAATCAGAAAGGGTTCGATCAAAGATGCGAAATCATCATCTCGGACAATAACTCCGAAGACGACACAGCACAAATGATTGCCGGGGAATTTATATCTCAATATAAAAATATCCGTTATTATTGTAACGAGCAGAATATTGGTGATAAGAATTTTATCGTCGCCATGAATTATGCTGCAGGAAAGTATATCAAATTGCACAGCGACAAATGGTGTTTCTTGGACAATACATTATCCGATTTACTCAATCGCATTCAAAAAAGTGATGACAACGTAATTATTCTACTCAATAATAATGTTTTGACGGATTCAACCATAACCCATTGTAATGATTTCAATCAATTTGTCAGCCTTGTTTCTTACTGGTCCACATGGATTACGGGCATAATTTATAAAAATGTCAGCTATAAATATCTCGAAAATAAAGAAAGATGTGCTCCTCTCCAATTAGCACAAACGGACATATTATTTAGATTGTTGAGGAATTCTTCCGCATTAATAATCAACGGTCCAATGATGACCAGACAAGTTATGATGGAATCCAAAGGAGGATACAATATCTTTAAAGTGTTTTTGGATAATTACCTTTGTTTATATCAGGACTATCTGAAGGACGGTTCATTGAATTATCAAACATACAGAAAGGAAAAGATAAACTTACTGACAAAATTCGTTTTTCAATGGTACACAAGCGTGGTTATTTTAAGGAAAAAGAAATATTCTTTTGAAAGGACAGATGCGTTAAGAATTATCTTTAAACATTATAAAAAATATCCACAATTATATCTTTATCCAATTTTCTTATTAAAAGCAGCCTGGGATCAATTGATCCGTGTCAATTTTACAAATAAAATTACAAATATATTTTTTTCGGGGAAAAAATTGGTCTTATGAAAAAAATCGTTTCAAATATTATATTCCGTTGTGCCAGAATATTTTCATATCTTTACTCTTATTACTTTAACAAACTTTTCATCAGTGCATTGAACGTGTTTTATACAGGATGGATTTCCAGGGAATTTAAGAATTTTGGTAAAGATTCAATTATCCAGCGCAACATTAATCTGCGTGGTGGCCAGTATATATCCATTGGCAGCAAGTCCTTAATTCGCAGCGGTTCAATTATTGCTGCCTGGGATAAATATGGATCTGATCATTTCCAACCGGAAATTATTATTGGAAATAATGTTGCAATTGGTGAAGGCAGTCATATCACGGCCATTAACATGATTGAGATCGGCAATCATGTGTTAACCGGAAGACAAATAACGATTAGTGATAATTCTCATGGGACAATCGATGTGCAATCTTTATCTACTCCACCATCTTCCAGAGCACTATATTCAAAGGGGCCCGTCATTATTGAAGACGGTGTCTGGATAGGGGATAAGGTATCAATTTTATCAAATGTTCGAATTGGAAAAAATTCCATAATCGGAGCAAATGCCGTGGTAACTATGGATATTCCGGAAAATTGCGTGGCAGTGGGAATGCCGGCAAAGGTAATAAAAATAATAAAGTGATTTAATGGCTTAATGAGTATATTTTTTTACGTTATTACGATGGAAACCCGACATGGAAACCCGCAATATTTGTGCCGTCCTTCTTGACTATTTCGGATGTGAAAAAACCATGAATTGTCTGAAATCTCTGTTTGAGCAGGGGCTTGATTCGGTTATGATTGTTGACAATTCAGGTGATCAGAAAGCCAATATGCAGTTAAAAGCGGCTCTTGATGATTTTAGTCAAAATAAGTTACCGTTCAAAATCCATAGCATTGTCAACCAACAAAATCTCGGCTTTGCAAAAGGTGTGAATAATGCCTTACGCTGGTTAGAGAAAAATCATCCTCACCGTTATTATCTTATAATCAACAATGATGCCGAGGCCGCGCCCGGTATGCTTTCAAACTTGCTTAAATTCATGGAAGAGAATGAAAGAGTAGCGCTCGCTGCACCTGTGATTGACGTTGGTCATCGACAATTTACTGGCTATTGGTATCACCGCTTAACTGGCCTAATGTTTTTCCATCCCGTAAGGGGAACATTTCATTATCTGACCGGCTGCTGTCTTCTGGTTGATCGGCGGATTTTAGACGATGGACTGTTTGATGAGGACTTTTTTATGTATGGAGAGGATGTTGCGCTTAACTGGCGCCTGCGTTCATCAGGCTGGAAGATGGCCTCTGTAAACCAGGCCACAGTTATACATGAAGGAGTGGGGTCCAGTCGTCAGGGTGGTTATTTTTATGACTACCATATGACATACGGTCATCTTTTACTCGCGCGAAAACTTGCAGAAGAACAATGGGAAATTCCTCTTTTCTATTTCGGAAGAATAGTAGCATTGACCGCGCGCGCCGTTATTCGAACGATAAGGTACCGGTCCCTAGCTCCCATAAAAGCATGGGGGTGCTCGTCACGAAAATATTTTTTTTCACATAACCAGAATAGCAGGTAATGATAATGCGCATTCTCGTCCTCAGCAAACGTCAATACACGAATCTGGATCTGATCGATGATCGTTTCGGTCGTCTCCGGGAACTGCCGCTTGCCTTGGCCGTTGCCGGCCACGACGTTACAGGAGTCTGTCTCAGCTACCGGCATCGTGACGAAGGCAGACGCGATGATGTGGTGAAACACGCGCAGGTTGCCTGGCATACATTAAATTTCAAACGGCTTTTGCCTTGGGGATCGATGACATATTGGCACACCATCTACAAGATCGGCCGGGATTTTCGTCCTGATCTCGTTTGGGCCTGTTCTGATGCTTTGCATGCGATTCTGGGCGTACGCATTGCTAAAAGGCTTGGAGCAATTCTGATCATCGATCTCTATGACAACTTCGAAAGCTTTCCATTGACGCGCATTCCAGGGGTAACTTCTCTGTTTCGGCAATCGTTGCAAAGCGCGAACGGCATTACCTGTGTAAGTCACCCCTTGGCTCAATACATTCGTGAAACCAGCGGCAGCATTTGTCCAATTGAAGTTATTGAAAATGCTGTTCCCGAAGGTTTATTCAAACCGATGGATAAAGTAAATGCCCGCCGGGAGCTGGGGCTTCCACGGGATGGCATTTTTATCGGCACGGCAGGCGCCATTTCCAAATCCCGTGGGATTGAAACCCTCTTCAAGGCTTTTGAAACCCTTGCCCAGGAGCGACCAGATATTCATCTTGTTCTGGCCGGAGCTTGCGATAAAGGCCTCCGTCTCCCTAAGAATTCACGGATTCATTATCTCGGAATGTTGCCCATGAACAGGGTTCCTGTTTTTCTGTCATCCCTCAATGTTTCTGTAATTTGTAACCGCGAATCGGCTTTCGGTAAATATTGTTTCCCACAAAAGTTTTATGAAAGTGTCGCTTGCGGTTTGCCGGTCGTTGCCGCAGCAACGGGTTCGATGCTGGAATTGCTGAAAGATAAACCGGAAAACCTTTTTGAACCTGAAAATGTTGATAATCTTGTGGCCGCTTTAAGCCGTCAGATTGCTAATCCTCTCCCCTTGCCGCTTGAAGTGCCGACGTGGACGACACGGGGAAACCGTCTGGAACGCTTTTTTAAGACTATTTTGAAAACAAGCGATCAATAATATTTACCTGTTTGTTTTTGATCTTGTCCCTTAATTCTTCATATAATCAATTTGTTATTTCGACATGCAACAGGCAGGTGTTATGCAAAGCTTTGATCGTGTTGTTCCAGGTAATCAACTATTCGCTTCGAAGGCTCCGGCCATGGCTGTTCGGTAAAACGAATATTCTTCACAGTCTTTAAAAATTCTTCCAAGATTTCATCTTTAAACTCCCACAACATCGCATTCCTTCCAAGTCCATCAGGACGCTCCGTTTTATGCCTCAGTATCAGACAAGGTTTATCCAGGTAACTGCATTCCTCTTGAATACTGCCACCATCCGCAAGAACCATTTTTGCATTCCGCATCAGTGCCGTAAAATTTATATAATCCTGCATACCCAGAATTTCGACTTGCGGAGACATTTTTTTATTCAGACCAAATCGTTTTAAATACTGTTGTGTCGGCTTATGAGTTACAAAAATTACCTTTATTTCTCTTGATACCCGGTTCATGAGATCAATAATCTTTTCCAATCGATGGCGATTGGTTATCGTTTCGAGACGATGACAGGCAGCAAGTGCATACGGCTCTGAAGGCATTTTAACTGTTACTTTCGCTTTCTCAACAAGACGCAACGCATCCACAACCGTGTTACCGTTCACAAGCACTGTCTTTCCGCCAATACTCATTCTGCGAAGGTTCTGAGCAGCTTCTTGAGAAGGAGCAAATAAAACATCGCATCGCTTCATGCAGTATATCCTTATCAGCTCTTCAGGAAACGGATTAAAAATATTATAACTTCTTAATCCAGCTTCCACGTGTCCCACCTTCACTCCCGCCGCTTTGGCCATTTTCAACCCGAGTAACGTGCTTAATGTATCCCCATGGACAAGGCATATTCCACCTCCGGTAAAAACATCCTCCCGCAACCACTTCCTGCAAAATAAGCTTTTTATCCATATCTTCCCGGACCATTGAGCGGCCTTGATCAAACTGGTTATGTCTCGGTCATCTTTGCTCATGCTTACATCCGGCATCCGAATCCCAAAAACCTGCCGCAATGAACGCGTCAATTCAGTGTGCTGGCCGCTGTCTATATACCGGTAGGGAAGCCCTCGTCTCTCCATCTCAAGCATAACAGGGGCCATCTTTATGAATTGCGCCTTCGTACCTATGAAAAAATGTATCAATATAATGTCCTTGAAGTGTTAAAAGCTTTTAAGATTATTTTTAGATATCTGTGATTATAAACAGATATGTTTTCTCAAACTATTTGTTTTATATTCGTTTTGTCAGTATTTATCCAGAATAATGTAAATCATCAGCAAGATCATCCATCCTCAATTCATTCATCGACAATAGCCTTTGTTCTGCGCTAATTTTAATGTCGTGCACTCTCCCCATGCACAGGCTTTCTGAGCGTCGCGGCATCCCGACTTTTTGTTTTGCAGTTTAAAAAAAGCAACGGCTCTATTGTTGTAGGCATCCACAAAATCAGGTTGGAGACGGATAACTTCATTCAAATCATCAATGGCTTTTTGATGCCGGCCGATTCTAGCGTAGGTCATCCCTCTGTTATAGTAAGCCGTTGCATCCGTCTTTTTTAGATGAACGACTGCATTAAAGTCTTCAATGGCCTTCTGATCATTACCGGTATGAAAATATACTTTACCCCGGTTACTGTAAGCATCGACATATGCCGGATTCAGATTAATGGCATCATTGAAATCGTCAATGGCTTTTTGATATTCACCGAGCTTGATAAAGACCAGTCCTCTGTTATGACGGAACGCGGCATCTTCAGGCTCCATACTTATACAATAATTATAATGATCAATAGCTTCCTTATACTTTCCTTCATCATACAGGGCAAGGCCAAGATGATGACGTGCCAGGAAGTTATCTTTCGTCACCTGCAAGGCGTGAGTGAAAAGCTCAGAACCGTTTTTCCAGTAACCGCATTGCTGCCATGTCAAAAGTGCCAACACGGCGATGACAACCATTCCTGCAGGAAGCAACACCGCTTTGCGAATTATCTCCCCCTGGAAAAGCCGGGGCACTCCCCATGACAGCATGATGACAATGCCGACCGAAGGAAGATACGTGTATCGATCGGCCATGGCCTGACTGCCGACCTGTATCAATCCGATGACAGGCATGAGTGTCAGTAAATACCAGAACCAGCCAACAAATAAGAACGGCCATTTTTTCATGCCATAAAGAACCATGAACGTCATCAGTATGAGGATCATGCCGGATACAAACACTTCCCCGAAGGACAGGTTAAACTTATAAGGATAAAATATCGCCAGATCAGAAGGCCAGAATATTTTTTTTAGATAAGTTACGTAAGAAACGACAGCATTTAAACTACGCACTACAAAGGGCAAGCTATCTGCCGAAGCAACAGCTCCTTCTTTATTTTGTGCCCATAAAGTCATTGCACCGGCACAGATGCTTAAAAAAACAAAAGGGATCTTTTCTCCCCATAATTTGCTGACCAGACTGAAACGTTTCTCCGGTTCGTCCGGTGTTTTTTGCCATCGTGCAAGTGGCCAGTAATCCATCAGCATCAGGACAAAGGGAAGCGTCACCAGCATTGGCTTGGACATCAGCGCCATAGCAAATAAGATCAGACATAGAAAGTACCGAAAACGGTTGGATTGCTGAGTGTAGAATGCATAAGCATAGAGAGTTGCCATACCGAAAAACATACTCAATACATCTTTTCGCTCCGCGGCCCACGCTACCGATTCCACTCTGAGGGGATGAATGGCAAAAAAAGCAGCGGCAAAAGTCGCCGGCCAGAGATTTTGAGTTGTTTTATACAAAAAAAGAAAAAGGAAGATGACACCACCGATATGCAGGAGGAGACTAATGATATGATAACCGGAGGCCTTCCCTCCAAAGAGACTCCATTCCAGCGCCAGAGAAAACCATACGAGGGGATTCCAATTACCTTCATGGGTCGCGGTAAAGGCCCATTGTATGTTTCCCATATTCAATCCGTGCTGAATATGCGGGTTTTCAATTATGAATCCGGGATCGTCAAACGTAATAAAATCATTGCCTGCAATCCTGCCAAAAGCGATGATGCAAGTCATCAATAAGAATATTCCGATGAGATATACAAAATTCTTCTTCATAAAACATCAAGGTCCGCTCACCTTAAATTATCCGTATGGACCGTTAAGATCCGCTGAGGGGCATTTATTGACAGCTTTCGCTCATTTCGTTGAGCAATTTCTGAATAATCGGTCTCAATACTTTTTTATCAATGGCGTAAACGTGATCGTAGGTGTTTTTCTGAGAAAGCAGGTTTTGCAAATTGCCTTTTTCCAGGGCAAGCAAAACATTCAGGTTTATCTTTGCCTGATCCGGCTGGTTGGTCAGATGGTACAATTCCATCAAGGCCAGAAGCGCCCGGCGGTCGTTAGGCGCCTGCCGTATATAATCGTTACAATATAAAATCGCTTTTTCATATAATTTTTTCTGCCGCATAATCTCGGCAATAATCAATTTAGGTTCTGCAGCATTATTATTCAAGGTCAGGGCGCGATACGCTTCTCTGAGGGCTTCCTGCGATTTCCCCTGATGGAAAAGAATCAAGGCATATTTCATATGAATTCCGTAGTCCTCCGGTGATAAATACAATGCCTGCGATATGTATGTTTCGGCGGATTTCAGATCTCCCTTTTTCATCATCAGCAACGCCACGGCTGCATGCCCATAGTCATAGAAGGGCTCCAGGGAAAGTGCTTGACGGACATTTTTAAATGCCGCTTCCTGATCATGCTCCATTTGGTAGGTGCATAAATTGGTCAGCATGCGCGCTCTGGAAACGCGGCTTGGATGCTTATCAGCCTCGACAGCTTTTTTAGCTTCCTCCAGAGCTTTTTTAAGATTACCTTCCTGGGAATACAAGAACGCCAGATTTGTATGCGGTCGGCTTAAACCCGGACCTTTCGAAGCGCTGTCGAACCAAACCATTTTTTCGGAATAAAATAGAGTGTTTCTTCTATGCGCAGTATCAGACTGCATGACGAGAAGAAACACCATACAACCGGCGGACATGAAAAAAATTGCTTTTTTATCCTGAAAGAAACGCAGAATCCACACCATGCACAAGGACAACAGAATGAAAAAAGAGAGCGAAGGAATATAATTTCTGTATTCCCAGATAATTTCAATCGGAATAATGGAACTTTCAATCACATGATTCAGGAAGAAAAACAGGATGCAAAAAGCGAGAAGAGGCTTTTGTCGCATTATGAATAAAGCAAAGATTATCAGTCCTAAAACACAAAAGATAGCCATAGCGGTCGTCCACGGCGTAAACAGAGAAGTAGAGAGAATATAATCGTGATCAAATGTCAATCGCGTCGGCACCGGATAGATAAGCAATGAAAGATAAAAAAGAACGATCCGCGGCTCGGTTAATAATCTTTCTTTCATCGTGAAATTATATACGGTGTAATCCAGGGGAAAACCCGTTGTCATTAAATACAGGATGCCCAACAACAGTAAAACTGCACACGGCCAGATGATCCCTTTCAGATCCATCAGCAAGTTTTCCCTGCTTGCACCACGAATCAGTAATAAATCATATAAATACAGACTGACAGGCAGGATGGCCGCGTTTTCCTTGGAAAGAAAGGCCATAACGGCAGTTATTCCGCAGAACATATAATACAGAATTGCCTGGGATTTTTTGTGGGCAGTCCTGCCCTGAATGAAACAAAACATGGACATGAAATAAAACATTCCCGCCATGCTGGTATAGCGTTGGGTCACGAAGGTAACCGCCGTCACATGAAGTGGAGATGTACCCCAGAAGGCGGCTGTCAACAAAGCGATGGAATAGGCATAGGCCTGATAGCGACCCGCGAGACGCGGAAGCATGAGTGTCTTGTAAACAAAAAGAAAAACCACGATGGTGGAAATGTAGTGAATGACAAAATTAACGATGTGATAACCGTAAGGATCATGACCGCCGAGGGTGTAATTCAAAACAAAACTGAGTCTGGGCAAAGGCCTGGAGAAATTCTGAATGATGTAGGACTGAAAGAAATCCGTCCAGTTAAATGATGAAATGACCCGATTTTGTAGAATATCGTGGTTGTCATCGAATACCCAGACGCCATGCAAACTGTTCCCGTAGACAAGACAAAGCAGTATAAATAACGATGAAAATGCAAAGATATATCGTTGCGTCTTTAGGTTTATGGAATAATCGCACGTGAATTCATCCTTATCATTAATCCAACGCATCAAGTTTCCCAATTTCATTCCCCTGGATAAAATAATGTTGGTACGCACGAAAAGAAAACAAATTTCTTTTCGCTATCTATAACATGCCTGCCCCATGAGTCGAGATTTTTTTCACGACCATTTTAATGAATTCCCCGGATTTCTCTTTAATCAAAAATACTTGCGTCCGGCAAACAAAAAGAAAGCTGATCATCCATGATCAGCTTTCTTCTGCATTAACTTTTTTATTTATTTCAATCTGTAAATTAAGGCATCATCCAACGCTTTCCAACTGCATTAATATTGTTCTTCGTCGGTGACCAGTTGACACTTACATCAACGGCACTGGTGCCACTTGCTGTAAAAGTATAAGAAAAATCAGCAGTTTGCGGAGGATTTGCTGTTGCCTCCGACTGTACTTGTGCAGCAGTCGGTGAGCCACCCATGGAAAGTGCCAGTTTCCCAAACTGCATGGATAATGTCGAAACTCCATCAGCCAACGCACCATTTAACGCTCTTCTGTTGGCCTCTTCCTGCAGATCCATGTATTTCGGAATGGCAACTGCCGCTAAAATTCCCAGAATAACCAGGACTGCAATGATTTCAATTAACGTAAAACCTTTCTGATTTCTTAACATAACTTTTCTCCTTTCTTAAAAATTTAATATAAACACATTTTTAGTGCTTTTTATCGTTAAAATAAAAAGCAAATACCGTGCCACTTGAAAATATCTCTATTTTTCTGTCATTTATGAGTAATTTTTTTGATCTTTGTGGTTAAATTAACTTATTTTTTATTTATTTTCAAGGTAATTTTCAGTAAAAATTTACGATTGATTACCCTCCAATTCAGTCACTTTTTGTTGTTCTATCTACAATTAATGTAGATTTTTTATTGTATTGACATCTATCTGCAGCTTTTTAATTCTGTGCCAGAGGCTTCTTTGGTTGATTCCAAGAATATTTGCCGCCTTCACCTGAACACCGCCGGTTCTTCTCAACGCTTCCAGGATTATCTCCCTTTCCATTACATTCAACTTATCATCAAGGGGCATATCCGTGTCCTGTGGGTTGACTGAGCTGAAATCTTTTAAAGCAAGCATCGACGGCGGCAGATGCTTGGGCTCAATCATATCGTCTTCGCTTAGGATGTCGGCATGTTCCATAACATTTTTCAGTTCTCTAACATTTCCAGGCCAGGAATAGCTGATAATTTTCTGTAAGGTCGCGTTGGAAATTCTGGCCTCGGACCCCTGACATTTAAGAAAATGATTAGCCAATAAAATAATATCTTCTTTCCTGTCTCTGAGGGCCGGAATATTGATAGGAAAAACATTCAAGCGAAAATAAAGGTCTTCACGGAATTTTCCCTGTTTAATCATCTCCGGCAGATTTTTATTGGTGGCGGCTATAAAACGGATATTGACCTTGATGGGTTTAAGGCCTCCCACTCTTTCGAATTCTTTTTCCTGCAATACCCTGAGAAGTTTGGCCTGCGTATTGAGCGGCATATCCCCTATTTCATCCAGAAAAACCGTTCCTCCTTCGGCTATTTCAAACTTACCTTTTTTCTGGTCAATGGCGCCGGTAAACGCCCCCTTTTCATGACCGAACAATTCACTTTCCAGCAATCCTTCGGGTATGGCCACACAGTTGATTTTGATAAAAGGTTTTCCGCTTCTCATGCTGTGCTGATAAATACTGGAGGCAATCAATTCTTTTCCTGTTCCGCTCTCTCCACAAATGAATACCGTAGAATCGGTCGCGGCAACTTTCATAATTTGCGTGAAAATGTGGCGCATGGCTGCGCTGGATCCGACAATTTCCGGAAACAATTCTTTTGCTTCAATATTACTGAGAATATTGGTCACATTATCAAATATTTCATTTATCTGATTTAAATCGCTCGTGATATTTTTTTGCTTTCTTGATTGCGTCTGAGAAAGAATGGGCACTTTTTCTGTTTTGCTGATGAATTTGATAAAGGGTTGCAAAAAGAACCTGACGATGATCAAACTGGTAATCACGGTAACAAAAGATACCGCAGCCATCAAATAAAACAAATATATAAATGCTGGCGCTCCTGCCTTTTCCTGATACTTAAACAGCTCATAGGCCATGATCAGTCCGATCATTGATATTCCTGTATAAATTAAAGGGATCAAAACATACAGGCTGATATATGTATTTTTTTTCTGCATGATGAACTGCTGAATTTAAAAAAACGAATTTTATGCTTTATTCTACTTGACGATTTTCGTGAGATCCCACATCGGCATAAATATGGCCAGGGCAAAAAAGCCGACTATCGCGGCCAGTCCGACAATCAATATCGGTGTCAGAGCATCAGAAAGACTTTTAACCGCGTATTCCACCTCACTGTCGTAGTGTGTTGCCACAGCCCGCATCATTTCATCAATTTTACCGGATTCTTCACCGATCGCGATCATATCAATAACCATGGGAGTAAAATATTTTACTGATTTTAAAGGCGTCGCGATTCCGGCGCCTTCTTTAATCCTTTCACGAACATTATCAAAAGACCGGGTCAGCGCTTCATTGCCCATGGTTGCGGAAAGGACAGTCAAGGATTGCATAATCGGTATGCCGCTCGACTGCAAAATTGCAAAGATGCTGGCAAAACGTGATAACGCTGATTTTTTGAATAACGGTCCCAATATCGGAATTTCCAGCAGGAAAGAATCCCTGACAAACCGGCCGTTACTCGTTTTAAAATAATAATAAAGACTGACAGTGATGGCAACAATTGCTCCGACAATGAAATACCAGTAACTATGAAGAAAATCGTATAACATCATTGCCACCTTTGTCGGCCAGGGTAACTCTATGCCGGCATTAATAAAAACTTTGGCGAATGTTGGAATGACGAACGTTAGAAGGAGTATAAATGCCCCGGCCAGAGCAATCAGAACTATAACGGGGTATCTTAATGCCGACTTAATATCCTCCTTGATTTTTGCCTCGTGCTCAATAATATAAATCAATCGTTCCAAAACACTGGGCAGATTTCCGCTGGTTTCGCCGGCTCTGACCATATCACAGTAAAGCTGATCAAATATTTTGGGGAATTTCTGCAGGGCATCCGAAAGGGATGAACCCTGATTGATGTCCTTGACAACGCTTGATGTTGCGTTCTTTAAACCGGCGTTTTCTGTCTGACCTTCAATGATCGCCAGAATCCTCAAGATCGGTATACCGGCAACCAGCATCGAATGAAATTGCTTGGTAAACATCACCAGATCGGTAATCTTAACACTCCCGGAACCTGTCAGAGCCTTCAGCCAATTACCCTGCGCTTTGCTTTCTTCTTTGAGCTCTAAAGGGATCAGTTCCCGTGTAATGAGGATAAAATTGGCATTTTCCACTGATTCCGCTTCTATTTTACCGGAAATCTTTTCTCCCTGCTGATTAATGGCCTGATACGTATAATTTGATTTAGGCATATTATTCTATCCTTACTATTAAGACATAATGACTGAAACAGCTTCTTCAAGCGTTGTAATTCCCCGCATAACTTTCTGGGCCGCATCCCTCTGCAGTGTTTTTAATTTTCCGGCGGCTACCGCGGCTCTTGTGATCTCAGGACTGGGCCTTTGAGCAACGATCATATCCTGAACCATCTCATCAACGGCTAGCACTTCAAAAACACCCGTTCTTCCTTTATAACCTGTATTATTGCATTGGCTACACCCTTTGCCACGCTGAAAGTTGGCCAGTTTTGCTTCTTCCTCTGTTATTCCAAAGGCATTCAGCGCTTTGAGCGGAGGATGATACGGTTCTTTACAGTAGGGACAAACCCTGCGCAATAATCGTTGCGCGAAAGAAACCATTAAAACCGAGGCAACGAGAAAAGGTTCTATTCCCATATCAATGAATCGGGTGATAACACCGGCGGCATCATTGGTGTGAACCGTGCTTAAAACCCGGTGTCCGGTTTGCGCCGCCTGAACGGATATCGCCGCTGTTTCCGCGTCTCTGATTTCACCGACCATGATCACGTCGGGATCCTGACGAAGAATGGAACGCAACCCGCTGGCAAAAGTCATGCCCGCCTTGGTGTTCAACTGAACCTGACGAATATCATTAATTCTGTATTCAACGGGATCTTCCAGGGTGATAATATTGATATCGGGTTTATTGATGGCATTTAAGATAGAATAAAGGCTGGTGCTTTTCCCGCTCCCGGTCGGTCCCGTGCTTAAAATCATGCCATAAGGTTTATTGCTCATGGTCTCAATTTTCGCCATATCCTCCTCATCCATCCCCAAACGATCCAGAGTATAGATGCCCGTGCTCATATCCAACAAACGCATGACGATGTTCTCACCGTAAATTGTCGGAATGGAGGAAACCCGGACGTTGATTTCCTTGTTTTCCGTTTTCAGTGTAAAGCGGCCATCCTGAGGAACTCTGGAAACGGTAATATCCATATTGGCAATGATCTTTATACGCGCGATAACGGATAGAAATATTGCTTTGGGAGGTGAAGGCATTTCAATGAGTCTGCCGTCAATACGAAAACGCAGTTGCACATTGTTTTGACGGGGGCTGACATGAATATCACTGGCCTTATTGCGAACAGCTTGAGCAAAAATGGAATTCGTTAAGCGCATCACCAGGGCTTCTCCCGCCTGATCCTGAGCCGATGTAATATGAATGGAATCCTGCCCTTCCGATTCCTCTTCTGACTTGGAATCTATTTCCATGTTTTCCATTAAATCGCCCAGTTCCGATTGCGCGCCATACATGCTGTTGATGAGCTGATTGATCTCCATCTCGGAACAAATCACCGGTTCAACTTCCAGATTGGTCAGTTTTTCAATATGGTCGAGGGTCTTGACCTCCAGAGGATCGGCAATACCGACCTCTAAAAGCTTGCCTTGCAATTTTAAAGGAACCACCTGATTTTTTTGCGCCACCTCAATGGGTATGAAACGTACCATTTCCAGATCAAGCGGATAATCCTGTACCTTGTATTTCTTTATGTTCAATTGATTGCTCAATAACGTGATGATCTGATTCTCATTGACAATGCCCTGACGTACTAAATACTGCCCCAACTTTAAATTGGTTTTTTTCTGTTCATTCAGCAATTTGTGCAGCATCTCTTCGGTTAAAATACCTTCATTGACAAGGATTTCACCCAAACGTTTTCTTTGCTTCATGGATCCTCCACTTCAATTCAATTCGGCAACGCCCGGCGGTTGAAAAAAACTGTTTCCTCATCCCAATGAGATAACATCTTAACACGGCCGGCAATCCTGGAAGGTAACTGATGTATCGCTTCCCTGGCTGAATTCATGTCTTTAAACGATTTGTCAATTACAACGGCAAATTCAAATCCCTTCCTTTTATTCCAGTAGGCAAGAAAGGTAAGTGCGGGCAGAACTTGCGCGTCGGGGTGATTACGAAAAATATTATACATTTTTTCCAGATCTTGTCCACTATCTAAAGCTATAATGACATCACCCGTCTTGACGGGTTTACGTTCGGCGGGAATGGCCGGAAGCGTAACCATCGTTCCCACAGTCATGTAATCCTTATTCTTAAGATGGGGATTGACTGCGAAAAATTTATTGATAATTTCTGAACTCGTATTGTCTCCGTAGATATTATAAAGTGTCCACCAGATTGTTCTTCGCGGCGTCATCGATAGTTTGCCGATGCTATCCGGCATTTTTAAATCATGAACGTCGCTTGTCTTACCGGCAAGAGCATCAGACGTGTGATCTATGATTGAAACCTGTTCAACAGGTACAACAGCCGGTTTAGTCTGCAGCACGGATGTTTGCTGATCAGCGCCTTTGCCGACACGGTTGAGCGCAATGGAGCTGACCGCTAATCCACCGATAATCATCACCAGGATCCCGGCCAGTGCCCACGTTAATTTTCTGAACAAAGGCGCTTCGTTTTCGTTTACACAACTTCTCACCAGAAACCATCCGGCACTTTCCCGGCCCCGAATAATCATTTTTAAGATCACCTGATGGCAAAGAAAAACCACTTTTCGCGGATAGCCGCCGGTATGCAGATACACGGCGAGAAAACCCGAAGCGCTGAAAACCGGTGACACATTTTCAAAATTCCGGGCGACGTTTAAACGATAATTAATCATCTCCCGCATCTGGTTGAAACTCAACGGCTGAAGATGATAGAGAACGTTGACCCTGTCCAGCAGATTGGCTTTGTTGTGCAGTGTCGATTGAAATTCCTTTTGAGCAAAAACGATGATCTGCAGAAGTTTAAATGTATTCGTTTCGTAATTCAGAAATTCACGCAATATCTCCAGACAAGGTTCTGAAATTTTCTGTCCTTCATCGATGATCAGGACAACGATTCTTTTTTCATGCACACCTTTCTGAAAAAGATAATCCTTGATTCTTTCTTTCAGGCTCCATTCGCTTTTGACGTCGTCATCCGAATCTTTGATGCCCAGCATCAAAGCAATCGTCTGGAGGAACTCCATGGTACTGTTGAAAGCGGGATCGAGTAAAAGATGGGTTTCGATGTCCGTGGAATCCGGGGAAGCTGAAGAAAAGTTCTGGATCAGCTTACGGCATAAAGTTGTCTTGCCGGTGCCGATGTCTCCGATAACGACATTCAGGCCCCGGCGGAGACGAACGGCCAGTTCCAATTTCTGTAAACAATCACTGTATTGTGGCAGTTGAAAAAGAAATTCCGGTTCCGGTGAATTAGAAAATGGCTCCTTTTTAAAATTGAGAATGCTGTAGTAATTCATTTTTAAATGCCGTATTGCTCTTTGACATTTTTATTCTCGGAGTCCGTTTAAATTTGATTTCTTATTCCGGAATTCTTAACTTTAAAGAGCGTTTGATTGCCCTGTTAAGCCTTTCAGACCGCTCTAACTGCCCATCGGTAAAATTTGCGGCGTGATAAATATCAGCACTTCTTCCATACTGTCGCTTTTACTATCCGCCTTGAAAGCCCATCCCAACAGGGGAATATCCTTTAACCACGGCACGCCACTTTGTCCGGCCGCGTTGGATTGTTTTGTCAATCCTGATATGACAATCGTCTCGCCGTCTTTGACAATGAGCTCTGTCCTTGTTTCCTTCTTAATAATGTAGGGATCACCGATGGATGACTTCCGCGTCATATCCAGCTCGTCTTTTTTCACCAGAATTTCCATTTTCAGGTTTTTGCCGTCAATAACATGGGGTGTAATCTCAAGTCTCAACACGACGTCCTCAAATTTTGTCGTTTCAGTAATTTGGCCTGAAGCATCCCGTTCCGTTGTCACATAAGGAACTCTCGCACCATTCTCCGTATAGGCTTTCTTATGATCCATGGTTGTGATGGACGGACTGGATAAGATATTTAATTTGTTATCATTCTGCAGAGCCTGCAATTGAACTTCAAGAACATTTCCGTCAATTTTTCCAAATATCAAACCCAAAGATGCGGAAGCAATATCCGACATATTTTTAGCCGGGAAAACAACACCTAAACCTGTCTTTGATAATCCAATTTGATTACCGGTTGGATTAATGGGTTGATCCGATGCCTCTCGATTACCGCCACTCATGATAATCAGATCATTGTTACCTTGGGGACTGTTTCTGTAGCCACCCCACATAATTCCCAGATCACGGGCCACACCTTTTGTTGTTTCCACGATATTGGCTTTGATCTGAATCTGAGATGTCGGCTTGTCCAGTTTTTCAATAATCGGCAGTATCTTGGTCAGATCATCGCGCATTGCAGAGATGATGAGAGAATTGGTATGCTCATCAATCTTGATCGAACCGCGTGGCTTACCGTCTTTATCCTTTGTTAAAAAATCCTGAAGCATGGCCGCCAATTTTGCGGCATCGCCGTAATCAATTTTTACTACGACAGGCTCCAGAAGCGGCTCGACCCATTGAATGTCGCGCAATTGTACTTTTCTTTTTAATTCCTGCTCGACGTCCTCTATGGTCATGACCCGGATGATGTTGTCTTCCCAAATATACGACAAACCGTATGTTCGCAATAGTCCGGTGAAGGCTTTGTCCCAGGCGACACCGCGAAAATCAACACTGATATCGCCTTTCAGTTCATTTTTTACCAGAAGGTTTACGCCAACCGATTTGGCCATTGCCCGCAGTACGGACTTTAAATCAGCCTGACGCATCGTCAAGGTAATCGGACCATGAGGCAATTTTTGATCGTTTATTTCTCCAAAAGGAGAAGATGTTATTTTTTTCTCCTTTAATAGCGGTGATGTTTCCATGGTTTTCGATTTGGCAGAAGGAGAATGACCCTGAGAATTTTCAGCAAGCGTTGTCCACTTATCAAAGAAAGCGTCTTTTTTCTCGTTTTTGATTCCTTCAGCGCATCCGCAGAAACAAATCAGCGCCAGGAAACAAATGCCTTTCATTATATTTTTTTTATTGACAATACAGTATCTCAAGGCAATATCCTCCAGTTACAATATTTATTCCTGAATGGGAATTTCTATACTATTCCCCGAGTTTTTATCATAAATGGTTACTTTGGAAGGTGTAATCTGTTTTAACACATATCCTTCTTCCATAAGCTCTTCATTGATTCGGTATTCCACGTTGTTGATGATAGCCATTCTACTCTTTCCTGAATCCACATAACCGGAATAAATAATTTTTAACGCAGATGCCGCGGCGGCGCCGTCTTTAGCCAGCCATGTGCGATATAAATCTCTGCTTAAAAATGGACTGTTTCCCCAATCAACGCCGGCTTGTTTAATAATATAATTTTCAGAATCCGATAATTTACCCTTGTTCAGATCCTCGGCGATGGAACTGGTTAATGTTTCCGTTGTCTGTGATTCGATACTCGTTTGCTCTTTTTTACCGGTCAGACGATCCGCGATGAAGTATTCATAAACGCCATACAGCACTGCCAGACCCGCAAGGGCTAAAATAATAATCTCTCTTTTCTTTAAGTTCGCCATAATGTCTTTGTCTGCCTACCTGAGCGCTATCCAGATCTTCATTTTAAATTCCATAGAGCCTGTTCCCTGCTGTATACTGATTTCCTCAATTTTATCGAGATAAGGAAGGCTTCCTAATTCTATCAGTACTTTTCTTAAATCATTCCACTCCCCGTTAAGAATCGCATAATGTAAAAAAGAGGTTGAAGGACTGGATGATGTGTTTATATCCGGTGTCAGTGAAACCACTTTCAAACCTGATTTTTGAGCCAGAGTCTGAAAATCTGTCTGAAACCTTCCGGAATCCGATCGCGGTAATGCCGTTTTTTCCGGATGAGGCAGCACAAGCAAATTCTTTTCCTTGCCGGCATTTAAAACATTCGCATAAAGAGGCGCCAACTCTTTTTGTTCCTGAATCTGGGCTTTTAATTTACCATTTTCTTTCATCTGGTTGGACGTCTTAAAATATAACGGCAAAATGCCCAGCAAAATAACAGCCATGATGAGAAGACTGTATCCGATCATGAACACAAGACTTTTCTGATTAATATTAAACTTCAGCTTTTCCATCACGGTTAACCTATTTTAACGCCCAAAATAAAATGAATGACATCATCCTTTTTGAATTTAACAATTTCTTTTTTCTTTACGGTGACTCTACTGAAGATGGGAGAACCATCCAGTTTCGCCACATACTGCGTCAGACTGGATTCCAGGCTGTCCCTGCCGCCCAAAATGAGTCCTTCAATGATGATGTTGTCAGGCTCTACTGCCGGCACCTGCGACACGCCGTCCCTCGGTGCCTGTTGGGCGTTTATCTTCGACTGATTCGTGGCGTCATCCGGTGTCCCCGCGTTAACATCCGATATCCGTAATCTTATTAAACGTATATTTTGCGGTGTCAGATCAGCAATGTCCCCGGTCGCCACAACTTTCAAGTATTTTTGAGCATATTGATGAGCAATATTTTGTTTTAATTGAACTTCACTCACAGCCTGCTGTACTTTTTCTCTTGATAATAATGGACGATAAAGAGATAATTCTTTTTCTGCAGCGACTTTGTCCCTTTTCAGTGTGCTTAACGTTGAACCCTGATATATTAAAGTGCCCAGGCAAATCGCCAGAGCTGCCAGGAAGGCCACCAAAGCGATCCGGTCAATTTTCCGTGAATTATTTTCTTTATTCTTTTCCTGATAAGTGTAAATGGCATTGGGCGTTCTGCTATTATCCGAAAGAGAAAAGCCTAAAGCCGGAGAAATTAACATTCTATCATACAAGCTCAGTGAAGCCGCGGACGAAGATAGATTGTTTTGTTTGAATGCATCAAAAAATTCGGTTTGGGTACTGAGTTGGTCAGTCATATAATTCAGAAAAGATTGATCGATATTTACCGAGGACAAAATATATAATTTTTCGATTTTTTGATTCCCGATCAAAGATGTTTTTAACGTCAAATCCACCTGGCGGGCCAGCCTTTCCCAGACAGGGAAAATCATTTTGATTATTTCTTCTTTGGTGAAATATTTGCACCGGTCGGCATCCTTTAATTTTTCTGATCCGGCACCAATCGTGGAAAGGATTCCTTTCGCTTCCTTATAATCTAGTTTGATTCCATTGGCTTTATCGGAGGCGCACGAAATGATTGCCTCAACCATGCTGCTGCCGCTTCCGGTTTTAATGCCTCTGGTCATGACCAGATTCTCTTTATTGTAAACATCAATGCGGGAAGAATTATCTCCGATATATAAACTGGCAAAGATCTCTTCCGTTGCCGGCATCAATTTGGACCTGAAGATATTCTGAATCGCAAAAGGAACAATGGTGATACCGGCAAGAGCAATACCCAGGTCAGCAAACAATGATTTAATTCTTTGAACCTCCGTCTTCAAAACCGTGTAAAACATGACGGAATATTTCGTATTTCCCTGTTCAAGGACTTCACCCTGCATCTCAAAGTCAAAAATACGGTTCTCTTCATCAATCAATCCATCTTTTTTTGCCGTCCAGAATATGACCTTCTCCAGTTGTTTTTTTGGCACGCGTGGGATTTTCAGGAAATTAACACTGACGTGATCCGTGGAGATATTCGTCCAAATATCACATTCGGTAACGCTACCGCAAAAATTGATAATGGATGATTTTAAAATATTTTTGAATTCGGAAGACTTGACGGACATCCCTGAATCAAGTTTAACGATTTTTTTATCAATGAGCGAATAATCATGTTCAGAATGTCGGATGGATTTGACCAGGCAGATATATTCTTCACCAAGATCAACACCTACCGTGTATTTTGCTTTACTGGAAAAAATACCGGGCAACGTCAGCTTAAAATTATTTGTTTTATTATGAGAAGGCGGGAAATTGCTCTTTTGACTTAAAGCATGAAAAGATTCTTCATCTTTTCCACGAATGACATTAAGCAGTTTTTCAGTTGAGTTGATGTCTTTCTTAATACTGGACAAGAAAATCTCCTGATTGTGTTTCTATTTATTTTTTTTATTAATAAACTGAAGATTTTTTTCTTATAATGAAATTTCAAAGACTTGTAAACATTTTTTTTACATTTTTTTTACATATTCATTCATTAAAGCTGATGCCAAACAATAATAAAAAAGTTTGATCCTTACAGAACGTCTTGAAGATTCTCCATGATAACGCTTGAACGATCATCATTTTTTTGTTAAAGAGAACCAATTTTAAAGAAGATTTTTTAATTTTACATTCATGATGAACGCCAGAAAAAATATTTATTACTCCATTATTCTGATACTGATTCTGATCTTGTTTTTCCTGATTAATATTTCTTACTCTGTTCCCGATCAGAGCGAATCATCCCCTTCAACCGATTTGTTTAAAACAACCAAAATTCCGGATTCGATCGTATCTATTTCATCCGGTTACGTCATTGTCGTTGATAAAACATACCAGAAGATTTACGTCTTTCATAAGTCCGAACACTTTTCGAAAGTATTTGAAGCACCCTGCTCCACAGGCAAAAACTCCGGATCCAAGCAAATTGCCGGTGATCAAAAAACACCAAACGGCATTTTTTTCGCCACGAAAATCCTGCTCAATCCGGGACCGCCTGAGGTGTACGGTTCCATGGCGTTTCCTCTGGATTATCCGACGTTGACCGATAAGAGAGCGGGGCGCAACGGCAGCAATATCTGGATTCATGGCACGACTGAATCTCTGCTGCCCAAACAATCCAAAGGCTGTGTTGTGTTGAGAGATAATGATCTCAAACGTCTTGCGAACTTTATTTTTCTTAATAAAACCCCTGTTATTATTTCGGAGTCTTTAAATTGGGTACCGCAAGATTATGTCCCCTCCTCCAAAAACGAGCTGGAAAACATATTAACATCATGGAACAAGGCTTTTATTGAAAAGGATATTGAAAAAATAGATTCTCTGTATATGCAGGGAACAGAAATCAAGGGAAAAAGGAGAGAAGAACTCCACGACAAGATTAAGAATTTGAAGCTAATCAACAGACATTTTGTTTTAGAACCGAGAGACATATCCATTCTGCAGGATGGCGATAATGCTGTCATTATTTTTGATCAGATTTTTTCTGTCACCGGCAATAACACTTTTCAGGGATTTTACAATAAGTTAATTTTAGAAAAAATTAATCAAAAATGGTATGTTGTTGACGATGTCACGCCGTCCGGTACAACCGATCCCAAGACGGTACTGGCCAAAAATACACCACAAGAGCGGAAGGAAACCGGTAATATCGATCAGCAGCAAATTCAAAAGGTTGTTAAAAAGTGGCTGATCAGTTGGCAGTCCGGCGATATGGCTGCATACCGCAATTGCTATGCACAAAACTTTCAATCAAAAGATATGAACCTGGATAAATGGATAGACCATAAAACTCAAGTCCGCCAAAACAGCAAAAATATAAAAATCAGTATTGAGAGGTTGAAAATATCCGCCAATGGAGAAAACGCAACTGCCACCTTTATTCAACATTACACCTCGTCAACATTGAAAAGCAAAGGACAGAAATCGTTGCATCTGAAGAAAACAGGGAAAGAATGGAAAATCCACAGAGAGATCATGTGATATATAGGTCTTTGTCCAAACAATCTGAATAAAAAAAACCGGCAATCGTGAGCCGGTTTTTTTTATTGCTGATAACTTTTCGTTAACGAGCGTCTATGGATAGTTTTTTCATAATGTTTGCTGTGGGTTTTCCGTTTTCATCATAGGACCGGATGCGGTAATATTTCTTCCGCATTTCCTCCAGCGGAACCACTCTGCCTTTCGGATCATTGGTGCGGCCTTCCTTGAGCAGACGACCCGGCAGCGTGTCGTCTTTCACGGTAATGCCTTCGCGCGTGTTCATATAACGTTCCAAGATATGAATGCGTTCCCCTGCTTTGAGGAATTCCGAACGCGACATTTTCAGACCCGTGATGGTTGACCAGAATTTGTGGTAAATGCTGATATCTGCAATCTTGGTCGCTAACGGATATAGATAACCCATGACCATCTTCAGATAGAAAAGACCGTTGTATTTCGTCAGCGGATTTTCCAAAATGTAAGCGAAGGACGTGAATGTACACGTGTGCAAAGAATTCATGGCGCAATAGAAATCTTCAAAGAATTTGACCCAGACATGCTTACCGATGGTGGAATACGGATCCAGAACATGCACGAAATTTTCCTGGGCCATCACCGTCGAGGAAAGATGACAGGCGCCGCGGTTGGCCACAGCATAATTAAGCCCCATGCCATAGGAACCGCGCGGATCGTAAGCGGCCAACTCCATTCCCTTAACATTGATGGCAAAATCCTCACCGCCATATTTTTTGGACAACGCTCTGGATCCCCTGGCCATTTCCGCACCGAAACCACGGCAAAACGCCGTATCCTCTATCGCCTGGGCCACACCTTCAGGCGAGCCGAATTTCAGATCGGTTTTGACCAGACCCTTTTCACCGGCTTCCATCACCCAGGACAGCGTCCCCCCCATGCTGATCGTATCCATGCCGAATCGGCCGCATAAATCGTTCCATTCGGCCACCTTTACCGGATCGAAGATTTCAAGATTCGAGCCCATGAGTCCGACTGTTTCATATTCCGGAACGGACAAATCCTTGCCGTTGAATTTCCCGGATTTGCCGCATAAGATGGTGCACGGTTTGCAAGTGTGGTGTTTCGTATTGAAATTTTCACTGAAATATTCACCGGTAAGCTTATAGGCGTTATCTGAGGAACCGGAGGTAAAATTGCGCACCGGCATGATACCGGCTAAATTGGTATAATTCACCAGATTATTCGTGCCGAACCGTCTCAAAGCATTGGACGTTACGGCATTGGCATTGATGCGCTTGGTTGCCAACTTTTTAACCTTGTCAAATTTTTCCCTGTCTTTTGCCACAATCTTATAAGCGCCGCCTATCGCGTAAATGGCCTTGAGATTCTTGGCACCCATAACGGCGCCCATACCGCCGCGACCTAAAAATCGTTTCCCTGAAACGATGTTGGCAAAAAGAACCTTGTTTTCGCCGGCCTGTCCAATGGCCACCGCGCCGGCATTTTTGTTTTTCCCGAGCATGTCCTGCGTTTCAAAGGCATCCTTACCCCATAAATGTGAAGCATCCTTAAACTCCACGCCGGATGAGGTCACAACCAGATAAACAGGAACGTCGGATTTCCCTTTGACCAGTATGCCGTCCCATCCGGCTGTTTTCAAACTCATGCCGAAGGGTCCGCCGCATGAGGCGTGATCCATGATACCGGTCAACGGAGATTTGGTTATGCCGGAAAAACGTCCGGAACAGGGAGCGCCGGTTCCCATCAACACCCCGGGCATAAAAGCGAGGATATTATCTTTACCCAAGGGATCAACCCCGGCGGGCATGCGGTCATAGATGAGCTTCAGACCGAGACCTTTGCCGCCCAGATACATCTTTCGTTCATCGTCCTTGACCTGATAAACGGTGTAGGTCTTGGTGTTCAGATCCACTTCTAAAACTTTATTACTGGTCCCTACAATTTCAGGTATGTTTTTGTCTTTTACGTTCGTTGTTTCTTTCTCATTGCTTTCGCTCATAATATTGCCCCTTCCAAATCAAGAGAATATTTTCAATTAATAAGCGGCTTTTAAAACGCCCAAGGCTTCCTCGAAACTCACTTCCACCGGACTGAAGGACAGCGCTCCGTCATTGAGGGCTGTCTTGGCAATACTCTCCAGTTTATCTTCCGTAACACCCGCCTCAGACAGGCGCACAGGCAAGCCGCACAGTTTTTTGAGTTCACTGGTAATATTTTTTATCGTAGCAATAGACTTTGCCGCCCTTTCGGCAGGCGGAGTCTGCACATAGATTTCCGGACCGGCGACGTGCATTAACAGCATTTCAATATATTCCTTGGTTTTTGGCGATTTGCCTGATTTGCCGATATAAAATTCCAACCCATAGGGCAGCAGAATGGAATTCGCGATGCCATGCGGCACATGACACACACCACCCGTCGCGTGGGCCGCGGCATGAACGATTCCCACCATGGAATTGGAAAAGGCCAGACCGGCCAAAAGAGCCGCATTGGCCATGGCCAGACGGACATCCTGATTCCCGCCATCGGTTACCGCTTTGATGATATTGTTACGGATGAGTTCCATGGCTGCCGCCGCGAACGCATCGCTGATCGGATTTTTCTGCGTCCCGATAAACGCTTCTACTGCATGCGTAAAAGCATCCATGCCCGTGGCCGCCGTAATCTTGGGCGGCATACTCATGGTCATGCGGGGATCCAGTACCGCAAATTTAGGCAACAGCAGTTCCGAGGTGAATACCATTTTGACATTCTTTTCCGGATTGGCGATCACCGCCACCATCGTGACTTCTGAACCGGTACCCGCCGTTGTAGGAATGACCACAAAAGGCTTCATCGGCTTATTCAGACGGTAATTTCCCATGAATTTAAGCAGATCATCGCTGTCTTCAGTGATGACAATATTAACACCCTTGGCTGTGTCGATGGCCGACCCACCGCCGACGGCAATGATGGAATCGCATTTTTGAGCTCTGTAAATCTCAGCAATCTGATTGACGACGACGTTGGACGAATCCTGTGGAGTTTCATCAAAGACCGCGCCGATGACCGTGTCGGTCCCACCGAAACTATCAACGACATGTTTAATGAGTCCGGCTTGAGCCACGCCTTTGTCGGTAATGATAATGGGCCTTTTGGCGCCCAGACGGCTGAGTTCAAAAGGTATCGTTTCCAAGGCTTTGTATCCGGATATCACCTTGACCGAATTAAAGAATTCATAATATTCAGGTATCACAACATTTTTATTAAAAAACATGGCATTCCCCTCCCGTATATTCCGACTTTATTTGATGGCACCGTATCCTATGTTCACATAGGTAATAACGCGATTGACTAGTTTTTTGAACGTCAGCTTAGGCACTTCCTTGATGTAAAAGCGGGCGATAACATTCGGCAGCAATAGCGTCTGAACAACATTTAGAACCCTTATAACAGACATCGTATAAATAAGACTCCCCCTGACAAATTGTCGGTTATGATAAACGGCATTGGGAACGCTGATGCGGCCTGTCATTACCAGATAGGCAAAGGTAATATTCTTCCAAACCAATTCAACGTCAGCGTAAAAAACTTCCTTTTCGCCCAGATATTGAAACGACCCCTCTTTTTTCAGCATGAGCATGCTCGGACCGCCAATAACCGCCATGCGGAAGGAAAAGGTCTCCGGCCAGCTATCGACCTCCTTCTTCACATCCGGATCAATGCGATAAGCGGTTTGCATTCCCATTCCAATAAAGAAAAAAAACACCCGCGTGACAAGTGTTTCAAACCATTTCTTCTTGGGAACAATTTCCTCGTATTTTTTTGTTGCAATCATATGCACCTCTTCCCGGTTTGTTGTTCATTGGTTAATCATTATCCCGCAAACCGGCGCCACAACGCTGGAATGCGGTTACTCATGCAGAACAATTCATATAAAATTTACCTATTGGTAAATAAAATCGAAAGGAATGTCAATATATTTATTCAATTTTAATCGATATTCTTATATCATTATTTTGATTAATTTACCCGCTGGTAAGAATTGTTGAGATATTTTTACAGAAAAAACAACTTTCGCAACGATCGGGAAGACCGTTCAAATAAAGTTTGAATTTAATTTCAACCCCTTAAACAATAGAAAATAATCATGACTGATAAGTCGGGTGATCATAAAATGCCCGGCCAATAATTATCTTGACAATATCTGTAATATTTGTTTTATTTTCGACACTTTCCATATTAAAAAAAATAAATTCCACTATAAAGGAAGGCAATAATCATGAAAAAATTATTAATCACCTTATCGCTGATATTTTTATTTTTAGCCTCAACGGTTTTTGCTGAAACGGTGCCCGACATACCTGCAGGGACAGCAGAAGACTATTACAACCGGGGTAATCAATACCGACAGGAAGGGAATCTTGATCAGGCTATCGCTGACTATACTAAAGCTATCGGCGTTTATTCCAAGCACGTTAAAGCTTATTACAATCGTGCCAACGCCTACAGCAAGCAGGGAAAACTCGCAGAAGCCATTGCGGACTATAAAAAAGCGGTCGAAATAAATCCCCAATACACTGAAGCGTACTACAATATGGGCAATGCCTATGAGAAACAGGGCAAACTTGAAGAATCCATTGCCAGTTATACAAAAGCGATCGACGCCAATCCTCAATATGCGGCAGCCTACTGCAACAGGGGAAACGTATATCAGGCTCAGGGGAACTTGCGAAAGGCATTGGATGATTACAACAAAGCCATCGAAATAAATCCCAACTTTGCCGGCGTTTATTCCAACAGAGGAAATGTCTACCAGGCCCAGGGAAATGTTCAGTCGGCCATTGCCGATTACGATAAAGCCATCGAACTGAATCCTAAATTTGCCGGATTCTACGCGAACAGAGGCAATATTTATCAGAACCAGGGCAACCTGCAGCAGGCCATCACTGATTATAACAGCGCCATCGAGAGAGACCCTAATGACAATGCATCCATTTACAACAGAGGGCTGGCCTATTACGGCATGGATGAATATGACAAATCTCTTGCAGATTATAAAACGGCTATCAGTCAAAATCCCAGTCAGGAAAGTTACGAAAGTTTCATTAAATATTTTCCGGCAAAGAGAGATTCCGATAAAGGAAATATCAGGGATGAAATTGTAAAAACATTTGAAGACAAATTAAACATCGCTGTTGCTGCGACGGCCGTTTCCGCACCGGTCGCCGCGGCCATAGCTGAACCGGCTTTAACAGCAGCGCCGGTCGCGCCTGCCACCCCTGTTGAACCGGTTGTAACAGAAACCGCACCGGTGACTACCACCACACCTGTGGCTAAAGTCGACGAAAAACAGATACAGTTAAAAGACAATAAAAAAGGTATACGGATTTTATTAAACACATGGTGGAAAAGCTGGCAAACGGGTGACATGGAAACTTATCGCACCTGTTATCATGACAAATTCACTTCAAAAAACATGAACCGGGATGAGTGGGTATCATACAAAACCAGTGTACAGAAAAACAGTAAGAATATAAATATCATCATCAGTAATTTAAAAATAACGGTGATTGATGATATGAATGCCAAAGCAATATTTATTCAGTCCTATAGCTCATCTATTTTCAAAGATGAAGGGAAGAAAACTCTGGAGCTGAAAAAAGTAGGCAACGATTGGAAGATATTTAAAGAATTGATGTAATTACAAAAATCGATACATAAAAATATTGATGGACAAATATGACGAATGGCAATTGTTTGAAAAGACAATTGCCATTTTCATTAAAGAACGTAAATCACCATGCAACGGTATCAGAAATGAAAATAAACAAAGAAAAAATAGATAAAGTCAAGGGTTTCCTGGACGAACGTGAGGCAAATTGTCTCTATGAACTGGCGCTGATCGCCGGCAAAAACGGTCCCTGTCTGGAAATCGGCAGCTACTGCGGCAAATCATCTGTTTATCTGGGCACGGCCTGCAGGGAAAATTCCACGGTTCTTTTTTCGATCGATCATCATCGCGGATCCGAGGAACAACAACCGGGTGAAGAATATTTTGATCCCGATCTGCTGGATAAAGAAACCGGCCGGATCGACACGCTCCGGCATTTCCGAAAAACACTTTTTGATTTTGATCTGGACGATACGGTGATCCCCCTGATCGGCAGTTCGGCGACGATCGGCAGGGTATGGGCAACGCCGCTCAGCCTTATTTTTATTGACGGCAGCCACGCCTACGAAGCCGTTTTAAAAGATTACGATATCTGGGCTGAGAAACTTATCAAAGGCGGTTATCTTTTATTTCACGATATCTTTCCCGATCCGGCCAAAGGCGGACAGGCGCCTTATCTGGTTTATCAAAAAGCCGTGGCTTCCGGACACTATGAAGAAAAACCGATGTGTGAATCACTGGGCATTTTGATACGCAGGAAGTAGCTTAAGGAAATGACCAGGACCACTGGCAGCCCTTATCGGAAATATCGGCTTTCAAGTAACCACGTCCCGCAAAATCAAGAATGGTATGTTTCACCACACCGGCATCGGCGCTTGTGCAAGTGATGACCCTGCTGCAAAGTTCTTCCAGGGCGTTTTCCCGAGAACCTTTAAAGACATCCGCTTCAATCAAACCGTTCTTTTCGATGATGTCGTTTTTTAAAAGTTGATAGGTCAGCTTCATCCGCCAGTTCCCCTCAACCTGCATGATATCATCAACAGAACCGATGCCCTGATGATATCTTTGCAGGATCTTATCCCAGTCAGCTTCCATTTCTTTATCGTAATCTGCGCCGAATGCTTTCATTTCCTGCGGAAGCAAAGAAGACGTTTTCACGATGGCGTCATTGGCGTCGTAAAGATTCCAGTTGTCGGTTAAAATTTCCAGATCATAATCCTGAATCTTTTCCCGGACGGTTGTTCCGGGGAAAGGCGCCAGAAAATGATACCCGTAAAGCGCCTTCATGCTTTTCGCGAATTGATCGGTTTCCCGTAACGTCTCCATTGTTTCTCCCGGCAGACCGATAATAAAAGAGGCGTGCGCAATCAAACCCGCCTCCTGGCACATTTTAACCGCGGCATGCACCTGTTCCAGCTTAATCCCTTTTTTGATTCTCTTGAGCATCTCGGCATTGCCGGTTTCCACGCCGAAGCTGACACTGTCGCAGCCGGCGTCAGCCATCAGCTCAAAGACCTCCCGGCTGACCGTGTCCACGCGGGCGAAAGCGCTCCACGGAAACTTTAAAGAACGTTCTTTGATGCCCGTGCAGATTTCTTTTACACGCTCTTTATCGGTAGTGAACAGATCGTCGGCAATGTTAATGCGGTCAAAGCCGTAGTTGAGAATTTGCTCTATTTCGTCCACGACAAGCCTGGGATTTCTCTTGCGCACTTTGGAACCGACCATTTTGCGTCCCAGACAAAAAATACACGAATAGGGACAGCCCCGGCCGGTGATGAGACTCACAGGAAAGCCCAGCGCGCGGTAGCGGGAAATCGGCAGCAAATGGCGCGCTGGTAATGGAATTCGATCGATATCGGTAATGAAATCCCTTTTGCCGGTAATGATAATTTCACCGTCTCTGCGAAAAGCGATGCCACGAATGTCACGCCATTTGTCCGGCTGTTTCATGAGGGGCGTCAGATCGGCAATGGTATCCTCCCCTTCTCCGATGACAATGAGATCGATCTCCGGATATTTTCTCAGTGTGTCCGCCGCCGTAAAAGACACATGCGGACCGCCCATCATGGTGATGATGTCCGGATTGTAATTTTTAACATCGCGAAGAATCTGCTGTGCGCCGTAAAAATTCATCGTCACGGACGTTGCGCCGACAGCATCGGGCTGAAAAGCAGCCAGTTCTTTTTCCAGTTTCTCTTTCGAGTACGCGGAAACAATGTAGTCGAATATCTTCACATCCGCTCCGGCGGCGGCAAAGGCTGCCGCAACATACGTTACCCCCAGCGGCGGCGATGGCATTTCTTCGAGTGGATAAGGTGGAGCGATAACAGCAATACGCATTTTTAATCTCCCTGACGCGGCAACAGCATTGACCGGAGCCAGCCGGCGATGGTGTTGCCTTTCATTAACGCGCGATCAATCAATTCAAAATCTTTAGCCAGTTGAGCGGGATTGGAAAGCCAGTCTTTTCTGGTTCTCATCGGTTTTGACGGATCCAGATATTTGATCACCGTGGCGGGATTGCCGGCGGCAATCGCATTGGCGGGAATGTCTTTCACGACAATCGATCCGGCGCCGATAACGGCATTATCTCCGATCGTCACGCCCTTGCTGACAATGGCGCTGTCGCCAATCCAGACATTATTGCCGATGGTCACGGCCTGCGTGTTCCCCACGGGCATACTGCGATCATACAAACCATGCCAGTCGGCATCGCCGATGCTGACACTCTGGGCCGTCATGCAACCATCCCCCATGGTGACCGACGTCGCCGACATGATCCGCGTGCCCGGACAAATCAGACAATATTTTCCTATTTCAATTTTGCCCTGCCCCATCCAGACCGGCCAGACGGTAAACCGGACATTTCTGTCCGCCGTCGCAATCACCGTTGTATAATCACCCAGCGAAACCGGGCCACCAAAAATCTCCACGTGCCACGGCTTCATAAAAACCAGTCCCCGGCCGAAATACTCACATTGAGGAGCAAGAAAATGACGCGCGTACCATTTCTGATATTTGTTATACCAGTTCTTCACATAATATGGACGATGATCTTTTCTCAAATGCTTCCCTTAATAAACCGGATGATGGAACAGATAATTTTCCGTCAAATAATTTGATGGTGAATAAAAAACAGACTGTTTACAAAAAGATTTTCATTCAAGCAACGACGCCCAGAATTTATGATGAAACAGCTTGGCCGCCGGTGTTATCTCATTCAAAGCATCAAAGGCCATCATGACCGCCGCCGCCGTCCAGCCCGTTTTTTCCTCGGGCCAGATCACGCCATCCGGAAACGTCACACCCATCCAGAAAGATCCGTCGGAAAACCTTTTATCGTTGAGCCAGCTGAAGATGGCCTTTGCGCGGGGAACATCATCAATCGCTGCCAGCGTTAAAATAAATTCCGCCGTTTCCGCCATCGTCACCCAGGGCCGGTCGCTGACGCAGCGCACCCCCCAATCGGGAACAACAAATTTTTCCCACGAGTGGGCGATTCTCTTTTTAGCCTCCGCTCCGGAAACTGCCCCGCATAAGACCGGATAATACCAGTCCATCGAATAACGCGATTTAATCATATTGAACAGGTCCGGCCTGTTGGCAATCGCCGCGCCCAGCGCGTCCTTGGCTTTGTGCCATTTCGGACGTTTTTTGCCCAGAATACCGGCTATGGCCAGCGCGCATTTGAGGCTCATATAGATGGAACTGGAACCGGTGAGCAATGCCATTTTATCAATGGCGCCATGCTTGTTTCTGGCCCAGTAAATCTCGCCGTCCGGTGCCTGTAAATTAACGGCAAACTGAACTCCCCGGGATATGGTAGGCCACATGGTTTTTAAAAACTTTATGTCACGTGTGATCAGATAATGATGAAAAACACCCACGGCCACATAGGCAGAAAAATTAGACTCTTTGCTGGAATTGATAATTTTGCCGTCCTGAATTTCCGACCACCAGCTCCCGTCCGGAAGTTGAGTCTCCGCCAGCCAGTCATAAGCTCTCCGTGCTTCGGCAATACAACCGCCAATGCTCAGCCCCATCGCGCTTTCAACATGATCCCACGGATCCGTTTTGCCGCCGGCCGACCAGGGAATCTCGCCGTTTTCCTTCTGAAGAGACAGGATGAACGAGGCAATCTTATCCAGCGAAATCGGCGCCAATTCTTCCATGATGGAAAGTTTGCATTCCATTCCGATCAACCTTTTTTAAGATAATAAACGATGCTCTTGCCCATGAATGGATTGAGCATTTCTTCCAGCATTCTGACCGACCGCGGTTTTTTCATGATGTCCCATTCCAGAAATTTCCGGTACGCTCTGACCAGCGGATGTTCTTCATTTTTCAAACCCACCAGACACTTCAACCACCAGTAAGGGGCGTGAAGCGCGTGTTTGTAATTAATTTTCCAGCACCGGAATCCCTGCCCGGTCAGCATCTGATAAAGCTGTTTTTTCCTGTAGATGCGGATATGACCGCCTTCCTCATTATGATAGGCGTGAGAAATCAACCAGCAGATTCGTTCCGCAAAATACCGCGGAACACTGACCGCAAGTGTTCCGTTCGGTTTTAATATTCTGTCGAGCTCCCGAATGGCGTTTTGATGATCGGGAATATGTTCCAGAACTTCCGAACAGATAACGCAGTCAAACGAAGCATCCGCAAAGGGTAATTTGTTGATATCGGCAATGGACACAAGATAATCTTTGGTCAGCGCGTCAGGCTGCGTCTCCAATGATTTTGATGTTTCTCGCAAAGCCCAGGTGTTTTTATCAATACCGTAAATTTTCAAGTCCGGAATCCTGGCCAGATGGCGCAGATGTCGGCCCAGGCCGCAACCGGCATCCAGTACAACATCACCGGGTTTTAAATTCAGTTTGTTAATTTCTACGGTAATCATCAATCGCCTCTCTGTAAACATCCACCATGTCCCTGGCCGCTTTTGACCAGTTAAAGATTGCATCAACTCTCGCTATGCCCGCCTGTGCCATTTTCTTTCGCTGATCCGGATGATTGAACAGGAATGTGATCTCTCTGGCCAAGGATGCGGCATCGGCCGGTGGAACAATAATTCCCGCGTCACCGACCACTTCCGGCAAAGCGCCACCGCTGGTGCTGATCAGCGGGACACCACAAGCCATCGCTTCTGCCGCCGGCAGCCCGAAACCTTCATACAAAGAAGGAACTACGGCTACTGTGGCATTCGAATAATAACCGGCAAATTCTTCATTATCGATTCGTCCTGTAAAATGAACAATATCTTCGATGCCCAAATCGGTAACAAGTTTTTTAATGATACCGTTCTTCTTGGGCTCGCCGATAACCGTTAATTTGACCGGTTGTTTCTTTCTGATCAGATCCACAGCTTCTAGCAGATAGCGTAAACCTTTAAGCGGCGTATCCGCGCTGTTAGTCACGATGATGGAATTCTCCGGACGCGATGGATTGTGAACAGGGTAAAAGAATTCCTTGTTAATGCCATTGGGAACAACCCGGAATTTGGACAAATGAATGGAAAACTCCTGGGCAATGTCTATTTTGGAACATTCCGACACGGTCACAATATGGGATAATTGCCGGGCAACTTCCTTCTGCATCCGGATAAAGGAATACCATCGCTTAATCTTGTTGATTTTCTTTTTGGTCGTCGCCGATTTGAATTCCTCCTGCCGGTCCACGGTGATGGGGTGGTGAATGGTGGCTATCGTGGGAACGACCCTTTCGGCTATTTTTCCAATGCCGTAAGCAAGACACTGATTGTCGTGTACAATGTCATATTTGTTTCTATGTTTCTGCAGATAATTATAGGCGCGGACGCCAAATGTATAAGGTTCGGGAAACCTTCCGGCGCACATGTTCAGAAATTCGTACATATTGAGTGGATTGGCCAGAGCGCTGACTTTCTTGACGCGAAACGGTTTCTCCGCATTATAAAGATCGAGACTGGGCAGCTTATGCAGATGCACCTGATGATCCAGATGAGGATACGGAGGTCCGGACAGAACATCCACCTCATGACCGAGGTCACTCAGCGCCTTACTCAAATGCTTAATGTAAACACCCTGTCCACCGCAATTGGGATTGCCCCGATAGGTTAAAAGACAAATTTTCAAAGGCTGTGATTTGGATTTTTTTTTCATACTGATAACTTCTTGACCATCCTTTGTGAATTTTCCAGCGTGGCGGATATTTCATCATCGTCCAGTCCGGCGCCCCGTGCAATTTTTTTTGCTCTTTCCATGCCGACAAAATCAGCCGGTGCGTGAGCATCGTTATTCAGGACCAGTTGGGCCTTGAATTTTCTGGCTACCTGCGCCACGTGTCCGTTGGTGAAACTGTGCCCCCTGCGTGTTGTGATCTCGAGATAAATTCCCCTCTCCGCGGCCAGACGCGCTTCTTCTTCCGTCAGAAGACCGGGGTGCGCCAGAATATCGATAGATGACTGGAGAGCGGCCATATTGGTACCGGCAGGAACCGGCTCAACGATGGTCTCCCCGTGAACAATAACGATTTTTGCCCCCAGTCTTCTTGCTTCATCAGCCAGATCGGCTATTTGCGCGGGAGCGACATGGGTAATTTCCACGCCGGGAAACGTCTGAATTTTTCCGGCTTGAGTGATCTGTGCACAGACTCTGATCATTCGGGGAATAATAAAATCAATATTGGAATGATCGACATGATCCGTAATGGCTAAAAATGTATAACCGGCGGCCAAGGCGCGCTGCGCTAGCTCCGCCGGTACCAATTCCCCATCACTGAAGATAGAATGAGTATGAAGATCTATCAATTAAAACATCCTGACGATAAATTGTTCCGGTTCACCAAAATCATAAACTTGACGTTGACTTAGCAAATTTAAAACCGTGAGTCAACAAGGATGTGCAAAGCTGAAAATATCCGATTATACCCGTTTTTTCTTCAGCAGTAGAAAAGTTGCCGAAACACGACAGACATTTTTCTCTTTATTATCGGTAACTAAGCAGTCTCCAATCACCAGACTCTGCCCTTTTTTAAAAACTGTGGCGGTGGCAATCAGTTCCCCGTCACTGACACCGGCCAGGAAATTACTTTTCAGTTCTATCGTGGTCAAACCTTCTTCGGGGGTCAATTGGGTCATCATCGCATGAGCGATGGTTTCATCAGCCAGCGCAACGATCAGACCACCCTGCATGGATTTCGCTCCCTGCAGATATTCAGGACGCACCGGCATCCGAAAACGGGCGTAGCCGTCTTTTATTTCATCCAGGGTTACTCCCAGAAAATCCAGAAAAGGATTTAATCCCTTCTGACCACTTCTCAATTTTTCCAGATAAACATCGTAATTGAAAATAACGTTTCCCTCAGACAGATGAATTATGATCCCTATAATTTATTTTTACAAATTATCCAATCTTTTTCAATGATGGATGATGAAACTATTCAAATGTTGTTCCAACCACTTTAGGATGGCTTCGGCAATAACCTTGTGACCACATTCATTCGGATACCGGCAATCTTCCAGCACCAGATCCCTGCTGCATAAATGATGTTCTTCCCGGTAACCGGCCCAGTAATGGTGCACCGGAATTAAACCGCATTCAAGGTCTGAAGCTACAATACGCAGAGATTTGTAGAAGATATGGACGGCTTCCATATCGTAAGGATTATCAAACGTATGACCGGTGGCTAAGAAGATTTCCGGATGAAAACGAAGACGCGCCAGCCGGATAAGCTGGACCATATTTTCCTGAAATTCAGAACGATAAACATATTCAAAAGCATCATCTACACCGAATTGAACCAGCAGGATATCCGGCCTGAAACGACCGATATCATCCTGAAATGTCTCGATGCCTTCAAAAGATGTTTCTCTATACCGGGAGCGGTTAATAACCTCAATATCATTATCGCGCAGCAAATCTTGAAGAATTTCTACATAACCTTTTTTTACACCATAACCGGCGGCAATACTCCCGCCACGGATGAGCAGTTTCATGGAATAGAGTTCTCGAAAAATATTTTAATGACCAAGAAATGTCTTCATTTGTCTGATTTCTTCCATCAGCTTTTCAAAACCGGGAATCGTCAGGGATTGCGGACCGTCGGAAAGCGCCTTTTCCGGGTCGGGATGAACCTCGATCATGATCCCGTGCGCCCCGGCCACCAGCGCCGCTTTCGCCATGGGCGGCACCAGACTACGCTTGCCGGTGGCGTGTGACGGATCCACGACAATGGGCAGATGGGATAATTCTTTGATAATGGGGACAACGGACAGATCCAGCGTATTGCGGGTTGCTGTTTCATAGGTTCGAATGCCCCTTTCGCAAAGAATGACCTGTGAATTCCCCTCGGCAAGAATATACTCGGCTGCCGCCAGAAATTCTTCAATCGTCGCGCTGAGGCCTCGTTTCAGAAAGACCGGTTTCCGGATGCGTCCCACTTCACGGAGAAGATCGAAATTCTGCATATTGCGGGCACCGACCTGCAGGACATCCACATAACCTGCCACCAGTTCCACGTTTTCGGAGGTCATAACCTCTGAAACAATCGGCAGACCGGTTTCCTTTTTGGCCAGTGCTAAAAGCTTCAGGCCTTCTTCCTTCAATCCTTGAAAGGTATAGGGACCGGTCCGGGGTTTAAAAGCACCGCCCCGCAGCATTTCGGCGCCGGCCGCCTTGACCGCTCGGGCTGTTTTGATAATCTGAGTTTCGCTTTCCACAGCGCAGGGACCGGCAATGACGACCGGGCTTTTCCCCTCGCCAATTTCCACAGGGTCGATTTTAATGATCGTCGGACGCGGGTGAAAATCCCTCGACACCATTTTGTAGGGTTTGGAAACATGAATGACATCCTTCACACCGGGAAGATCACGGATGGAAATATCATCCACATATCCCTTATTACCCAGAACGCCAATCGCGGTCCTCTCACTGCCGGGAATGGACGACGCCTGCAAACCCATTTTCTCCACCGCCGTAATCACGGCACCGATCTGTTTAGATGTGGCATTGCGATGCATGACGATCAATATGAATTTATGATCTCCTTGTCACTGGTGAGCTGCTAAAAGCCCGAAAGATTTATGATTCCTCAAATGAGGAGGTATTATAATTTTTACCACAGATTCAATCAGAGTTCAGCTGTTTTTTGATGAGTGACAAATTTTTATTTGCCCTGAGGAATAATATGAACGGACGTCGCCTTAAATGAAGCGATCACCGATGCTCCCTGATAAATGCCCAGATCTTCACAGGAAGGCACGGTTATGTAGGCGACCAGTGGAAAGTCGCAGTCCAGAAACAATTTGTTAAAAAATCCCTGACGGATTATTTTGGCTACTCTGGCGTTGAAAATATTGCGGGCACTGATTTTTTCCGGCATCTGAGCGGATAAAATGACATTCTCCGGCCTCAAGCAGCAGAAAACTTTCTGGCCGATATTGCATTTACCGATCGCTTCAATCTCTCTGCCGCTGACACGTACAATGATATTACCCTCGGAACAGCTTTGCACCGTGCCTTCCAGGATGGTTTCCGTGCCGACAAAATTGGCGACGAATTCTGAATCGGGTTGATTGTATACTTCGGACGTTGTCCCGGCCTGGACAATCGTTCCCTGGTGCATCACACTGACATCCTGCGCCAGACGCAGCGTTTCTTCACGGTCATGCAAAACCAGAACCGCCGTCATTTTCGTTTCCTCGAGGATTCTCTTCAGATCTTCAATGATGGTTTCCCTGGAAGGCGGATCAAGCGAATTAAAAGCTTCGTCCAGCAAAAGCATTTTGGGTTCGATGGCGAACGCGCGCGCCAGTGAAACTCTTTTCGCTTCTCCTCCGGAAAGCGCTCTGGCCGATCGTTTAGCCAGATGCGTGATGCCGAAATACTCCAGTGCCTCCTGAACTTTAGATTTTAATTCTTCATTTTTAAATTTCCGGAACTTCAGTCCCAGAGCGACGTTATCAAAAACATTGTTATTTAAAAGCAGCGGTTCCTGAAAAACCACCGATACATGACGGCGCAGCATGGCCAGTTCCGACCTTGTTGCAATCGGCTGCCCCTGAAAATAGATTCTTCCTTTCTGCGGTTTGAGCAGACCTGCCATCATCAGCAGCAAGGTCGATTTTCCTGCGCCGTTCGGCCCGATCAGCGCCAGAATCCTCCCCTGCTGCACCTGCAATTCCGGAATATTCAGCACGGTAACGCCGCCGCGGTTTAAAACGATATTCTCCGCTTTCATCATGATCTCGGATTTCATCGGAGATGCTGCCTTTGCTGGATGTGGGTGAGCATGGAGTTGATAATAAACGCCAGGATTAAAAGTATGATGCCCAGCGCGATGGCAATGTCAAAATTACCCTTTCCGGTTTCCATGACCGTGGCGGTGGTCAGCACGCGCGAATAGCCCTTGATGTTACCGCCAACCATAATAGAGGCGCCCACTTCGGAAATCACGCCTCCGAAGCCCGCCATAACCGCCGCCAGCAGCGGGAGTTTCGCTTCTTTAATCAGAATCCACACCATCTGCAAACGGCTCGCACCCAGAGACAGGATCTGCAGCCGCAGATTCGGCGGCAGATTCTGGATGGACGCCAGAGAGATACCCATGACAATCGGTGTGGCGATGATTGCCTGGGCGATAATCATGGCGTAGGGTGTGTAGAGGATTTCCAGGAAACCGAACGGGCCGCTGCGCCAGATCAACATGGTGACAAAAAGACCGACCACAACAGGCGGCAGTCCCATGCCGGTATTGATTAAACTGATGACGAATTTTTTTCCAAAAAAATTATTTAAAGCAACGGCTGTGCCGATGGAAACACCGATAAAGAGACTGATGAACGTGGCTGTCCCTGATATCTTCAAAGACAGCCACGTTATACCCAATACCTCGGGATCAAAAGTAACAATTAACTCAAAAGCTTTAATGATCCCCTGAACAATTAATTCCACTTAAAAAACCCTGTGCCTTCACACAAATTATTTTCCTAAATCTTCCACTTTCTTGCCGGCATCCGGAAAGAACAACGGAGAACCGTATTTGTCAACTCCAAAGGTCTTGATAATTTCCTGTGTCTTCTTGGAGACCATGAAATCGGCAAAAGCTTTGGCGCCGGCGGCATTGGCTTTCGGCCATTTGGCGCTGTTGACTTCAATCACATGATAGATGTTCAGCAAGGCCGCATCGCCTTCCACTAAAATATCCAGGCCCAGATTTTTCTTGAGCGACAAATAGGTCCCGCGGTCAGCCAGCGTGTAACCTTTTTTCTCCGCGGCAACACTTAACGTCTGTCCCATGCCCAAGCCTGTTTCCTGATACCATTTCTGTCCGGCGGGAGTGATTGCCGCTTTCTTCCACAATGTTTTTTCTTTGGCATGCGTTCCGGAATTATCGCCTCGTGACAAAAACAGGCTTTCTGTCTGGGCAATCAGTTTCATCGCTTCCGCCGATGATTTTACCCTCTTAATCTTGGCCGGGTCAACGCCGGGGCCAACGATAATAAAGTCATTATGCATAACCAGACGGCGATTGATGCCAAAGCCATCTTCGATAAATTTCTTTTCGGCATCCGGTGAATGAACCAGCATGACATCCGCCTCGCCTTTTTCGCCCATCTTCATGGCCTGCCCGGAACCCACCGCGATGGTTTTCACAAAATATCCGGTCTGTTTCTCAAAAAGGGGAATCAGTTTATCAAGCAGGCCTGTATCCTGCGTGCTGGTGGTTGTCGCCAGAATAATATTTTTCTGCTTGGGTGCGGCCTTGGCTGCAAAAACGCTGGATGCTCCAAAAGCAAAAAGCAACGCCCCGATCATCAACGTCATGATAACTTTACTGTTTCTGAAAAATTTCATAATCTTTCTCCTTTATATTAAAATATTCAATTATTTTTTCCGGGCTTTCTGCCATTCCACAGAATTGGGAAAGAAAAGCGGTGAACCGTATTTGTCCTTGCCGAAATCACGAATGATTAACTGGCCTTTTTTCGGCGAGGTCAACCATTTGACGAACGTTTTGGTGTCCCGGGTGTTGACTTTCGCACATTTGGCCTTTTTGACGGGGATCAGAGAAATATAATTCAAAAGCGCCTCGTCCCCTTCCACCAGAATGACCAATTTGATAGTATCTTTCAGCGAGAGATACGTTGCCCGGTCAATCACAGTATAGGCTACTTTTTCATCCGTATATTTTAGTGTCGGAGCGTTACCTTCCGCGCCCTTTTCATAAACGACATACCAGGGACCTTCCGGTTTGCTGATTCCGGCTTTGCTCCAGAGCTCCATTTCCGCCACATGCGTCCCTGATTTGTCGCCGCGGCTGATAAACAGAGCCTTGCTGAACATAATTTTATTTAATGCTTCCGCGGCTGACTTCATTCCCTTAATGCCTGCCGGATCGGCCGCCGGTCCCACAATGACAAAATCATTATACATCAGGGGAATTCTTTCCGTGCCGAAACCGTCGGCAACAAATTTCTCTTCAAGCGATTTGGCATGAACCATTACCAGATCAATTTCACATTTACGCGCGATATCCAGTGCCGCTCCGGTTCCCGCGCCCACATGACGCACACGAATACCTGTTTCTTTTTCAAACTGATCTTCCAGCGCGCTGACGATGCCCGCATCAATCGGCCCGATCGTGCTGGACAAAAATACAAACTTGCTGCCATCAGCGGCCAATGCCAGAGATGACCAGGCCAAAATCAACAACAATGTCAATTTTCCAATAAACACTCTCATTTTTTCATCCTCCTTACGTTAATTTATGATCGTTAATATTTTGTTATGAATGAAAAATACGCCCAGTGTCTTTAAAATCGTAATGGCCGATTTTACTCACACGGTTTTTAAATTGATCGGATTTCAACGCTTCCATAAAGGTCTGAACAGCCGGCTGGAAGAAAGTGTTCTTATCGAGAATCATATCAAAACGTTCACTGATGATCGGTTGAAAATCCAAGTCCAGTATTTTCGCCACCGCGGCAGAGGCAATGCCGACATCCGCTTCACCGGACGCCAGAGCCAGACCGACTTCGAAATGCGTGTAAACCTCATCCTGGTAACCGTTAATCTCATCACAGGATATGCCTCTTTCTTCCAGTTCATGATCGGCAAGAAGTCTGACGCCTGAACCTTTCTGCCGGTTGATGAAGCGAATCTTTTTATGAATAAGGCTTTCCCATCCTTTGAAAATACCGACCCTGGTTTTCACAACCATAAAACCCACCTGGCGATAAAACATGTTCACGACAACAGGATGCGTGTCAGAACAGTACTGCTTCAAGTAGGGTGTATTGTAAGCTCCCGTTTGCGGATCAAGAAGATGAGAAAAAGCAATGTCCGTCCATCCGGTATTAAGCGCTTGAAGACCGCCTACACTGCCGGTATTGGCTGAAAAAATATTAAAATCAGGATGATCTTTTTTGACGGCTGTCAGCAGCATATCCAGTACCGGATCGTTACTGCCCGCAGCCAGCAGAGCACCTTCCATGCGATTTATTTTTTTTCTGACCTGCTGTAAAGTATCCTGCGCACTGCTTTCAATCCATTCATCGATGAGCTTCTTCGGAAAAATCCATTTGCCGGTAACCCGGGAGCAGGGAATCTTGGAAGCCTTGATGAGCAGATAAACCTGTTTTTCGTGAATATCGAGATACCTGGCAACTTCTTTCGTGTTCATCAATTCACCGGACATAGATTCCCCCTGATCATTATGTGTGACTTAATAAACAATATACCTGCAGATTTCAAGAAGATTTTCTTAAATTATGACATATTCTTACCAATTATAAGAATTTATGAGCCGCTACAATTATATTGACCTTATCCTGCAAATTGGGTATTTACAGAATCAAATTTTATCATCAAGCGATTTGACCGCTGATAAATCATTTGACGTGAAAAAGGAGATTGATAACAATGAGTACGGAAATCAAAGCCCCCATGACCGGTAAAATCATCAGCATTGCTGTGCATACCGGAGACAAGATTAATGCCGATGATGAAGTCATCATCATGGACGCCATGAAAATGGAAATTCCGGTTTATGCTTCCGACGGTGGAACGGTAAAGGAAATAAAAGTTAAAGAAGGCGATTCCGTTAAAACGGATCAAATCCTTATCGTTCTCGAATAAACATCGAATTGGAGGAAGAAATGAGCATCATTTCTTCCTCCTCCAAATTTTATCTTTCGTTTTCTTATGGTGAGGATGCTTTCCTGATAAACGTTTTCATTTAACAAAGGAATCATAAATTCCCATGATCATAATGCCGGCAATCAACAGCGGAACAACATACCGGATAAGAACGCGCCACAATTTGCCCACCGACAAACCCGTTTTCCCTCTGTTCGCTTCAGCGATAGCTTGATCCGTGCCCCAGACATACCCGGTAAAAATCGCCGCAAAAAAACCACCAACCGGCAGGAAAACGGAATTGGCAAACCAGTCATACGTATCCAGAATATCCGTGCCGAGCCCCGGAAAGGAAACACCGCTGAGGACATTGTATCCCAGAGCGGCCGGAAGACCAACAATGAACATGATCAGTCCCATGAGTGTCGCCGCTTTTTTTCTCGGCCAGCCCTTTTCATCAATCAGCCAGGCCGTTACCACTTCCAGAAGAGATATTGACGACGTTAAAGCCGCAATGGCCAATAAAATGAAAAATAAAATACCGAAAAATAAACCCAGAGGCATTTGTGCAAACACAGCCGGCAATGTGATGAAAACAAGACCAGGACCCGCGCCCGGTTGAAATCCTAAAGCAAAAACAGCGGGAAAAATGGCGAAGCCCGCCATGAGCGCAACCATGGTGTCCAATCCGACCACCCACGCGGTACTGGACGGAATTTCATCATGATCTTTGAGATAACTTCCGTAGGTAATGAAAACTCCCATGCCCAGACTGAGAGAGAAAAACGCCTGAGACAGCGCAGCCAGGACGGTCCGTGCGGAAACCTCACTGAAATCAGGATTCAGGTAATAAGCAAGACCGGCTGAAGCGCCGGGCAGAGTAACAGATCGTATAATCAAAACGATCATGATCAGGAATAAGATGGGCATGAGAATCAACGACCAGCGCTGGATGCCGTTGACCACGCCGGCGGCAATAATGCCGATGGTCAGGATCATAAAGACAGCCGCCCAGATAATGGGCTCCCAGAGGCTGGTAATGTGACCTTTAAAAACGGCTTCATGGTTGATCCCGGGGGTGCCGACCGCGATAACGACTTTGTAAATATATGCAAGCGACCAGCCCGCCACGACAATATAATAAGAGAGAATAATGAATCCGGTAAAAACGCCCAGTGCGCCGACCAGCCACCAGGGACTTTTCGGAGCGAGCGCCTTGAACGCGCCAACGGGATCGCGCTGGGAAGCACGACCCAATACCGTTTCATTGACCATCAGAGGATACCCAAGTAAAAATACGGCCATCAGATAAATCACAATAAACGCTGCTCCGCCGTTTTCGCCTGTCATGTAGGGAAACCGCCAGATATTGCCCAGCCCTATGGCTGATCCTGCCGCCGCCAGAATAAATCCGACGCGACTCGCCCAATGTTCCCGATGATTTTTTAGACCACTCATCTCATTCCCCCTTTATGATTCCCACCATAGCCGTAGGAGCATTTTCCGACGTCATCATACTACACAAAACTTACGACTGCCTAGCCTTATACTTTTCTCGAGCCAGAAAATCAATTTTTTGTTTCTGAAAATGTAACAAAAACAGAAGCATAATATTTGACAGAAAAGCACAAATAAAATATAAAATAGCGAACGGATTAATCTATGCAACTGGAAAATGATTTATACGCCATCGATAAAACACTGCTGGTCAAAGCCGGTGAGGTCATTCACCGCAACACATTGAAGCATATCGCGTCATTATCGGGAAAACAAGCTTACAAGCCGATAAAAGATACCTGGCTGATGAAAGATTTAATCCAGACGTTTCAGGATCAGCGTTATGTCAATATTTTATACCCACCGGAAATCAGCAAAAAGGTCATTCAGGCCATCAAGCGTCTAAAAATTCCTGAGAATATATTTCTGGAACTCGCTTTCATGAAAAAAAAATCGCCCTATACCTATCATCACATTTTAATCATCGCCATTGTTACAGCCAAGCTATCACTGGATCGATCAATCAGGTATGTTTTTGAAACGGAAATGGCCATCATTCTGAGCCTTTTTCACGATCTCGGCAAATCACGTATTCCCAACAACATCCTGGACAAGAAAACGCCTTTGACGATTCAAGAAAGAAAAATACTCAGCACGCATCCATTGATAGGATACATACTCCTGCATTACTACTTTGGCAGCAGTCATCAAAATTTTGATTTTTCTTCTTATCAGCATCACGAAAGGCTCGACGGTTCCGGCTATCCACTTGGAATTAAGAGAATAAACAAGTATGCTCAGTTGATCGGTGTCGTTGACACGCTGGATGCGTTGATATCTGACCGCCCTTACAGAAGCAGACCCTACTCGCTCCGGGCGGCAATAGATTTTCTGCTGGATGAGTCAGAGAAAGGAAAATTTAACAAGAGAATGGTACGCACATTAATTATTTATTCCCGCCGTGAAGCTCCCGGCGCCAAAATTGTCATCGGTGAAAAAGGGCGCGACAAGGTTCCTGAAAAAAATTCTTACGGTAAAACGGCTAAATCATAAAACAGCTGTGCCTTCTTGAAACCTGCCGAAAAGGTTGATGAAATCAGACGTGGTTTTTATTGATACCGATTTATAAATATCGGGAAACGATTTTCTTCCGATATTTTTTATCCTCGCGTTGACTGAAAAGTCATTTTAGATTCCAGCCAGCGCTTGATGCGATTGGCATCTCCGATGCGCGTCAATTTCCCCTGTGAATCAAGCAACACGATCAGCAAAGGTCGCTCCGCTACATTCGCCTGCATCACCAGACAGCGGCCGGCATCATCCGTGTATCCGGTTTTGGATAGACCGATCTGCCATCGGGAATTCTTGACCAGTTGATTGGTATTATGAAATTCCAATGTCCGCCAGCCTGTATTGATGACGGCTTTCTTGCAAGTCGTAAATTCGCAAATAAGACCGTACCGATAAGCGTTATCCACTAAACGTGCGAGGTCGCTGGCTGACGATACATTCCCGCTGGAGAGGCCGGAAGTATCCTGAAAGTGCGTGTCGAAAAGACCCAGCGAACGTGCTTTTTTATTCATTGCCCTGACACATGCTTGAAAACCGCCCGGATACGTTCTGCCCAAAGCATGCGCACAACGATTATCGGAAGACATCAAAGCCAGCAGCAACGCTTCTCTGCGCGTCAAATACGTACCGACAGGAATACGGGAATGGGAATGCAGAAGGGTATCAACATCCTGTTCCTCTATCCTCAATGATTCTTCCAGATTCACGTTGGCATCAAGTATCACCATGGCCGTCATCAGTTTTGTTATGGATGCTATGGGCAATACGGCCCTGACCTTTTTTTGAATCAAAAATTCACCGGTTCGCTGATCTTCCACTAAAGCCACAGCTGACCCTAAAATAAGATTACCGGTATTTGTTTTATGATGAACACCTGCGTGTTTCGTGTGACGAATACTCGCCCGTTTCTTTTGAGGAACCGTTGTATGTTTTTTTTGATGAACAACGAAATGTTTTTTATATTGTTTTCGATGATGAGATGATTTTTTTGTGGATTTTGAAAAGCCGTTGGATAGAGGAAACAACAAAATAGCTATGCATAATATTACGATTAAAAAAGTCTTATTGTACTTACTCCCCATTATTTCTCCGTTATGTTAAAAAATGAATCAACATTTTAATCATTGAAATTTGAAATTATTTTACATAATTTTTTTTCATTAGTCAAATTCAGTTTATAAAATTTCATAATTTTCCGACAATCATTTTTTTCAGACGTGATATCCATGACGCGATTGCCTGCCGAAACAACACTGGCATTCCCGGACGCTGTGTATTATAGTATCCGTGAATTTAAAAATCACAACGAGGCCTGAATGAAACAGATTTTGATTTTTATATTGAATATCATTTTCTCCATTTTTGTATTGCAACACGTCTGCTCAGCCCAATCTGTCGATTTGCGCATTCTTTATCTGAATGACTTTCACGGTTTTGCCGCACCTCATCAGACCGCGGGCAATCAGGAAAAACTGGGTGGTATCGCTTTTCTTGCCGCAGAAGCCAATCGCCTGCGGCAAGATCGCCCGGCGCTGCTGCTAGCGGCGGGGGATATGCTTCAGGGTAATCCCTGGGCAAATCTTTTCGAAGGAAAATCGACCATTGAAATCATGAACCGGATGGAATTTTCTGCCATGACAACGGGTAATCATGAATTCGACTACGGACAGGATGTGCTTCAAAAAAGAATTCATGATGCCCGCTTTCCCTTTCTGGCCGCCAATATTCAGGGGTTAACCGGTATACAATCATATGTGATAAAAGAAATAGCCGGATTAAAGGTTGCCATAATCGGACTAACCACCGAAGATACTCCGGTAACAACCCATCCCAAAAACGTCAAGGGTCTGAAATTTTTGCCGGCAACAGAAACAGCTAAAAGAACCATAAACGAATTACGCAACCAGTCTGATTTGGTGATTGTCCTTTCGCATCTCGGTTTACCGGCTGATGTTCAACTGGCCAAAACAGTCACAGGCATTGATCTGATCGTTGGCGGTCATTCCCACACCCGGGTTGAAAAACCGATGAAAATTGAAGATACGCTCATTGTGCAGGCCTGGGAACATGGCAAAGTTCTGGGTGTCCTGGATTTAACCATTCAGGATAAAAAAATTCTTCACTATGATGGCCGATTGTCTTTAATAAAACCGGATAAAAATAAAGTGGCTCCGTTGATACTGGAAATCGTCAACGGTTATCAAAAGCAAACCGACGCCATTTTAGGTGAAGTCATGGGTATAGCGCTGGTAGATCTCCAGGGAAAAAATTCAAGATTTCAGGAAACCAATTTAGGAAATCTGATTGCTGATATTCTTAGAGAAGAAACCAAAGCTGATCTGGCCATCCTGAACGGCGGGGGCATCCGGTCCGATATCTTAAAAGGCGACATCCGGATGAAGGATCTGTTCGCGGTTCTGCCTTTCACCAATCATCCGGTCATCCTGAAGGTCAGCGGACAGGACATCAAAGATATATTCGAATACGGTGTCTCCGATCCGGATCAAACGGGAGGTCGGTTTCCTCAGGTATCCGGCATTACCGTTTCCTTCAATCCGGCTCATCCTGCCGGTCGAAAAGTTACCGGTATAAAAATCGGCAATCACGATCTGCTTATGGATGCTTATTATACACTCGTCACGAATGATTTTTTAGCTGCCGGTGGTGATGGATATACCATTTTCAAAAAGATCATGGAAAATAAAGATAAGGATTCGGCCCAGAGCAGCCGGGTTATCCTGTTTGACTCCGGCCGGGACATCCGTGACATGGTCAGTGATTACATCAAAGGGGAAAAAATGATTTCCGCGAAAGTGGAAGGCCGAATCCAGAAGGAGAAATAAATATGCGCATCTGGCTGAATGAACAACCACTCGATCTTATCACCGGCATGAAAATCCGCGATGCTTTAATTCAGGCCGATCTTTTTCAGGACATTGAAAAAGGAAGCAGGGTTTTTGATGAATGGGGCAACGAAGTCGGTTTAGACGGAGCCTTGCAGGATGGATGTCGCTATACGTTGAAAAAAACCGATTAATCAAGAAAACGGCATCCTGAAATTTCCAGAATGCCGTTTTTTCTAAATAACGTTTACACTGAGTGTTCTGCTTATTTTCAATCCTATGCTTTAATAGACAGGTGGAATATGCTGATTGACTTCATCTCTATCCATCTTTCCTTTTTCATCTTTTTTCAAATATTCCTTCATCTTTTTTTCTTTCTCTTTCTGCTCTCGTTTTTCATGCTGCTGCCTGAAGCGTTCTTCTTTTTGTCTTAGCTTTTCTTCCTGCGCCCGATTTTTCATTTCCAGTTTATCACGTTCTTCCTGCTCCTTGAGTCGATACTTTTGTGCACGCAATTCCTGTTCCTGCCTCGAGCGATCCTCTTTCTGTCTCAGCTTCTCCTGATGTTTGAGCCTTTCCTGCTCCTGTCTATAACGTTCATTCTGCTCCTTTTGTCGATACTTCTGTTCTTGCAGTTCCTGTTCGTATCTTAAGCGTTCCTCTTTCTGTCTCAGCTTCTCCTGCTGTTCTCGCATTTCCTGTTCCTGTCTGAAGCGCTTTTCCTGCTCCTTCTGTATCTCTTTCTGCTTGCGGCGTTCCAGTTTATAGTAGGTGTCGGGGTGCACAATATGATGATTCTTCTCTAATTTTTTACGATGTTCAAAGAATTCCGGACCGCGAACCCTGTAATTCGGTCTGTTTGATCTGATGTCCTGCGTCGAAATTCTTCTTCCATGATCATACCACCGTTCACGATGATGGCGATGGCCACCTTTCCAGAAAACAATATCCACATATCCGTTGTCTATCTCATAGGTGAAATAGTCGAAGGCAAATGTCACGGATATCGGTGGTGGATAGTAAACGGGTTCACCATAGACTATCGGAACATCCACATAATCATCATAACCATAACCATAGTCATCGTAACCGTACTGATCACCATAGCCATATGTGCCTTCATAGCCGGGTGAGGTTGTATCGACCGGCACCGGTACAGGCACACACGCCGAAACGGCAAAAACAGATATGACAAACAATAAAATTCTTATCTTTTTCAACATCAGTCAATCCTCCTTATAACCGGAAACGTTGCAATCGGTTTGTCTGTTTTTAATACATTTTTTCATCATCAAACTCTTCACTTACTATTCTTACGATTTCCATCTTCCACGAGTTCCTGCAGAATATCCTGCAAATACGGACGGTCACGGTGTCCTGTATATTTAGCCGGAAATTTGATCAACCGGAGTTCCGCATATTTTATAATGCCACCGGCCTTAAGGTCTTCGTAATCCTTAATCAGCCGTTTATCGAGACGGTCACGGAAAACATTTAAATCCTTCGTCGCAACGTACTTGGTCAGGACAACGCCCACGCGCATATCTTTATCGATGATACTGTTATCGATATAGGGCATATCGTAAAATGTAATCAGAAAGGAGGGCGCCTTAAAGCCCTGATCGGAAGCTTTGGTTTTCTGATACTCCAGCGTGATTTCCACCTTGCCGTCATCAATACTTTGCGCTTTAATTTCCACCGGAATCAAATCACCGTTGCCGTTGGCGACGTTTTCATCCTGGATGACCTGCAGATTGCCTTCTTTGTCTTCCATCAGCGTAATACTTTTGACCACGGTGCCCGGCAGTGACGCCAGCGCGTTTAACTGCTTGATGGAAAGATTTCTGCCGATACGTCGCAGTTCGGAACGCATCGCAAAATAATCTTTCTGAGATGAATCGGAATAGGACTGATCGTCATATATTTTAGCAGTCAAATCACTGTCCAGTTCCTCAAAAAGAGGCTTGATATCCACCGTATCGAAATTTCGCGAAAGCACATCCAGAAACATCACCCGCTGTTTGATGAGACGGATATTATCAGGATTGTTGGTGGATGTAATATCTTTACTGAACATCGCCGTAAAGAGCATCTGGAACATATTGGCGCGGATGGAGTTATCCGAACTTTCCCGCTCGGTCATAATCTTGGTATAAACCTCGCGCATCTCGGACGCCTTTGTCATCTGCGCCTGCTGATAACTGTAAACCGAGCCCATAATCGCCACCGTGGCGGCAATCAGCGCCGGCCCCAGCGCCTGCATAATATCCCACAGATCCTTCTTTTTGGGTCGTTCTTCCGGTTGGGGAGATTGATCTTCAGACATCTTCTGAAATCTCCTGAGTTGTTTTATTTTAAAGTGAAGTCACGCCTTGTTTCGCCGGGACCGACAAAGATTTTCCATTCATCTTTCGCGCCGACAACGACAATATAAGAGCCCGGTTTGATGTCCTTGAAAGTGTAGTTTCCTTTTTTATCCGTAGTTACAGGCGCACCAACTGCCGCTCCTTTGTCATCCTTGAGCGTTACTTTTGTTTCCACCGGTTTTCCGGTTTTATCGGACACGATGCCGAAAAGATTGGCCGCGTAAATCGTCGTCGCCGTCAAGATTCCAACGACGATCACTAAAATTGAGATAAATAGTTTGTTCATCATCAACCTCCTTTAAAAGCGGTTTTAATATAGGGATGATCAAATGGTATGTCAATTATTTTTTAGTGACACTCGCTGAGAGCAAACGCGTCGTGCAGCTCAAAGCGTTCGTGGAACTATCCTGGAAGCGCAGCGACGTAGGATAGGGGGTCCCGAATTTCAGAAGCTTTGTAAACTACGTTGTTATTCTTGCCTCGGTTTTCTTAAGCATCGGTAAAAACGCCGTGCGTTTGTTCTCCACTAATTCTACAACCGAACGAACACACTGATGAACGCACTGACCGCAACCGATACATTTTCCGGTGTCCAGTTCCACTTTTTTCTCCACGACCTTTATCGCACGGGTCGGACAATACCTCTCACATTTACCGCAGCCCGTACATTTGGCATTATCGTTGATTTTTGCTTCATAATAGCAATGATAACGCAGGGGAACGACGCCCATATTGTAGGTACGGAAAATACCGCAGCAGTCCCAGCAGCAGTTACACAGACCGATTTGCGGAAGTTTCGTATCATCCATTTCGTGAAACACCGTATGAACGGCTCCGCAATCCCTCGCCTTCTGAATAATGTCAAAAGCTTCTTCTTTGCTGACCTGGCGCATATATCCGAATTTCATGTAGGTCCTGATCCCTTCGCCAAAGCCCATACATCCGATATCGTCAGGCATTTTTAAACGGCAGGGATCATTGATATTGGCAGTCATCTGACGGCACATGCAGGCCTTGAACTGACCGATGATACTTTTCCTGCCGTATTCCATGATCAGATCGTTAATGGAATTTGTCGGATAAATTCTGGAATCCGGAACGGTTATTTTTTCATCAATGATGATGGTGGATTTGCCTTTGGCACTCTTTGATTCTCGAACAATCCCGACACTCTGATTGGATAGTTTCGCGTACTTTCCCATGACATTCATGATATTCCGGAGGGGAAAGACATTATATTTGCGCAAAGAATTAAGAAACGCCATATATCTCTGTGCAAATTCCTTTTCTTCGGGCTTGCCGATCAGATACGAAACCTGACCCTCGAACCAGCCGACCACAAAAGGATGCAGGGTATATTGTTCGTCTGGCGTTTCGGGGTTTTTTATTCCGATAAACGCCTTTTTCTTCAGAGATTCGAAGATGACATTGAATTTTTCGCTGCTCAGGCCACTGAGCGCGGCAGTCTGTTCATACGAGTATAAACCCGTGCCCATCTTCAACAACAGGTTGAGCTCTTCCGGATTGATTACCAGATCCAGCATTTCGAGCACCGGATCCAGCGGGGGCCAGAATCTTTTGTTCTGCCTGTTCATCAGAAGAACGAGCTTTCTGAGATCGCTCTTGCGGTTTCGCAGGGATACTTTATCATGGTTGACCATATCTGATCCTGAAAAGGTTCTGCCGCAGAACACACACCGCCGTTCTTATTACGCGACAGTCAGACCTTTGTCCCGTAAGTATTTTTTCACATCCTGAATCCTCAGCAGGCGGAAATGAAAAACCGAAGCCGCCAGCAGAATGGTCGCGCCGCCTTTCACGACTGCCTCGTAAAAATCTTCCAGCTTGCCTGCGCCACCCGAAGCCACGACCGGCAGCGAAACGGCATCGGCAATCGCTCTAGTAAACGGAATATCATAACCGGCTTTGGTCCCGTCGCCGTCCATGCTGGTGGGCAGAATCACGCCGGCACCCATCTCCTGACAGGTTTTTGCCCACGTGATGGCGTCCTTGGCCACGGGCAAGGTTCCGCCGGAAACCACCAGTTCAAAACCGGAAGGCATGGCCGTGTTTCTTTTGGCATCAATCGCCACTGTGATTTTATCTTTACCGAATTTTTCAGACGCTTTCTGAATGAGCGAAGGATCTTTCACGGCAGCGCTGTTCATGGAAACCTTCGAGGCGCCCGCCGACAAAACCAGATCGATATCTTCCAGGGAAGATATCCCACCGCCGACCGTGAGAGGAATTTTGATTACCCTTGAAACATTTTTTACCCATTCCAGACGCGTCTTGCGGTTTTCCAGTGTGGCAGCAATATCCAGCATAGCCAGCTCATCGGCACCTTCGGCCTGATAGAAGGCTGCATTTTCCACCGGATCACCCGCTTCTTTAATATCAACAAAATGAACTCCCTTGACCACCTTTCCGTTTTTCATGTCCAAACATGGCATTATCTTAATTGTCTGCATAAAATTTTCCTTTCTGTGACGTGATGATTTTCTTGTTTCTTAAACCAAAAACCGGTGATTGAAAACTAATATTTTCATGTCGAATGGACTTCGTGCCCTCATTTAAAAACATGTTTTCCTCCAGCAAACCGGGCCGATATGATTTTTTTTATCAGCGATATGATATTGGGAAATTGTGCCAATATCTCCTGATAACTTCTGCGCCCCACCATCACATCAAACTGCATCTGTCGCAGTCGGGCATTATTCATAATAGCATGAAAGGTGGCCTGTTGAAACGCATTGAACGGTATCGACAGCTTCCAGGCTGCTTTGAGTTCGGGTAGAATACTGTTGCTTAAAGCATTTTTATAAACTCCGGCGGCCTCGGTGTTTGACGAAAGAGTCCTGATGATGGCACCGGCTGCCTCCTCCCCGCTTTTCAAAGCGTAGAAAATTCCCTCCGCAGTAATCGGGTCAATGAAAGAAGCGGCGTCACCGGCCAGCAGAATGTTGCCGCGGCAAAAAGGTTTTCTGATCAGAGGCGAAAAAAGTGGAATGCCATGACCTCTGGCTTTGTCTGCCAGTTCGCGGGGCAGTCCCAACAATACCAGAAAATCGGACAGCAAACCACGGGCGCGCCTTGCCTGTTTCATCGGCAAACCAAGACCGATGGACGCATCATTGCGTCGGGGGAATATCCAGGCGTAACCGTCGGGAAAATCGCCGAAATAAAAACCGAGTTTGTGCAGATGTTCTTTAACAACGGCGTGTTCATCGGACACATGGACTTCCAGACCGATATCCGCCGGATGTGAATGGTATCCCCAAAGGTGCGCTGTCACGCCATGAGCTCCATCGGCGCCGATTAAAGCCCGGCAGCGATAGACACAACGGTTCGTTTTGACTTCTATCACCTTATCTATGTCGGAAATGGAGAGAACCGATTCCTCTTCGTGAATCTGAGCGCCTGCCCGGTCTGCCCGCTGCGCTAAAAGGTGATCAAAGACCGGCCGGTTCACGACAAAGCCCACAATATCTTCCCCGGATATTTCCACCCGTCTGTCGCGGAAATTGATCACCGCGCTTTTTATCTCCTGCTCGATGGCGGATGAATAATCAAAATCCAGAAGCCGGATCACTTTGGCGGAAATCCCCCCCGCGCAGAGCTTCCGGCGCGGCATTTTTTTCTTCTCAATGGCCAATGTGGAAATGCCCGCGCGTGCGAGATGGTAAGCGGCGTTGGCGCCGGCGGGACCTAATCCGACGACAATCACGTCATAATGTATATCCTGATTGTCTGCGCTCACACATTACTCGATATAATGAAATTTCTTGTACGCATGACAGATCTTATATTTTACGTCTGTCAATGACCCGGCTGGCCTTACCCTCCGAGCGCCCGATGGTTTGGGGCTCCACCAGTTTGACCCTTGCTGTAATGCCCAGATACTCTTTCATATCTTTGATGAGGCGCTGTTCAAGATGCTGCAGCACCTTCACTTCACCGGCTTCGTCAAAAATTCTTTCCGACACCTCAACCTGAACTTCCAGGGTATCCAGCGTTCCTGTTCGTTCCACAATGAGCTGATAGTGAGGTTCCAGGCCTTCGATGTTAATCAGCACGGCTTCAATCTGCGACGGATAGACATTGACACCACGGATGATGAGCATGTCATCGCTTCGTCCCATGACGCGATCCATGCGGTAAAACGTCCGGCCACAGCGGCACGGTGTTGTAATCAGACGGGATATATCACGCGTCCGGTAACGGATCAGTGGGAAGGCCTCTTTCGTCAGTGTCGTGAAAACCAGTTCCCCCTGTTCGCCCGGCGGCAGAACTTCGCCCGTCTGCGGATGAATCGTTTCCACCAGAAAATAATCCTCAAAAACATGCATGCCCGCCTGCGCCTCGCTGCATTCCATCGACACACCTGGCCCCATGATTTCAGAAAGACCATAGATGTTCATGGCCTTGATATCAAAGGCGTCCTCTATCTGCCGGCGCATCTGCTCGCTCCAAGGTTCGGCGCCGAATATGCCCACACGCAGCTTCAGAGCCCGCATATCAATCCCCATCGCCCTGCCCTGCTCCGCCAGATTCAGGGCGTAGGAAGGCGTGCAGCAGATCGCCGTCGGACCGAAATCCTGCAGAATCATCAACTGCCATTTGGTGTTGCCGCCGGACATGGGAATAACGCTGGCGCCAAGCTTTTCCGCACCGTAATGAACGCCCAAGCCACCGGTAAAGAGACCGTAACCGTAAGCATTATGAATAATGTCACCCTTGGTTAGATTGGCGGCGGCAAAACAGCGCGCGACCAGTTCCGCCCAGTTCTCGATATCACGCCTGGTGTAGGCGACAACCGTCGAACTGCCTGTCGTTCCCGATGAGGCGTGGAGACGGACGATATTGCTCATCGGCGTCGCAAACATGCCAAACGGGTAATTATCGCGCAAGTCCTGCTTCGTCGTAAAAGGAAATCGTTTGATATCATCAAGTGATTTTATGTCATCCGGTTTGATCCCGGCTTTGTCAAATAATTTTTTATAAAAACCGACGTTGTGGTAAACCCGGTGAACAACCTGCTGTAATCTTTTTAGCTGCAGCGCCTCCAGAGCTTCCCGGGGCAGCGTTTCCAATTCTTCATTGTAAATCATGATGTCATTTCTCCTGACTTTACATTGTGCGTTGTATAACACAATTCCCGATGGCTGAACAGGAAGAAACGATGCAATGGAAGAATATTGACGCAGAGCGAATGGAACCTTTAGGGAATTTTTTCAATCCGGTTCTTCCGGCGTTTCCGGTAATAATCCTGCGCCCTGACCAGAGCGCGGATCGCCTGTTCCGGAGATGAATAGGTCATGATCCCCAGCGCGTCCAGATGTTTCACGATGTTGCCTTCCCCCTCCATATCAAACCCCACCAGATCGATGACCGGCAAAATCGGTTTATTGAAATGTCTGATCTGCTGCACGACGAGGTCTAAAAGCTGCATCTCGCCGTCTATCATTTTCTGCGCCGGCTGCTCCATAACATCACGCGGAAGCACCGGAGATTCCAGCCATCGCCTGGCACGTGCCGTCATATACCCCATGCCCAGCAGCAGCACGGCATCCAGATCCATATACTTTAAAAGCGCTTCGACGGAATCCGTAATCATTGAAACCCTGCCCGGCGCGACCAGATCAACGGGGTTCCTTCTGCTCCAGAAGGGCGGAAGAAAGGTGTCCAGCATCTGAACAACCCGCTCATCAAGCGGAGGAATCTCCAGACCCGCCGCTTCGCACAGATCAGCGGAGATGACGCCCCAGCCGCCTCCCTGCGTGACAATGCCGATACGCTTTCCCGTGACCTCCGGTTGCGAAAGCAGAAGCCCGGCCACGTCCACCATTTCATCAACCGTCTCCACTAAAATGACATTGGTCTGACGGCACATCGCCCGAAACACGGAAAAACTTCCGGCGAGCGCTCCCGTATGCGACATCGCCGCGTCCGCGCCGACGGCACCCGTGCCTCCTTTCAGAAGCAGCACCGGCTTCACGGCTGATATACGACGCAATATTTCAAAAAATCTTCGGCCCTGGCGGACGCCCTCCACGTAAAGACAAATCACTTTTGTCTTCTCATCTGTTTCCAGATATTCCAGATAATCCTCTACGGTCAGGTCGGCCTCATTACCGGAACTGATCAATCGGCTGATGCCAACATCTCGCCGTAAAAACCGGTAGGAGATGGACGTCCCGAGATTACCGCTCTGAGTGACAAGGGCGACAGGGCCCTGTTTAAACTCGGAGGCGGTCATCAGCGCCTGCAGGGGTGACGGATAAGCGCTGAAAATTCCCATCGTATTCGGTCCCACCAGACGGATGCCACCGGCACGGGCAATGGATAGCACTTCCTGCTCCAGTTCTTTTCCCTCCGGGCCCGTTTCGCCAAATCCGGCCGTGATAATAACGGCGGCCTGAATACCCGCGTCAACACATTCACGGAGGGTGTCAGGAACCCTTTCTTTAGGCACAACAATGATAGCCAGATCAATCGGCCGGGGAAGTTCGGCCAGGTTTTTATAAATAGTTTTTCCAAACCATGTTCCCCCCTGAGGATTGACGGGATAAAGATTACCGGCGTAACCGGCTTTGATGATGTGATGGAAAATATTAAATCCCCATTTGGCGGGATTGTTGGACACACCGATAAACGCGATGGCCCGCGGTTCAAACAAAGATTTTAACAAAGATGGTGTATTCATTAAAAATTATTATTTATCGATTCCTGATAACCGCCTGTTTTGCAGTCGGGATGAAAACATATTTTTCCCGTTCGATCTCCTCTCAGCCTCCATAAGGAGGTTTCAGTCTTTAGCACCGTAAAAAGGCGATTGTCAAGATGCTGCTGAATAATCCGGACATCCCGTACATCATTGAGATTTGCGGGCTTTCATATATTCGTGTTCTTCAGCCAGATGACCGATATATTCCTCAAAAGTCCAGTTGAGGGCCGTCTCCGTGATCACGGCAAATATGATGTTCTGAGGATCGGGCAAAACCGCCCTGAAGCTTCTCATCACCTGCAAAACCTGCTCACGCTCCTGCGCGTGCACAATCACAATTCTGTATTGACAAAGGTCTTCTGATAAACATTTCTCATCAGCTTGGGGCTTTTCCGCGTTCTTCAATTCGTCATCAGCAATCATGCTGAACAATACATCCGCCACTTTTGCCTTCAGCATGGGTTGGGACATGGACATCACGTCCAGTTTTGGCGCATCATTATTCATCGTGTAAAAATTATGACTGCCTTTTTCAATGTCGTCTCCGGATAAACCAAAACTGAAACCAATGATCCTGTCTTTCATAAGCGCATACCTTTTTTTACGACTTGATAAGCTCCGCCAGCATTTTGCTGTCCGCGCCGAAATAAACCTTTTTGCCGATTTTCACCACCGGGCGGCGGATCAGACGCGGTTCTTCGAGCATGAGACTGATCAAATCGTTATCCGTAAGTTTTTCCCTGTTCAAGTTCAAAGCCTTGAAACTTGGGGATTGGAAACTGAACATATCCGAAGCCGGTTTCCCCGTCAACAATTCCTCTATTTCCGAACGCGAAAAAGGTTCCTTGAAATAATCGCGTTCATGGATCTCCACCTTCTTCTGCAAGAGAAACTCCCTCACTCGCCGGCAGGTGGTTCACTTATTCCAGCAAAAAAAGTCGATTTTCATTGATACCTCCCTTCGTATCCTTTTTTTCTCTCTAGAAAAATCAGAACCATTCCCGTTTACTTTCCCTGATAAACAAAAAAACGCATTCCCTCGCGAAGCGCAAATGCGCCATGCACATACAAACCGCCCAGCCAAAACGGCACATAGAAAACTTCCGCATGACGGTATTGCATCAGTCCGACGGCCGCGAACAACCCCTCCGCGAACATGCCGCCGATGGCCATCACAGTTGCAATAAGCAGTAACCACGTTCTGTCGTATGTAAAAAACCAGCGTAACCCGAAAGTCCCGTAGAAAATTACCGATAAGAAAACAGGGACATTATTACCAAAACCGCTCAACAGATAAACCAGCATGAACATGACAACCGATTCCGTCAACGCATGGACGCTTCCCGGTGAAACACTCTTTTGCGTGGTCACACCGGCGGGCACACGCCTGATGATCAAGGAATAAACAAACGCCATGAAAATAAAAGCCAGGGTAAAATTCGGATAAACCCACCAGGGCTGACCAAACCAGAATGGATGTGTGTAGGAAAGCGTCTGCGTATAGACATGAACACCATCGCAGAAAGTAGCAACAGCCGCCCCGAACAAAGCCAGAATAATAATGCCGCCATAACGGTGATTACTCATGATCATCGTCTCTCTTTATTTTGGGCCACTGCTAACAGCTCCTCCATTACAAATCCGGCAGGATCATCTTCGGCCTCATCATTTCCTACTGATAGAACTTTTCTGATTTTTGTCATCATAGATTCCGGCACATCAACTTGGGTTGACGTAAACGGCACAGAATTCAAAACGGTAAGCCCTTTTAACGTCAGTTGAACCTGATAGAAAATTCCACTTTCAAAACTGGAACTTGAATGCCTCAAGAATCCTTCAGATTCCAGCCAGCGCAGGGTGTTATCCGCGATCGATATGGAATTCAATGATTCATCGGTTGAGGCATCAGCAGCAAGAATTTCCGCGCTCATTGATCGCGGAATAATTTCAATCGGCATTGGAAAGGCCTCATAAAGCCGAGAAAAAATACGTAACGCCACCCGATTGAAAATCTTCATATTATAGGGAACGTCGGCCATTACTTCACTTGCCTCACTGACAAATTTGCATTCAACGGCAGCCTCCTGAAATAAACCGGCTGCTTTAGCTGTTGTAATCTTAATACTACAAATATCGGAACAATTCTCTTGTTTTTTTAGGCAGCCTGGTGCTTGCAACTGCTCCCGCCATCAGGACGCCGCATTATTTTTATTGACACGGATGAACGATTTTCTTATTGTTCAAAACCAAAACAAGCATGGTGCGTTAATGGTTTTTACCGAAACAATTGCATTGAATACAAAAGGCTTTTGCGACATGATCAATATCACGCCGCAGGTGTTTTCTATTGTCAATCAGTCATCGGTTCACGATGGATTGGTCACCGTTTTTATCCCCGGCTCAACCGGTGCCATTACAACCATTGAATACGAAACCGGTGTGTTACAGGACTTACAGGATGCGCTCGAAAGGATTGCGCCGTCAGACATTCCTTACGCGCATGACCGGAGATGGGGAGACGGTAATGGATTTTCCCATATCCGCGCCGCTTTGATGAAGCCTTCACTTTCTGTTCCCCTGGTCAGCGGAAAACTGACACTGGGAACATGGCAGCAGATTGTTTTGATTGATTTTGATAACCGGAGCAGACGTCGCAAAATCATTGTACAAATTACAGGAGATTAATATGGAAGGACTTTTCAGAAAAATTAAAAAAGATGTCAAAAAAGGGCTGGAGGAAGGAATTGCCGCCGTCATGCAGGGGGCGAATGTCGTATCCCTGAAGATGAATGAACTTTCCGAAGAAGGAAAAAAACAGTATAAGATGTTTAATCTTCATGTACAAATCAGAGATCAGATGAATGAACTGGGTGGTATTGCCTATTCGGTTCTTGAAAACGGAAAAAGACTGGATGAAGACAAAAAGATAAAAGCAATTTATAAAAAGATAAAGAAACTGGAATGGCAGCTCAGTAAGTTCGATGGTGTGCGTAAAGCAAAGGTCGCGTCACCTAAAAAGGCGGCAAAGAAAACCGCCCCCGGAAAGACAACAAAAAAATAATATTCTAAAAAAGATACCCCTCAAGTTCTGCAGTCCTTGAGGGGTATGGAAGGGGTTTGGAGGGGTTTAATTTTAACAGATCATTGTTTGTTTTATCATTGCACAGGGATTCATTCCTCTCCTGTTTCAGTTCGAATATTTATTAGCTGACAATCGTTTTTACCGCTTCAATAACCGGATTGGTGAAGAGCGCCATCAGGACGGTGTACAGAGCAAATATCCCGACAACCTCACCCACATACATTTTCTCATATTTGCGTTTTAATGAAACCATGATTAATCCGCCAACGATCAGGCATCCCAACTGAAAGAACGGAAAGTTGGCCGTTCCTGTTGCCGCATATTCTGCAAATCCGAAAGTTGCCGTCAAAAAAATAACTGCCGCCGTTACGATTGTTGTTGCTAGTGTCTTTTTCATGATCTGTTACCTCCTTGCAGGTAATTTGTTTCATTTGTCTTTATATAATGAAAAGAACGTGCCAAATTATCGTCAAAAATTAATTTATTCATTATCTCGTTGAAATATTAAGATATTCTAATAGTATTTATCTGGTGGACATCCTGCCCATAATGATAATTTTATTTTTTTTGTAATGAAATGTTCAAACCGTTTAATGAAATGTTCAGATTAATTATACCAGATCCGGGTTACTCATCCCCCGGTGCTATCGGCCCGTAAGAAATAACTTATGAATATTAAGATACTAACTCAATAAAATCCTTACTTTTCAATTTATAATTTTTATGCTACGTTTAAAATAAGAGAATTTTCAAACAGTTCCCAAGAAAAAATGTGAACAGCGGCAAGCCCGGGAAAAAGCAAAACCGAATTCGTATTTAAAATTAATTTTTTATTAATGTTAATTTGGAAAAAAATGAGAGGGACTACTTAATGGACAATTTTGATAAAAGAAAATACATCCGTTACCCTGCCGAGGTCAATGAGTTCGTTACTATTTCTTATCTTGATGAAAGTTCCAGCAAGACCGGACAGCGCATCGGCCTTAATCAGAACGAAAGCTTCAACGGATGTTGCGCGGTTTTTGTCGGTGAATTAAATTTTAAACAGGGACAGGAAGTATTCTGGGAAAGTTCTTCACTTCCCAAAGTCAAAGCTAAAGTATCCTGGATCAAAAAGCTGGAAGACCAGATCTACAAGGTAGGTTTTAACATCATAGGATAAAGAATTCCGGGATAACCTGCGAAACCTTTCACAGATCATATTTTCAGACATATTATTGAGCCTGGAATCGCTTGACCAAGATATGTCTCTACTTCTCCAGAACCTCGACCTCTCTGGCTGCTGTTATCTGCCATTTTTGATCGACTTTCTGGAGGTTGAATTCTATGACCAGTACCTCGTCGTTTCTTACCCCGTCAATACCGGTAGCCTTAACATGTGCTGTGGTTACGGCTTGTGCCTGCGGCAGTTGAACAGATTCCACTTTCAAATCTTCAAATTTTACAGAAAAATCTTTATAGTAGTTCTTCGCCATCGTCAGATAAGTCGGCACATCATTTTTGGAGACGGTTTGTGAAATTTTATAGCCGGGAATGTTGACCTGACAGATCTCCGCGATTTTATCCTGCACGCTCTTGACGCGGGTTACCGCTGTAATCTGGCTTTCCCCCGGAGACCAGACCATTTCTTTGGCCAGAGATTGTAGATGTTTTTTTACAGCTCTGGCTTCCCAATCAACAAAGAAAAACAAAAACGCCGCGACAACCGCGACAATGATTAGTCCGACTGCCAGATATTTTTTTGTTACCATAATGGTGCTCCTGCAATTCGATGGACAGGTGTCTGGCCGAAAGCATGCCGCTCGGCTGGCACACTGCGGTTGTCCCCCACCACATAAACATGTCCGGGCTTCACCGTGACCGGTGGAAGAGTCCAGTCACTTTTACCCGACACATAAGGTTCAAACACTTTATTGCCGTTCACAAAAAGATCGCCTTCTCTAAATTCAACGGTCTGGCCTTCGGTAGCCACAACACGTTTCAGCAGCATAATCTTTTGTCCCGCCATCCGTATCGTCACAACATCCGGCGGCTTCGGCCCGGTAAACAGATAGCGCAAAGTAAAACAAAAATTGAATGAACCGGTGACATACGTCGGCGCCATGCTCTCTCCCTGTATACGAAACGGTATGAACACATATTTAAAAATAATCAAGGCCGCCGCGGCCACGCAAACAACACGGAGCACGTAACGTCCCGTTATTTCGGGGAAGAAGAATTTTTTTATGAGGTTATCAGACATCTCATTTCCCGGTTAAATAAAAAATATTGTTTTATCCATCCTGTTTTGATTTTCACTATCTTATTTAGGTCAAGTTATCAAGCCGGGAGAATTTAATGAATAATAACAGTCTGTTCTATTGATGATGTAAAAAAAATTGACCATCATAACCGTTTTATCGAACCCCACAGACATATTGATTTTTTCGTTTCCGGTAACTAATTTATAGAAAATGGTCTGCAACAAAAGGAGGTGGTAGGGATCAAATGATCATGATGAAGAGGGTTGGTGTGAGTCAACTATTTTAACGCTGGTGATCATACACGAAAGGGGGGATCATCATGTTTGCACCAAAAAGAATTCTCGTGCCAACAGACTTTTCCGATTACTCGGATGAAGCATTGAAGCAGGCCCTGGAACTGGCAAAGCAGTATAATGCTAAAGTTTACCTGCTGCACGTCGCCTATCCGGTCACTCAGTGCGCCGCAGATTATTGTCTGGACACCTCGACACTCAAACAGGCCGAAGATAACGAATTGCTGAAAGCAAGAGAGATGATGCAGAAAGAACTGAAAAAATTTCCCGAATTTCAGGAGATTGAAGTGATCAGTGACATCAGAGAAGGTGAACCGGCAGAGGAAATACTCAAAGAACAGGAAGAAAAAGGCGTCGATCTCATTGTTATGCCATCGCATGGACGTACGGGAATCATGAAGCGGCTTATGGGCCAGATTTCTGAAAAAGTCATGGAAGAAGCGAAGAGTCCCGTTCTGCTCGTCCGGCACTAGATGTCCGGACCTTAAAACGGGCAAAAGGCAGTGCCGATCTGACACTGCCTTTTTTTACTTCCATTCATCATTTGGCACAGACTTCATTTTTCAGAGCATCCATCGTTGAACCACCGGCGATATCAAACAATTTTTCTTCCCTGGTATTGGCGGTGGTTAACAAGACTTTGCCGTCTTTATCATAGTGGTTGATGGATAATATTTTGAATTTTTGCCGCTGGCAGTCTATCACATAGAGACAAACCTTCTCTGCCAGAGTTTCATACCGGTCAACCGACAACCCGTCTTTAATCCGGGATTGTAATTCAACCGTTCTGCCTGTATCGGAATAGGTTTCTTTTCCCCATACCTCCATCGTATTATTCGCGGCATCTTTTTTCAGGCTCTTCTGATCATAGGAATACACATTTCCATCGTGATCTGTTTTATACTTGACCCAGTCCGTCGAACTTTTGCCGCAGCTCGCCAGCAGACAGAGCAGCAGCAGGCACAAAGAAAAAAACAACGTTAACTTCTTCATAACTATCCCCCTTCACTAAACAACAGATTAATTTTTCATTGCCTGTTTGACACGGATTGCGAGTCAAACATTATTTTTTCCGGGAAGATCTCGTCTTGATCTTCTCATTTGTCCATTTAATCTGAAATTCGATTTCTTCGCTGCCCCCTTCCCTTTCGTGCTCAACATTGAATTGAGCGTTAGCCGGAACATATATTCTTTCGCCGGCAATCTGGATATTAAACTGTCTGCCCGATTCCAGCGCGTCCGCCAGACGCCTCAGTTTGGCGACAAACTCGCCGGTCGTATAGTTTTTCTCAATGTCTTTCTCTTGCTTTTTACGCATAGTGTCTCCTTTCCATCAAAGCATTCCTTTTTTCAGTATGGCGATAAGAAGCCAGACGCCCAGAAAAGCGGCTGCACAAAATCCCAGCATCCCAACCAGAGAAAAACCGTAGATCAGCGGCGGCGTACTGAACGCCAGAAGCAGTGCGGAGCCGACGATCAGGGCAGCAATAATGATGGAAAAAGAAAGGCGGTTACTCAACTGGTCGAGGGTTTTCATAAAATTTTGAAAGCCCTGTACTTCCATATTCATGATGAATTTATTCTGCCGGATGAGACGGGTGAGTTGAAGCCATTCAGCGGGTAGCGCCTTTAAAACATTCATGGAATCGGAAACGGCAATAAATAAGTCTTCAGCAAGCCGTTTCGGATGATAGCGCGCCAGTTTTGCCTTTTTCACAAACGGCTCAGCATAGGCAATCATATCGAAGCCGGGATCCAGCAGGCGGGCGATGCCTTCCATGGCGGCAAAGGCCTTGATCATTAAAAAAATAACCGGAGGGATTCTGATTTTATTGTTGGTGGCGATGTCCAGCAAATCCTGAATTAAGCGTGCCAGATCGATATCTTTCAGGGATTTGAAGAGATGTTTGCCCATGAAATCTTCAATCTCTTTTTCAAATACCCGGATATCGGGCTCTTCGTCATATTCGCCCAGTTCCAGCATGAGCCGCGCGCACCGTTCAGGATCTTTTCGCGCCAGCGTTTCCAAGATATCCACGAAAAGCGCCCGTCGCTTTTTGTCCACGCTACCGGTCATGCCGAAATCAATGGGGCAGATCACATTATCGGGCAGGACAAAGACATTTCCCGGATGAGGATCAGCATGAAAGAAACCGAATTCAAAGACCTGTTTCATGACAAAATCGGCGCCGCGGGCGGTAATGATTTTTGGATCCAGTCCGGCGGCTTCCAACTTCTCTTTTTCGGTGACTTTGATACCTTCAATATGCTCCATGGTCAGAACGCGGGCTGTCGAGTAATCGGAATAAACCCTTGGAATATAAACGGTCCGGTCGTTCAGAAACTGGGCGGACACGCGTTCCATGTTGACCGCCTCCGTGCTGAAATCAAGCTCGCGTTCAAGGGTGCGCGCGAATTCTTCAATGATCCGGGTGGGCTTCTGAAAGGAAATCTCTTCGATATTCTTTTCCATCAGGGTGGCCAGATGCAGCATGATCTCGAGATCTATTTCAATGATTTTTCCAAGTCCGGGTCTCTGAATTTTAACGGCAACAACGTCACCGTCATAGAGTACCGCTTTGTGAACCTGAGCGATGGAAGCGGATGCCAGGGGCATTTCATCAAAGGATGAGAAAATATTATCGATGCTGTCGCCCAGTTCGTTTTCAATAATTTCACTGACTTCAGCAAAGGAAAAAGGCGGCACGTCATCCTGAAGTTTTTCCAGTTCCTTGATGACATCCGCGGGTATAATATCCGGGCGCGTGGAAAGGATCTGGGCAAATTTAATGAAGGTGGGACCCAGTTCTTCAAAGAGCAGACGGATACGCTCAGCCCGGCTCAATTTTTCGACATTCTCACGTTTGTGACGGGAAATCATCTGAAGACCGATCTCGATGTACTGATCGATCTTCAGTCTTTCCACAAGATCATCAAATCCATACCGGAAAAGGATGGACAGAATCTGGCGATAGCGGCTGAAATTCCGGTACGTCCGGCCGAGCACACCTATTTGTCTGATGCTTAACATTCACGCACATCCTTCAACTTTTTCATGCCAGGGCCTGTATTTTCCGGCCGGGAGAAAATGGACAGGCACTATTTTTTGCGAGCTTTTTTCAGATTACTGACCTCTTTCTTCAGAGCGTTCAATTCCTTCTTGCTGGCGATATCAGCGTTGGCCATGTAGTCGGCAATACCTTTCTGAATTTTCTTCTCCATGTCGACTTTGGCCTTGTCATATTTTTTCATAATGTCATCCATGAACTTCTTTCCTTCCGCCTCGCCCATTTTTGTCTGCTTAATAATGTCTTTGGCCATAGCTTCCATTTCCGACTGAGTTTTCAGCGCAAGACCGATTCCTGTCAACATGACTTTTTTCATTAATGCAAATGGCATAACATCCTCCTTTTTATGATAAGTATTATTTTATCCAAAAACAGATTCTTCGATTCTTAATGAATCCTTCGTTTGCCGAAACATTGCTTATTTGATGGGAAATATAAGAGAGTTCTTGTTTTATGTCAATGAGTTTTAAAGGAAACCACCCCTGGCCGGTACCGCAATAAACATTGACTTACCCTGGTGACTTCTCTTATAATTCTATCACACAAAAATGGCGTGTCCGCATATCTGTAACGATAAAAATCCCGAGGGTATGATGATTTCCAGACGCGATTTTTTAACGACGCTTGCAAAACTCGTCCCGATCGTCAGCGGATTGGGACCGGTAATGTTCGATCCGTGCTGGCAGAAGTTTTTGCCCGGTAATCATGCAGGTCTCGCCTTCGGAGAAACGTATCTGGATGAAATTATCCGAAAAGCTCCCCGAGCCCGTTACTGGACACCTGCCAAATTAAAAGGCAGCAGTTACTCCAGTGAAGAGACGATTGCCAAATGTCAGCTTTGCGCCAATGGATGCTCCATTACGAACGGGCAGCGGGGCAGATGCCGGACGCGCATGAATGTGAAGGGTGAACTGCGGAGCCTGGTCTATGGCCGTCCCATCTCCATTCACATTGACCCGATTGAAAAAAAACCCCTTTACCATTACCTGCCGGGTTCGGCGGCCTTTTCTCTGGCGACTGCCGGTTGCGTGCTCAAATGCAAGTTTTGTCAGAACTGGGAAATTTCCCAGTCCTCACCGGAAGATCATCCGGTAGCCTTCACGCCGCCGGCCAGCATTGTCAACGCCGCATGCAGCAGTAAGGCGCCTGTCATCGCTTTTACGTATAATGAACCGACCGTTTTTACGGAATATCTCACCGACATCGCCCGCGATGCGCAAAAGCGGGGCATTCACTGTGTCATGATCAGTTGCGGATTCATGAATGAAGCACCATTGCAGGAAATGTGTAATGTACTGAACGCCATTAAAATCGATCTGAAAGGATTCAGCGAGGATTTCTACCGTTCCGCCTGCGGGGCCAGGCTCCAGCCCGTTCTCCGTACCATCAAACAGATCGCGAAAAGCGGCATTCATCTGGAAATTGTCAATCTGGTTGTGCCCACCTTAAACGATTCCGATAAAATGATGAAAGGCCTGATTGACTGGATCCTGGGAGAAATCGGTCCTGACGTCCCTGTACACTTTACCCGCTTTCATCCCGATTTCCAGTTACGGAATCTTCCACCCACACCCGGCACCACACTGCAACGCGCGTATGACCTGGCCATGAGCAGGGGCATGCATTACCCCTATGTGGGCAATGTTCCCGGCCATCCGGGCAATCACACCTACTGCCCGAATTGCAGAAAGATTGTTGTCGAACGACAGGGATTTTTTATCACCGCCATGAGCATAAAAGACGGACGATGCAAATTTTGCAAACAAAAAATCGCCGGTGTGTGGACCTAAGCAGGAGGTATCAAAATGAATATTTCACGCTTCAATTTTTTAGGGATAGCGATCCTTGTTTGTTTTGCCGTGGCCTGCCAGACCGATAACGTCTCGAATGCAGAAGTTCGCGAACCGGTTGTCGCCGGCAAATTCTACCCGGAATCAGCGCCCAGGTTAAAACTGGCCGTCGAAAAATTCCTCGAGGACGCCGTGCCGGCAAAAGTCAAAAAACCGGTGGCGATCATTGTTCCTCATGCCGGCTACATTTATTCAGGCCAAATTTGCGCGGATGGATTCAAACAGGTCAGCCATCAGTCCTATGATGTCGTTGTCGTGCTGGGCACCAATCACACCAGTCCTGATTTGAATGGCGCCGCGGTCTATCCCGGCGACGGGTTCCGCACACCCCTCGGCACGGTATCCGTAGATAAGGGCATCATATCCCTGCTGGTGAAGGAAGCGCCAACCGACTGTACGCTGGACAAGGCGACGCATGCATCCGAACATTCCATCGAAGTGGTCTTACCCTTTATTCAGGTGGCTTTTCCGAAAGCAAAAACAGTTCCCATTATTGTGGGTTCGCATGACATCAGTATATTAACCCGCTTTGGTCAGGCCTTGGCAAGGGTTTTAAAAAACAAAAAGGCTTTAATCGTTGTCAGTACCGATCTTTCCCATTACCCTCCTCAGGAAGATGCCAGGATCGTTGACCGGGAAATACTAACGGCAATAACCACGCTGGATCCAGCCGAATTAAGCAAGGCCATCCGTAAGAATATGAACAAAAATATTTCCAACCTGGCCACGTGCGCCTGCGGCGAGGCGCCGGTTATTGCTGCGATGATTGCCGCCAAATCACTGGGAGCCGTGCGCGGAGAAATTGTCAGTTATGCCAACTCCGGCGATGTTTCAATAGGCGAACGTTCACGTGTTGTGGGATATGGCGCCGTGGTGCTGACTGCTGATGATAAAGGAAAAGAAATCATCAGGCCATCAAAACCGGCTTTGCCTGCCGATTCGTCCATCCTGTCTTTGAACGACAAAAAGAATCTGCTCCGTTTTGCCCGGAAAACCATTGCACGGGTATTTGCAACAGATACGACGCCTTTGGCCAGGGATTTTTCTCCGAATCTTCAGCAGCCACGAGGCGTGTTCGTCACTCTGAAGAAAAAAGGTGAGCTGCGCGGATGCATCGGTCACATGTTCGCGGATGAACCGTTGGGCAAACTGGTCGGAACGATGGCGCTGCAGGCCGCCTTCCATGACCGGCGCTTCCCTCCCCTGACGGCAGAGGAACTTCAAGATATTGAAATAGAAATATCCGTGCTGACACCGATGAAGCGGGTAACCGGCACATCCGATATTTTAGTCGGCCGGGATGGTGTCCTGCTCAGCAAAGACGGACAATCTGCCGTTTTTCTTCCGCAGGTGGCCACTGAACAGGGTTGGAGTCGTGAAGAAATGCTCAATCATCTTTGCCAGAAAGCGGGATTGAACGCGAACTGCTGGAGACAGAACGCCCAATTCTCAACTTTCCAGGCTCTGGTTTTCAGCGAGTCCGAGTTCAAATAACATCATGAAGATATCTCTTCTCGCCATTGGGCTTATTTCCATCCTGGGACAGGTCGTCCTGCTGCGGGAATTGAATGTTTCCTTTTTTGGCGTCGAATTGATTTATCTCCTTGCTCTGGGTATCTGGCTCTTCTGGACAGCCCTGGGCGCCATGATCGGACGTCGTGTGCATTCCCCTTCTCCTCGACAGATTGCCTCGCTTTTTATGGTCTTCGCATTTGCCATTCCGCTGGATATTGTCTTCATCCGCGCCAGTCGCCTTCTTTTCGGCGGCCTTCCCGGCGCGTATCTTGATTTCTTTCAGCAAATCCTTGTCGCACTGATTGCGTTGCTGCCCGCGGGACTCCTGTCAGGCTTATTATTTCAGTGGGCGGCCAGAGCTTATGTGGCCCAAAACGAGACGCTGGCTGTCGCTTACGCCATCGAAAGCGCAGGCGGATTACTGGGCGGATTACTTTCCACGTTGTTTATCATGTGGGAATTGCAGAATTTCTCTTCGGCGCTGCTCTGCGCCCTGATCGCCGTCATCATTCCGTTGATGATTTTGAAAGACAACAGAGCGTCACGATGGCGCACGACGGCCCTTCTTTTATCCTGCCTTGTGTTCGGTCTCCTCTGGATTTCACCGGCTTTGGATGACACGCTCACCCGATGGAATCATCCCCGTCTTTTAGAAAACAGGGATACACCGTATGGCAGAATCACCGTGACGAGGCTTTACAATCAGATTTCTGTTTATGAAAATGATGCGCTGAGCTTTGAAACCGAGGGCATGGACGCCGAATACTTCTGCCATTTGACAGCGCTCCAACATTCCCATCCGCGCAAAGTGCTTATTCTGGGCGGTGGTATCGAAGGTCTCGTTCGGGAAATAACGAAGTATTCACCGCAGAAAATTGATTATGTTGAACTCAATCCCGCCCTGTTGAAAATGGTGACAAAACATCTTCCAAAGGACATCCGGCAATCACTGAACGCTCCGGCCGTCAACATTATTTTTGATGACCCGAGAAAATTTCTTAAAAAAAGCGGCCTGTATGATCTCATTTTGGTGGGCATGCCGGAACCGACCTCCGGACAGGCTAATCGTTTTTATACCAAAGAGTTCTTTGAACAATGTTCGGCAAAGCTGAATCCGGGCGGAATTCTGGGTTTCCGGCTGCACACGTCTGAGAATTTATGGACAAAACCGCTCGCCAACCGCAACGCCGGCATCTTCAATGCCCTTCGCTCCGTTTTTCCCGCCGTGCTTTTTCTTCCCGGCACAACCAATATTGTGACGGCTTCGCGATCTCCCCTGCCGCAAACCCATCATGTAATGATTCAACGGTTGCAGAAAATGCAAATCGCAACGCGACTAATTACACCCGGTTACATTCGATATCTTTTCACCAACGACAGATTTTTTGAAGTCAGGGATTTGCTCAATAAAAACAACTCACCGCTCAATACCGATATTCAACCGGTTTGCTACCAATATGCATTCATGATCTGGCTGTCGAAATTTTTCCCGCGCCTGGCGCTGATTGATGTCCAGACGGTGATCAATCCTTTATTGTTTGAACCGCCTTTCTCCCTGCTCTTCTGGATAAGTTTGCCTGTTATTTTACTTTTCAGCCGTTTTCACTCCATGCTTCGACGCATGCTGCTGGTTGCTGCGGCTGGATTTATCGGAATGGTGATGGAAACCATTCTGATGCTTCATTATCAGACCAAGTCAGGAGTGCTGTATCAGGACATCGGCATTCTTTTAATGAGTTTCATGTCGGGTCTCACCCTGGGGGCTTTGATCGTGAAGAAAGCAATGTCCAGACCGGTCAACCGTCGATCAAGCTTACGCTGTCAGGGCATCCTTTTGATCATTGGTTTTTGCATTTTAATTGTCTTTACGGAAAAATATTTGCTGACGAGCAACGCTATCGGTCTGATGCAGATTTCATTTCTGCTGGTATTTACCGGTTTTTTCGTAGCGGGCATTTTCGCCTTTGCCAGCCTTCATGAAATTGATCATCAGCAGGATGTCATTTCACCATTGTATGCCGCTGACCTTCTCGGCGGATGCATCGGGTCTCTTCTGAGCAGTTTGTTTTTAATTCCCTTGATGGGGATGGATGTCACGACATGGGCAATGTTTGTGTTTGCGGCAACGTCTTTGCTTTTAGTCTGAAAAGAAAAAGCAGTGAACAATTCTTCATTCATGACTGTTCACTGCCTATGGGTGATTTACAGATGTCAGGATAATTCAATCTGGTAATAAATATCGTTGTTTCCTGATGAAAAACCTCTGATGCGGCGCTCGATGGCTTTTTTCCCAAAGATAACAAAAGCCTGCCTTATGTAACCTATAATCAGATATTCAAAATATATATGCTTGATGGGAAGATCGGAAATGGTGATATGGGCGACATTGTTCTCAAAACGTGTGTTAAAAACACCGCCATCAAAATAAGTTGACCAGATTTTGGGCATGACTGATTCCACGAATTGCTTGATATCCTTTGTCATGAGAAAAGAGTGGTAAGGACCGCCCGGCCCCAGGGAAAAATCCGCGGATTTTTCCCCCAGTTTCCAGTAATGATTGTTATCATTCTGGAAAAATTCCTTCAGAACTTCATCAAGAAATATTACAAATTTATCCAGCGGAATCAGCGTGACATTCATGATGACCTGTCCGAAATATTTGTCTTTCGCAGTCAACTTATCGATGAATGTTTTCCATCGCGCTTCGCCAAAAGTTTTAATGATCGTGTCTCTGCGTGTAATAAAGGCTGTACCCTTGACATTCATGGCTCATCCTCCTGGTGTTGATCAGTTGATTGAGAAAAGAAGACTTTATGACTTCCATTTCCTGCTGTTTTTTTTGATTAAATTTACATTACTTTTACAGAATTATCAATTATATTTTTATTAATGCAACGTTGATATTCAACGCGAAGAAGAAAAATTATTGTGAGACTCAAATTTCAAAAACGAATAACCTGAAGGTCACTATAGGTACATTGAAATTTGTTGGACAAACTATCCCCTCCCCATAAATCGGGATGGGGAACAATCCCACACAGCGGAGGCTAATGACGTTCGAAGCGTAAGTGAAATTATCCTGCATGAGCACGGATTGAATACCCGCAGTTTGCTGCAAAATTGTTTTCAAAGCTTGCTTTGGGGTTCATACCCGTAATTAATTTCTTAATACGCAGATTACTTGATCAAGCCCGGTTGCATAATGCTTTGCAGACGAAGCAGTTGGCGTTCGAAGTCACCTTCATTGTTCTGCGCAGGCACCTCCAGCATATCCCCAAAACGTAAACGGACCCGCGAAAACGGTTTGGGCAGCATAAACCGATCCCAACTGTTAAAATACCACGCCCGTTCCGCAGAAAGATAAAACGGCACAATAACCGCTCCCGTCGCCTGAGCCATACTGATCACTCCGTCTTTCACTATCCCGGCCGGTCCTCTGGGTCCATCCAGAACATGACCGACGAAGCCAAATTGCTTCAGGTGATCAATCATCTTTCTCAAAGCCTGGCGTCCTTCCCGTGAAGACGATCCCCGAACGGTATGCCAGCCACTTTTCTCGGCGATGTTGGCGATAATGTCACCATCCTGACTTTGACTGATCATTAAGGCCGGATGAAGAGAGCTATAGGTCTTGAAATGACGTATGGCCGAAAAAAACTGCTGGTGCCAGCAGCAGATGATCACTCTACCGCCACCTTTCAGATATTCTTTCCACTGATTTTCATTTTCGACATCCATCCGAAAAGTCCAGCTATAGGCCCGGATCAGGTAATAAAGGGACTTTAGAATTTTATTAATTAATGTGTAACGATAATGCTTAAGCAACAAGGAACCTCCTTTGCGTTAAATGAAATTAGAGCGTAAACTTTAAACCCAACATGACCTGATAATCAAGAACGCTGCCGAACTCCGTTTCTTCATTACCCGCGTTGATCAAACCGGAAGAAAAAAGTTCCCAGTGATTGCCGAGAAAATAGGAAAAGAGCCCGAAGAGCTGTCCGGAACCGTCATCAATATTCTGCGTCCAGCGCAATGAAATGTTCAATCTGTTTTTGATATTGACCTGATGATACTGCAGCATGGCGTAGTTTTTTCGCAAGAACCTTAACCCGGGACTTGCGTTCTGCGAAGAAGCATTTCTTTTAAATAATGCGGCAATGTCTTCCCTTTCAGCGTCTGAGGCCGCGTCCTGCAATAATTTATTATAGAAGTCGGAAACATTCCGTGCTGTCGTAAAATACAGGTCGGCTTCATCATTGTTATACCCTTGCCCGTTGTACAGATACTCCAGAGTCAACGTGCCGCTGTTTTCAAAAGTGTAGGCACATCCGGCTAAAACGGTCGGCTTGATCTCATGGTCATCACTATAGCTTCTTTGCAGGGAGGCACCGAAGGATGACGTATCTTCCACAGGATAATAAGCATCGCTGCCTCTGCGCATGCTGCCCTCGGTATAAAGCACCAGGGCATCGGAGGCTGTCCACCCCCCGAAAAATCCGAATGTGTTTGCCTGCTTAAAGTCTTTTCGCGAATAAATGAAAGAGCCATACGCCTTTTCGCCCGTATAGTCCATCTTGACGGCATAAATGGGACTGAAAGGATCAGGGCCCAGAGGAACACTGCGGCCTTCATCCGTATTGACAATCAGAGATAATGACCAGTTGACATGCGGAACGAAAACAAGACGGCCGAAATCCATTCCCGGCACTTCCATGTACGCATTAATGCGGCCATTATCGGTAAAAAAAGGATTGGATGGAGAAAAAAGAAAAGAAGGTCCCCACTGCAAATTCTCCCTTCCGTACGACACAAATATTTTATGCCACGCGTTCGCTCTCACGAGCCATTCGTTGACATACCCTTCGTGTTCCCATTCCGTATCGTTTTCGCGCATTCCCTCTTCCCAAGCCTGAAAGTCAACTTTTGCGCGTGGTTTGACAGAAAGCTCCAGATAACTGGAATCAAAATATAAATCCGGCCTCATTTCAAAATTGGCGACATAACCGGGCAGTTCGAGAAGATCGTTATGGGGATTCACGATGGAATCAGCAGGATTTTGAACAACACCATACGAAAGCATTCCTATGTTTGCAGAAAAATAATTTTTTAATTTCCGGAAGCGTGTCCGGTTTTCATCGGGAAATTCGATGTTTTCACCAAGCTCGGCGGGGGACGTCATGTCCGAAGAAAAATCATCCTCTTGAAAGATAACAGGATTCTGTCCCGGCAATACATTTTCCGTATGAGTTGCTGAAATACTTTCCTGAGAGCTATCTGCCGTTGCATCCCCGGATATTTTTTCCTGAGAAACTTCCAAAGCATGGGAGAGACGTGACGACAACAAAAAAATGGCCATCAACAAAATAGCGATCATGCAAATCATTGCTGTTGTTTTCTTTTTTCTCATAAGCAAAACTAACGCGTCAACAGGTTTAAATTGAAAGTTGCGTCAGATACTTTTTTCAATGACGGCTTGCTGTATCGCAAAATGGTGACATCGTCTTTCATGATCGCGCTGGTGATAATCATTTTGGAAATAAATTCCCTGGGCTGATTATTGATGGTCACACTGTTTTTGTACTCAAATTCCGCGGATTTGAACATCTTCCCGGAAACCGTGTAGAATTCAGCTTTTAATCCAACAAGGCGATTCTGAGATACCCAGTATTTGATGCGGTCGTAGGTGGCTCTGTTATCAATCGCTTTCAACGTCATAATCACGCACGGCTCTTTATTAAGCTGTTCATTTTCAACGCTGACGATCTTATAATCTCCTGAATAATTCGTGGACGCAATGTCGCCATTGGCCGCCGTGCCCAAAAGCTTTTGTCGCGGGGAGATGGGGACAGGCTTGGAAAGCCCGGGTTTGGCAAACCACATATTGCGATCCTGCATCAGCAATTTTTGCCCTTTGACATTACCCGGCGCCAGCGTGGTCACTAACGAATTATAACCTTTAGCGGTAACTTCTAATTTTCTGTTCTGCTCCCGTCCGTTTTCGATGGAATCCATGACAATTTCCCACTGGATTCCTTCAAGATTGCCTCGAGCTTCGTCAGCTTTTTGAAGCATTTCCGTAGGATTCATCTGCGCCTCTACGGTTGGGGCCAAAATACTGAAAACAACAATAAAAAATAATCCGAACAGGACCATGCCTTGTTTCATAAACTTTTTTTGAATCATGATTTTCTCCTTTTCAATATTTAAACGTGTCCAAGCGCATCCACGATATTTTGTCTGGCTGCGCGACGGGCCGGGACGATTGCCGAGAATAAAGACAGCAGAACCGTGCTGAGCAGCAGCAAAAACAACATAACAGGCACCATATCCACAAACAGGGACACGGACATGGAAAATCCCGGTGGCGTGTATTTGGGCGGATAAACCCTGATGATTGCCCATACACACGTGTGCAGGACAATGCCGAGCAGACTGCCTAAAAATCCCAGAAAAGCCCCCTCCAGCGCGAAAAGAAGGGATACGCCTCTGCGCTTCAGCCCCAAAGCCCGAAGGGTTCCGATTTCTCGTGTCCTTTCCAGAATCGCCATGCCCATGGTATTGACCGTGGTCATCACAACGATCACCAGAACGATGGAAAAGAGAAACATAAACATGGTATCAAGAAACGCCTTCTGCTTGGAAAAAGACAGGGATAGTTCATCCCATGTTCTGATTTCGCAATCGATTCCGGCAGCTTTTATTTTCTTAAGAAGCATAGAGCGCATTCTTTGCGTATCCCGCCAGTCATCCAGCAGAACCACGATTCTTTCCGCCGATTGCGTATCGAGCAGTGATTGAGCGAAATAAAAATTTAACCGCATGAATTTGTCATTGGAAAAATCATTGCCCGAATCATAGACGCCATTGACCTGTATATCCAGAGCGTTCATCTGACCGCTGATCGTCGGTGCCATGACGACCCCGTCTTTGCCCGGCGCCATATCAAGATACCTCGCCAGATCCTTGGCCATTTCAGCACCATACACGATATCGTCTCTTAATTTTTGTCCTTTTATCGGCAGAAAATCTGCCCATCTCGCCTGGATAATTTTATCGTCACGGGGAACCACAGCCTGAGCGATAAAAACCGTTGACACGTTCCCATTGGTGACGATGCCGGTCACCTGCATTTGCGGAGTTGCTAATTTGACACCTTTTTCGTCCCCGACCAGTTTCATAATTTTGTTAGTTTCTTCCAGAGAAAACATATATTTTTCAGGTTCCAGCTTTCCTTTTTCCTGCCACCCCGCCTTGTTGATTCTTAAATTACCCAGGCCTTCTCCGTGAATGGCCATATATCGCAATCCGTTATAAACATTATGGATATAGCCGTAATAAAGACTGATCGCGGCAAAACCAACGCTGATCGCGACAATGGTTACAAATGAACGGCGACTGTTGCGCAGAATATTCCGAAAAGCCAGTTTCATCCATTTCATCATAATCCAGGATCCTCATTGACGATCTTTCCATCCTCAAGACGGATCAAACGTCTGACTTTATCCAGAAGTCTTTGATCATGTGTGGAAAAGATAAACGTGATTTCGTCCTTTTCATTGAGTTCCCGCATGATATCGATCACCATGTGGGCCGTGCGGGAATCAAGGTTTGCTGTCGGTTCATCGGCTATCACCAGGGATGGATTATTCACCAGAGCACGGGCAATCGATACCCTCTGCTGCTGCCCCCCCGACATTTTTGCCGGACGATTATTGGCCAGATCAGTCAACCCGACTTCTTCCAGTCGCATCATCGCCTGTTTTCTTGCTTCCGACGCCGAAGCGCCTTTGATCTGCAAAGGAAGCATGACATTTTCCAGCGCGGAAAGAACCGGCACCAGATTAAAACCCTGAAAGATGAATCCGATGGTTGCGTTGCGATGCTCGCTTTTCTGGTCATCCGTAAGCGATCGGACATTTTTACCTGCGATGGTCAATTCTCCCGACGTGGGATCATCAACGGCGCCGATGAGATTCAGAAGCGTTGTTTTGCCGGAACCTGATGGCCCCCAGACGGCAACAAATTCCTTTTTATCAATTTGCAAGTCGATGCCCCGCAGCGCTTGCACCACCGTCTCTCCAAGATAATAGTCCTTGGTAATGTTTTTCATTTCGATGAGAGCCATTTTACGTCTTTTGCCCTTTCAAAGTGCACGTCATATCTGACATGCCCGTTCCAGCGCGATGCTTGAACGCAACTGTTTTGATTAATGGCGTGACCATATAGACTCGTGTTTTATTTGTCAATCGAATACAGGGTGGATGCATTATTTCCGGAACAGGTGCGATTAAAATTACCCGTTAATTTTTTTCAATAATTATGATACAGAATAAACAAATGAACATTATTAACCGGAGGCTATTATGCAAAAAATCACTATGTCTGTTTTTCTTGTTTTCATCTTTCTTTTTTCATCCTTCATATGGTCTTGTTCTAAAAATTCACAAACGGCTGATGATTTGATTAATGAGGCTAACCTTTTATGGGACGGTAAACAATATACTGATCCGAAAAAAGCCTTGGAATTGTTAAATAAAGCCATTCAATTGCAGCCGGATTACGCGGAAAATTTTAATCAACGAGGCGTCGCATACAAAAACATGGGAGACAATAAGAGGGCCATCGAAGATTTTAGCACAGCCATCCGCCTGCAACCTGATCTTGTGCTGGCTTACTATAATCGCGGAACGATTTATAACACGCTGGGCCAGCATAAAGAAGCGCTGGCCGATTTCAGTGAAGCCATCCGTTTAAAACCGGATTACGCGGAAGTATATAATAAACGGGGAATTATCTACAACAAGCAGAAGAACTTTCCACTGGCCATAGAGGATTTCAACAGAGCCATCAAGCTGGAACCCAACAACGCGAATGCTTATAACAACCGCGGTCTGGCGTATTTATTACAAGAAAAAAACAAGGAAGGATGCGACGACCTGAAAAAGGCCTGCAAACTGGGATTCTGCAAGGCGCTGGAATTGACTCAAAGTCGTGGCTTTTGCCGTTAACGGTTTTTCATCAGCGAAGGTCATTTTCTTTTATAACATGATGTATCAATGTCATGATGACCGTCCTGAATAATATTTAATGCACGTGGGAGAACATCCTTGATTCAGCGATCTGACGACATCAGGAAATTATTCGCCTATCTGCTATTGACCTGTAAGAATGTGTCTTTATATCCGGAAGGTCATAGCATCAGTACGCATTCCATTGGGCAGCTTCATGAAATGCTGTCGGCCCACATTCGTCAACACGGGGATCTGAAGATCGAGATCGAAAAGGATCACGTGACTTGCCAGGGAATTGAGGTTCAAAAAGGACCGGCCGAAGAAGGTACCCTTCCTTTCACGCTTTTCCGGGACGGCATCCGATGGCTGGAATTTACGGAAGGCATCACCCTGGAAGAAATAAAGGAAGTATTATCCATCATCCACAAATATTCGGTTTTGACTACGGAACCGGAAGGAGACATCGTCACGGCCTTCTGGGAATCACATTTTGACCACGTGCTTTATAAAGCGGACGATTTTGTGTCAGAACAAACTTCGGAACAGATTGACAGCCTGGCCAAATGGGACGCCCTGCATGAGACAGAGGAAACGGAATCGGGCACCGAAGAAAAGCCGGCAACGTCTGACGCAACCGCCATGACCGCTGAAGGGACGGAAAGCTTCATCATTAATCCGGATGATTTTCTGCTGACACCGGAGGAAAAAATCGAGCTGCAGGAAATGATTGACCGCGAAGAAAAGTCTTCGGCCTCCGAACATCTGAAAATGCTGCTGGATATCCTGATTCAGTTTCAGGAGGAAAAGGACTACAATGTTGTTCTGGGAGTGTTGTCGGAAGAGTTTGATGCTTTCTACAGTCGCCGGGATTTTGAATCCGCTCTGATGATTCTCGACGGATTACGCAAGGTGCTGACCAGCGGAAAGGTCAACACGCCGCAAACGGTCGCGCTTATCGCGTCTTACTATCAAGATATTGCTTCCGATGCCCGCTGTCTGAAACCCCTGGAAGAAACCTGGAGCACCTTAAACGCAAAACAGATCGAAACGATGAAAGGGATTCTTCAACATCTGACACCAAAAGCCGTTCCGACCCTGATGCGCCTTCTTCTTTTAGGACAACCGTCGCAGCTCGAGGAGATTGCTCAAACCACCATTCTGGCTCTCTTGAATCAGGATTCCGGTTGTCTGGAACGATTAAGCAATGATCCGGACGAACGTTTCATCGAAAAGCTTGTTTTGCTTTTATCCAGATTAAAACAGGAAATTTCCTTGAAATACCTGCTTAGAATCGCCCGGCACCCGTCGGCATCCATCCGGCGGATGGCCATTAAAGCCATCGGACAGTTGCCGGGTGATCAGACATCGGCAATCTTTGAGTTTATTGACGATCCGGATTCTTCTGTGCGACAGGTCATCCTGACGCACCTGGGACAATCCAGAAACGAAGCCGCGGAAGATCTTCTGATCAATTATCTCCAAAATCCGAAATTAAGAGCCGCAAAGGATGAACATATTATTGAATGTTTCCGCACCCTGGGAAAATGCGGCACAGCGCGGTCTGTTGCCTTTTTGCGTGCAACGCTTTTCCACCGCAAATGGCTGGCCGGTTTTCAGAAGTCCCCCTTCCGGGAGGGTGCCGCGCTTGCTCTGGTTGAATTAAAACTACCGGAAGCCAGGGAAACGATTAAAACGGCGGGACGAAGTTTTTATCCCGGTTTGCGCGGTATCGCGCGCAAAGCCGGAAGGGAACTTTTTCAAAGTCAAAAAGGTAAAGGATAATCATGTCTGAGAAAAAATCAATTCCTGAACGATTGGGGCACGATTTTCTCAGGGCCCTGTATCACACCATTAATACCGTCCGTATGTACCAGGACAACAATCAACTGGTTCAAAACAGCGTTCAAGCCTTTACCGGCTTGCTCAATGAATTAACCGTCAGTGGAGACATCAGTCTCCTTCTTTACCGGAGCCGCTTCCATCTCGGTGGAGAAAAAATTCCCTACCGGAGGAACGCCGCCGTTGTGATTTATAACATGATGGAATTTTTTTCCAAACGCGGTATCGGCAGCGTCACTTTTTCCAGTGCCTCGCGCGACGCGTCACAGGATAACATCATCGCTTGCATGCGTCTGTTCAATGATGCCCTCCGGTATCCAAACCATCTGGAGTGGCTGGAACAAAAGCTGCAGGAACATAACATTTCCTGGGTTCAAATCTTCCCGCGACAAAATGAAGACGAAACGTTTAATGAAAACCTGGAAGAGCAAAAATACGAAAAAGCACGTAAAAATTATTTTCTGGCAATCGAATCCGTCCGGGAAGTCGCAAACAAAGTCACGCAGGGCATGGTGGGTGTGCGCAAAACCAGACGGCTGGCTCAAAACATCGTGGATATGGTTCAGGTGGATTCGGCGCTGATGATCGGCATGGCGACCATCAAGGATTATGACGATTACACCTATACCCATTCGGTCAACGTCACTCTTCTCGCGACTTGCCTGGGCAGGCATATTGAATTATCGGACCTTGCCCTGGAACATCTGACCATTTGCGGCCTTTTTCATGACCTGGGCAAAGTGGATGTTCCCAAGGAAATTCTCTTTAAGAACGGAGAATTAACCAATGGAGAATGGGATCTCATCAAGGCCCATCCCGTCACCGGTGTCCGGAAGATTCTCATGTTGAATGCCAATCCTGCTTTAAGATCCAGAATCATTCTTGGCCCGTTTGAGCATCACTTGAACGTGGACATGACCGGTTATCCCCATACGATGTTCACGGATAACCTGAGCCTCATCGGCAAGATTCTTCATATCGCCGATGTGTATGAAGCCATGACCCATGAGAGGGTGTACCGGACAAATTATTTCACCCCCGATATCGTGCTGAAAAAAATGTGGGAAGAAGCGGGAAAAAGTTTCGACCGGATTTTGTTAAAACGCTTTATTCACATGATGGGCATTTATCCCATCGGTTCCGTTGTGGAACTGAGCAACGGCAGCATTGGCCTGGTCATGGATTATCCCGATGAAAATGAACGCAGTCAGCCGCTCGTTTTAGCGCTGGTTCGTGACGACCAGGGCAACTGGCAACGCGGGGAAACGATTTATCTGGCCGATCAGGACATCAAAGAAGGTTCCGAACGCCTGCATATTACGCGTGTGATTCCACCGGCTCAATTGCGCGTCAATCCGGCAGAATTTTTTCTGCATATTAAATAACGTCATCATCAGGAAGCAGAGGAGGAATTATTCTGTTGGCACGCAAAGACACTAAAAATGACATCAGGCTTCACAAAGGATGCCATGCCTAATTTTTTTAACATATTTCAGAAAAAACATGATCTGAAAAATCTGGGGCTCAAACCCTACCAGATCACGTTTGCTCTGGACCGGCTGGTTTTCGGTGTGGACAACGTCCATCTGGATGTCCACATCAGCCCGCAAGTGTACAGTTGCCTCAGAAAAACCGCATTTCTGTTAATGGTCAAACACAGTAAAACTGAAAATTTTTTCAAAGAATACAAAAAAGATTTATGTGAGACAGAAAAAGAATCTTTGAAGCGGCTTTGCAATGACATTCTGCTTGACGGTATCAATAAAGCGAAGCTGGCTTCCGAGGTGCAGATCGATTTCCTGGGACAGACGGCTCTGCTGAAATTATTCCTCGACGAGATCAAGTCACAGTACAAATTCATCCTGTCGCAGATTGAACAACTCGGCCGGATGTATCAGATATCGGAAAAGCATGACCAGAATGATGTTTTCCTGATGAAAGAAAAACTTTCCGAAATCAAGATTCATTCTAATCAGATTCTTCGCGGCGTGGGGAAAGAACTTTTTGAGCTCCTGGTGGATGTGAATGCCAGAAACTTAAGAAATATGAGAGAAACGCACTTCGCCCCGCGGGACATTCTGCCCATTTTTTACTTCTCCAATCCGTTGTTCCATACCAATAATCCCAACGACGATTTTTTTCTGATTGAAGAATACGCGCTCATGGGACAGCGGGCTGAGGACATCGATAACTACAAAAACATCAAAGCCGTTCTGTACAGCCTTCTGAAACAAATTCATTTTACCGGCGAAGATTACAAAAACGGAAATGCGGAAAAAAATGAAATCCGTCTGCAGGCCGTGAACGGTTTTTGCGATGATGAAAATCGTGCTCTCGATGCCTTAATCATGGACCCCGATAACATGGACCGGATGTTTGACTATTTCAGTTTGACAGAACAATACGATAAAGCCAAACAGGCCAATGAGCGCGAAGCAGAGCTCAAGCAACACAGAGAAAAAATAGAGACGCAAAAAACGCTACTCAAACTGGCTTATCGTAAATTCAGCCAGTCCGGAATCGTGCGGCAGATGGTCGCCGCGATGGTCATGAAAAAAGTCTATGAAAAATTTTGTCCGCCCATGACACCCAGGCAGGTCCGCGAATTTCTGGTTGATTTCTGGACCAGGGTATCCATCAGGACGCAACAGAAACGCTTGAAGAGTCTTTATGGATCTGATTTTTCAATCGAACCGCTTTGGGAGACGCTCAAACACATACGGCGTTGTTCAACCGGAGAAAAAAAGCAATATCTCCTGATGTTTCTCAGACAATTTTCCCGTTATCATCGGGATTTGTATAATTTGCACGTCCTGAAGGAGGCAATGGACTCCATCAACCTGGTGGAAGATGAAAAAATTATTTTACTGTCACGGGAGAACCATTCTCTTTATGAATTCCTGCTGCCGGACGAAAAAGTCAAGGAAGAAAAACCGATTGCCAATCATGTGATCATCAAAGCGGACATCCGAGGATCGATGGCTATCAACCACACGATGAGAAGCAAGGGATTGAATCCGGCATCCTATTTCAGCCTGAATTTCTTTGATCCAATCTCTCAGGTTCTTTCCGAATACGGCGCGTCGAAAGTGTTTATCGAAGGAGACGCCATCATCTTGTCGATCTTTGAAAACGAAGATATCGCAGAGGGCTATTACAGCGTCGCCCGGGCCTGCGGTCTGGCCGTGCGCATTCTGCAAATCGTCCAAAGCTACAATGAAAAAAACAAGGAAAATAATCTGCCCGTCCTGGAACTGGGCATCGGCATCTGCTTCTGCCAGGGCCCGCCCATGTTCCTGTTCGACGGCGATTCCAGAATCATGATATCTCAGGCCATCAATCAGGCAGACCGGCTGTCCAGTTGCGACAAATTCCTGCGCAAAATCTTTAAGAGTCAAAATGATGTTTTCAATTTATTTGTTTTTGAGAACGAAGCCGAAGAAATCAGTGAAACGGGCATCGATGAATCCACCTATCGCTACAATGTCAACGGAATTGAGCTCAATGAAGAAGGCTTCCAGAAACTGACCAGAGAAATCAATCTGCAAAAATATACCTTTTCTTCGGATAATGACGACAGCGTGAAATTGTACACCGGGAAAGTTCCGCTGCTCAACGGCAATTACCAGCGGATTGCCATTCGGGAAGCGGTCATTCACAAAGTACAACCGGACATGATGGATGTATCGGGAAAGATAGTACGGAAGTATTATGAAGTTTGCACCCATAATAAAATTTACAATTTTATCGAAAACCAGTCCTAGTGTTACCGCACAGGATCAAAATGAAGATCAATCCTTTCCGGCAAAATGACCGTTAAAAATACCGCAAGCAAAATTGACCCTGATTACCGTCTGCTGATGGCCGTTGCTTTTCTGGCCGGATTTGTCAGTCTGGCCTATGAAATCGCGGCCACAAAAGTTCTTTATTACTTTTTCAACGAAAGCACGATCACCGCTTCCGGCGTCATTGCCATCTTTCTTTTCGGGATGGGTCTGGGCGGTTTTATCTTCAGCCGGCTGGAGAAGAAAATTTCGGATAAAAAGAAATTTTTGCTTATCCTGCAAATCCTGATTGCGCTTTACGCCGCCATTGTTTTTCCCGCTTATGATTTAGTACCAACGGTTTTTAATGTTCTGTATCCGTTCCTGGGAAACTCCGCTCAGATGCTGCTGGCCAACAAACTGCTCATCAGCTTCTTTTATCTGATTATTCCGACGGTGCTGATGGGCATGGTTTTCCCGGCCATCATTGTGATGTCGATTAACGCCATCGAACAACTGCCTGAAAAAATCGGCACTATCTATGGCCTTGATCTTTTTGGGGCGGTCCTGGGCGCCCTGGCCAGTGGATTTTTCTTCATCCCCTTCTGGGGCATCAAATCTTTAATCTTCTTTTCCGTCCTGATCAATCTTGCCATCAGCCTGCTGGTTTTATTTCAGAAGAGCAGAAAATTTGTCCTCACGATATTTTGTTTCCTTTTGATCGCTTTTATTTTCTACCTGATCATTAGTCCTTTCAGCAACAGCGCGGTCATTTATTCCAGTCAGGATCAAAAGGAAAAATACATCCCCCGGGAGAACCTGCTCGTTTCCGATCAGCATAATTCAAAATATTTTCAAAAGGTGAAAATCAAGGAAAAAAAATTCTTCGCTCATTCACCGTTTGGAGAATTGAGCGTTTTTGATGAAGTCTTTAACAATGAACAGCATCGCTATCTTTATATTGAAACGCGGGTTCAATGTTCCACGGAAGGGCTGAAAAACAAGGCGGTCAGTGAAATCAACTTCGCCAACATCTCCATTGACGCGCTGGATAAAGCAAATCTGAATGTTTTAAATATCGGCTTGGGATGCGGATTTACGCTCAGCGAAATCGTCAAGCACCAAAACGTCCGGAACGTGGACGTGGTGGAAATCAATCCGGTCATGCCGGAGGCGACTAAATATTTTAACGATTTTACCGGCCATGTTCTGGAGAATTCAAAAGTCAATCTTATTTTTAATGACGGGTACAAATATCTCCTGAGCACAGATCAAAAATATGATTTAATCATCATGGACATCGAACATCCTTCAGTGATCTATTCCAGTAATCTTTACTCACTGGAATTTTACAAACTGGTCCGGAAAGCTTTGAATCAGGATGGCATCTTTACGCAATGGTCCTACCGGCCGATCCCGGATGCACAGGTGATTAATTACAACACGCTGAAAACAGTGTTTGCCGATGTGGTTCCGAAAATATCAGGCGTTTTCAATGATCTCTATTATATCGCCGGTGGCAGAAATATATCCATGGATGAACGGGAGACCCTCTTCCTGAATCAAATGCTCGGCAGTCAGGACACGCGGCTCAATACCCTGAACAATCCTTATTTCGGCACAGAAATGATGCTCAGAGAACTATTCAAAGTCAATTAATTCGCTCTAATCCGTTCTCTCGCGCTCAACGAGTGTCACTTCGGCGTACGCTTTAATGAGACAAAACCAAAAATTCAGAAGTATAGCGTGCTGAAGTTTGCTGGTCGAACTATCCCGCCACCCTCAGCTCGCAGGAACATACTTCGTCCCGACTTGTCGGGACTCGCTCTCAGCGAGTCTCACTAAAAATGGAAAAGGCGCTCCATTTCGGGAGCGCCTTTTAATGAGGGTTTAACTTCCTTATTTATTCACCAAGTTTCTCACTGGCAATTCTCATATTGTAGAATGAACGATACACGAAAATAATCGCGATCACGAAGAAAAGGACAGCCAGACCATTCTTTAAATTCTGATTGGTCATGGTCACAGCGATTTCCGTGGCCAGCAATCCGAACAGGGTCGTGAACTTGATGACCGGATTCAAAGAAACCGAGGAGGTATCTTTGAAGGGATCGCCGACGGTGTCGCCGACAACGCTGGCTTCATGCAGCGGGGTGTTTTTCATCTTCAGATCGACTTCAACAATCTTCTTGGCATTGTCCCAGCAACCGCCGGCATTGGCCATGAAGATCGCCTGGAACAGACCGAAGAAAGCGATACCGATCAGATAACCGATGAAGAAATAGGGGTTAAAGAAAGCGAGTGCCAGACACATGAAGAAGATCACGATAAAGATGTTGATCATACCCTTCTGAGCGTACTGGGTGCAGATCTTGACGACTTCCTTGCTGTCTTCAATAGACGCTTCCGCTTTATCGAGGTTGATGTTCTTCTTGATGTACACAACGGCCTGATAAGCACCTGTGGTAACCGCCTGCGTGGAAGCACCGGTGAACCAGTAAATCACGCATCCGCCCATGATCAAGCCAAGGATAATTTCCGGCTGAACCAGGGACAGCTTGGCAACAACATTTCCGAAGAGATGTTCGAGGAGAATGATGATACCGAATACCATTGTGGTCGCGCCGACAACAGCGGTACCGATCAACACGGGCTTGGCCGTCGCTTTGAAGGTATTACCTGCGCCGTCACCGGATTCCAGATAGTGTTTGGCCAGTTCAAAGTCAGGGGCAATGCCGTATTCTTTTTTCACAACGTCCTTGGTATCCGGACGGGATTCGATCAAAGACAGTTCATAAATGGACTGTGCGTTGTCGGAAACCGGACCGAAACTGTCAACCGCGATGGTTACAGGGCCCATGCCCAGGAAACCGAAGGCCACCAGACCGAAAGCAAACACGGGAGCGGCAAACGTAAATTCCGGCGGCATTATTGCCATAACGGACGGGTTTTTCGATACATAATAAGCAATGAACATCAAAAACATGATGGTCAGGCCTTCCCAGAAAGCGGAGAAGTTACCGGCAACAAAACCGGACAGGATGTTCAGAGAAGGACCACCCTGCTTGGACGCATTAACGGTTTCTTCGCAGTGACGTGAAGAGGTGCTGGTGAAGACTTTGGTGAATTCCGGAATCAATGCGCCGGCGATGGTTCCGCAACTGATGATAACGGCCAGAGCCCACCAGAGACTTGTGTAAGGTTCAGGCAAATCACCCAGCAGATAATAGCTGGCTGCAAACGTAACCGCGATGGATACGATCGATGTAATCCAGACCAGGTTGGTCAATGGATGTTCAAAGTTAAATTCTTTCTTGCCGGCGAACGCTGCTTTGCTGATGATGTCGTTGACAAAGTACGATACCAAAGATGTCACGATCATGAAAATTCTCATGGCGAAAATCCAGATGATCAGTTTGCCGCCCATTTCCTGATTGCCGGCCAGCGCCAGCGCCAGGAAAGTAACCAGAGCAACACCGGTAACACCGTAAGTTTCAAAACCGTCCGCCGTGGGGCCGACGCTGTCACCCGCATTGTCACCGGTACAGTCGGCGATAACACCGGGGTTTTTCGGATCGTCTTCGGGAAGATGGAAAACGATTTTCATCAAGTCGGAGCCGATGTCCGCGATCTTTGTGAAGATACCGCCGCAGATACGCAAAGCGGAAGCACCCAGCGATTCACCGATGGCAAAACCGATGAAGCAGGGGCCGACGAGTTCTTTGGGAATGTAAGCCAGAATGATGATCATGAAGAAAAGCTCGATGCTGACGAGCAGCAGGCCGACGCTCATACCGGAACGCAGACAGATGTTAACAATGTTCATGGGGTTGCCGCTCAATGAAGAGAAAGCGGCACGGGAGTTCGCCACGGTGTTGATCCGGATACCGAACCAGGCGACCGAGTAGGAGCCGAGAATACCGAGAATCGAACAGACAAGAATAATGATGATATCCGAAACTGCTTTACTCTGCAGAGCGCCAAAGTAGTAAACGATACAGATCGCGATCAGAATCCACAACGCGATGAGGAATTTGCCCTGTTGAAACAGATAGGTTTTGCAGGTCTCCCAGATGGTCTGGGAAACATCCAGCATCGCCTTGTGCGCGGGCAGATTCTTGGTTTGTACGTACTGCATGATGCCGAAAGCCATCCCGATGATGCAGATGATTAAACCGGCATTAAGAATGGTCAACCCGGCCAGGGTGCCACCCATAAAGCTGACTTGCGTCAGATCAGGCAGATTGATGTCCGCTTCACCGGCAAACGCCGCGCCGGCCATGAGCAGAAACATCAAAGAGCTCAGTAAAAATGTCCAGATACTTCTTTTGTTTTGTAACATTATCCATCCTCCTTTTTTAAATTACTAATATTTTTTGTATGGTATTTAGCCATAGCTTGTTGCAAACCTGATTGAATGATATCGGCGGTAGCCTCAGACGCAATTTGAATGATTTGCTGCAACCGGTCTGATTCGTCCTGATTAAACTTCTGCAACACATAATCTTCAACCGGCGTTCTGCCGGCCGGCTTACCGATGCCCATTCTGACCCGCATAAAATCGGCGGATCCCAAACAGTTGACAATCGATTTTAATCCTTTATGTCCCGCATCACCTCCGCCAGCCTTCAGACGCACGGTGCCGAAAGGCAAATCGAGATCATCATGAATCACGATGACATTACCGGTGTCCACCTTAAAATAATCCTGTAAACGTCTTACCGCGTTACCGCTTAAATTCATATATGTTTGAGGCATGGCCAGCAGCGCATTCGCGCCGGCGACTTTCCCTCGATTCCAAAGAGCGTCAAAACTTTTCTGCCTGATATCCACTTCCCATCGGGCGGCAATGTCTTCCAGAACCATAAACCCGATGTTGTGTCTCGTCTGCTGATAGCGGCTTCCTGGATTGCCCAGTCCGATAATCAGATACATGATCTGCTCTCCCTCAGCCGTGCGGTGCGAAAAGAATCTTTTTAAATTCGAGAGCAGCACCCGCTATCACCTGATGATCATTGACCGCGATAAACTCACTTCCCCTTCTCTTTCTCTGCGGGAGCGGCAGCAGTACCGGCCGCTTCCGTTCCTTCCGCTTTGGCTCCTTCTGCAGCCACTTCCTCCTTCGCCGCTTCCTCGGTCTTGGACACTCTGACCATCGCCACCGCGGCCACGGACGTGTCGGGACGGTCCAATAACGTGATGCCTTCAGCAACTTTTAAATCTCTGATTTTAATGGAATCGCCTATGCCCAGACTGGTGACATCCACATCAATATGATCGGGCAGATCCAGCGGAAGGCAGGAAATTTTCACTTCCCGTTTGATGTGCTGCAATTCACCGCCCATTTCCACACCAACCGCTTTGCCGATGAAATGCAGCGATACGTCCATGGTGATCTTGCGTTTTTCATCCACTTCATAAAAATCGACATGGTAGAGCTTGCCGGTTAAGGGCTGCAATTGTAACTCTTTAATCAGCGACAGTTTCTCCATCTTGTTTCCGCCATCATCAATCATCAGTTTGATGAAAGCGTGGTCTTTCTTATTTTTATGCAGCTTGATCAATTCATCGTTCTTCACTGCCAGTAAAATATTTTCTGCAGAACGGCCGTAAAAAACAGCAGGGACAAATCCCTTGTCCCGTAAACGGCGGGACGGTCCTTTCTTGTGTTCTTTACGGACTTGAGCCGCTAAATCTGTTACCTCCATGGGTTCCTCCTCTATAACTATATAAATAATGAACTGACTGAATCGTTGTAATAAATCCGGCGCACCGCTTCGCTTAAGATTCCGGATACTGATAAAACTTTTATTTTTTTGCAATGCTGGGCCCGATCGCTCAGTGGTATGGTATCCGTGACAATCGCTTCTGTAATTTCTGAATTCTCGATTCTATCCAGCGCCGGCCCTGACAATACCGGATGCGTGCAGCAAACAGACGTTTCCAGCGCGCCCGCCTTCTTCATGGCATTTGCGGCTTCCACGACCGTTCCCGCCGTATCAATCATATCGTCCAGAATAATGACTCTTTTTCCCTTGACGTCGCCGATAATATTCATGGCCTCGGCTTCATTCGGGCCTTCCCTTCTTTTATCAATAATGGCCAGGGACGCACCCATTCTTTTACCGAAAGACCGGGCCCGTTCCACACCGCCGGCATCCGGTGATACAATCACCGTATTATCCATATAATGTTTTTTCATGTAATCCAGCAGCACCGGTTTGGCGAAAAGATTATCCACCGGAATATTAAAAAATCCCTGAATCTGACCGGCGTGCAGATCCATGGATAAAACACGATTGGCACCCGCGGCCGTGATCAGATCAGCCACCAGTTTGGCCGAAATTGGCGCGCGGGACGCGACTTTTCTATCCTGACGGGCGTACCCGTAATACGGAACGACCGCCGTTATCCTGTCCACGGACGCCCGTTTCATCGCGTCAATCATAATCAGCAATTCCATCAGCGTGACATTGACCGGCGGGCAGGTGGACTGGATAATGAAGACATCCATGCCCCTGACATTTTCATTTATTTCGACACGGGTTTCCCCGTCACTAAAAGTTGTTACGTTCGCCTTTCCCAAAGAAACGCCCAGTTGCGCACAAATCTTTTCAGCCAGTTCCCGATTGGCATTACCGGAAAATACTCTAATTCTTTCAAGCATTTAAATAATTCTCCACAGCTTATACTGGCTGGGGCGGGAGGATTCGAACCTCCGAATGCAGGAACCAAAATCCTGTGTCTTACCGCTTGACGACGCCCCAATCAAAAATTCAATGCAGGGTTCAGTGGACTATCTTAAGTGGAAGGTTTAATCATTACAGAGATTTAGCCAGAAAAAGCTGATATTGATCAGAAATTTCTTTCTCTATAACGCCTAGGGCTTTTTCTGCCTCTTCACCATTCCTGAATATACCAAAGACAGTGGGACCGCTACCCGACATCAATGCGCCAAGCGCACCGTGTCTGAGCAACATTTGCTTGAGATCAGCCAGTTCCGGATGCATTTTCAGTGAAACTGACTCCAAGTCATTATGCAATCCGCAAACCATGTCGCCCAGATCCAAAAATCGCGGAATGCTATAATTATTTTTGCCCCTTGTCAATCTTAAATTGAGGTTTTCATAAATCATTTTTGTGGAGAGGTCAAAAGGCGGTTTGATGAGTAAAATATCCAGCCTCGGCAGGCCGCGCAGATGTTTGAGACGATCACCGACGCCTGAGGCTAAGGCCGCGTTTCCAAAGATAAAAAAAGGAACATCCGCGCCTATTTTTGCGCCGATTTTTAAAAGTTCGTTCTTTTTCATGCCCAGGGAACAGATTTGATTGAGGGCCACAATTGTGGTGGCGGCATCGGAACTTCCGCCGCCCAGACCGGCGGTCATCGGAATTTTTTTATGCAGAGTGATTTCCACACCCGACCGATAGTCACAGTAATCAAAAACAGCTTTCGCGGCACGAACAATCAGATTATTTTCATTCGTCGGCAAATCCGTTCCCGGACAATGCAAAACAATGCCCCGCGGACGGGGCATGAAAATCAATTCATCATGCAGAGATATTTTCTGCATCAATGAGAAAATATCGTGATAACCGTCCGCGCGTTTTCGTAAGACATGCAAAAAAATATTGATTTTCGCCGGCGCGATCCAGTGCATCTTAAACCTTTTCTTTGACGTAACGCATTTTCAATTCGTAAAGAATGCCCTGGAGTAAATCACCTTCATTTTTATCGAGGTTCCCTTTGGTTTTTTCATGGAGCATATCGAGAATATCGATGGTCTGCTTGGCCGCCGGAAGATTTTTTTGCGGTTTACCGCCTTCGGTTTCGGGAAAATCTCCAAAATGGAAAAGGGCGGACGTACTGAGCGACAAAACAAAATTGGTAAAATTCACCGCGGGATAATTGATCTCTTGATCGGGGGCCGGTCGTGAACTTTCCTTAGGCTTCTGCTGCTCATCGCCTGTTGCAGTCGTGGCGGCCTCCGCCGGTTTTTCTTCGGCGGATTCTCCGGAATAACGTTTGTCCTTGATGACGAAACCTGAATCTTTTTTCTTTTCTTCCATTGATTATTTCCTCCGATATTACTTTTTGCTGATTTTAATTTCTCCCCTGGAAACATCGACGATAATATGATCCCCTTCCTCGAATTTACCCGCCAGAATATCCATCGCCAGCGGATCGAGGATCAGCTTCTGTAGCGAGCGTTTCAGCGGCCGCGCTCCGTAAACCGGGCTGTAGCCCTGTTCAGCGATAAAGTCTTTCGCTTTTTTCGTCAACTCCACGCTCATCTTGCGTTCTTTCAGCCGTTTGTCAATCAGCCCCATCTGAATTTCGACGATCCTGTAAATATCCTCCAGTTTGAGCGCCGAGAACATGATAATATCGTCGATGCGATTCAGAAATTCCGGCTTGAAGGTTGCCCGTAGTGCTTCCAGCGAACGGCTCTTCTTTTCCTCATCGGAAATTGAAGGATCTTGAATCCACTGACTGCCCACATTGGACGTCATAATGACCACCGTGTTTTTAAAATCAACCGTACGCCCATGTCCATCGGTCAGGCGGCCGTCATCCAGGATCTGCAACAGAATATTGAACACATCCGGATGCGCCTTTTCTATTTCATCGAACAGCAAAACGCTGTAAGGTTTGCGACGCACCGCTTCGGTGAGATAACCGCCCTCGTCATAACCGACATAACCGGGAGGTGCGCCGATCAGACGGGCCACCGCGTGCTTCTCCATGTATTCCGACATGTCAATGCGAATCATCGCCTGCTCATTGTCGAACATGAATTCCGCCAGAGCCCGTGCCAGCTCTGTTTTGCCCACGCCGGTCGGTCCCAGGAAAATAAAGGAACCGATGGGACGATTCGGATCCTGCAGGCCGGAGCGCGCACGGCGTAAAGCGGCGGACACGGCGGCAATCCCTTCATCCTGACCGATGACGCGCAGTTTGAGACGTTCCTCCATATGAATCAGTTTCTGGACATCGCTTTCCATCATTCGGGCCAGCGGAATGCCTGTCCAGTTGGAAACAACTTCGGCTACGTCCTCCGCATCCACCTCTTCCTTGATCATCTGATCATCTTTCTGAACGTCATCCAGTTTTTTTTGTGCAGCCTGAAGTTCCTTATCCAAAGCGACCAGTTTGCCATAACGGATTTCCGCCACCTTCTCGAGATTGCCCTCGCGCTCGGCATTTACCTCTTCCAGTTTCAGGTCTTCCATTTTCTTTTTGATGTCCTGAATTTTATTGTTGATGTCTTTCCCGGTCGTCCAGCGCACTTTCAGTTGATCGCCCTTTGCCTTCAATTCGGCGAGTTCCTTTTCCAATTTGTCACGCCTTTCCTTGGTCGCTTTATCCGTCTCTTTTTTCAGGGACTGTTTTTCAATTTCCAACTGAATGATTTTGCGGTCGATGGCATCAATCTCTGAAGGCTTGCTGTCCAGTTCAATTTTTAAACGGGAGGCAGCTTCGTCAATCAGATCCACCGCCTTGTCGGGTAGAAAACGATCTGTGATGTAACGGTGCGAAAGCGTCGCCGCGGCCACGATGGCCGAATCCTTGATGCCCACCCGGTGATGGACCGCGTAACGTTCCTTCAGGCCACGCAGAATGGCGATCGTGTCTTCCACCGTTGGTTCCTTGACCAGTACCGGCTGAAAACGGCGTTCCAGCGCGGCATCTTTTTCGATATATTTTCTGTATTCATTGAGCGTTGTCGCACCCACACAACGCAGTTCGCCGCGCGCCAGCGCGGGCTTGAGCATATTGGAAGCGTCCATCGAACCTTCCGAAGCGCCCGCGCCGACCATCGTATGAATTTCATCGATGAAAAGAATGATCTCACCTTCGGCGCTGATCACTTCCTTGAGTACGGCTTTCAAACGCTCCTCAAACTCGCCGCGGTATTTCGCGCCGGCCACCAGCGCGCCGATATCCAGTCCGATTACCCGTTTGTTCTTCAGGCTTTCCGGCACGTCACCGTTGACAATGCGCTGCGCCAGTCCTTCCACAATCGCCGTTTTGCCGACCCCCGGTTCACCGATAAGCACAGGATTATTCTTGGTACGCCGGGAAAGCACCTGCATGATACGGCGTATTTCTTCATCGCGACCGATCACCGGATCAAACTTGCTTTTTTTCGCCAACGCGTTGAAATCGCGGGCATAGCGCTCGAGAGCCTGATACTTGCCTTCCGGATTCGGATCGGTCACGCGCTGATTACCGCGGATGTCTTTCAGAACCTTGAAAATATTGTCTTTTGTCACGCCAGCCTGACGCAGGATCTTGCCGGCCTGCCCTTCTTTTTCCTCAGCCATCGCAATCAGCACATGCTCGGCGCTCACATACTCATCCTTAAGCTGCGCCGCTTCTGTCATCGCCTTGTCCAGTATCTTATTGAGCCTGTTCCCCAGATAAACCTCACCGGCACCCTGAACACTTGGCATTTTCTTCAGATAACTGTTCATTTCCTGTTCAATCTTCTGTGGCGAAGCATTGAGCTTACTGGTAATGGCGCTGACAATGCTGTCGTCCTGTCTCAGAAAACAAACCAGCAGATGTTCCGGTTCGATGGCCTGATGCCCCAGCTCACCGGCCAGTGACTGAGTTTCCTGCAGTGCTTCCTGAACTTTCAATGTAAATTTATCAAAACGCATACTTGTCATTTCCTTGTTATAAATATTTGAGTGTCATTATCCCCATTCGTCCCTGCCAACTGCGTTGGCGGGATAATTCGACTTACAGATTTCAGTGCATTTTATTTCTGAAATCTGAGTCTCATTACTTCGCTTCTAGAATGTCACTACCCCCATTCGCTACGCTCAGGGGATAATTCCACTGGCGCTTCGAGCGTCGCATTGCTCGCTCTCAGCGAGTGTCATTATTCCACGGGTTTTTCAACGGTCACAAAAAGTTTGCCGTTCTTAAAAACGGTCACATTACCGGACGATTCGGAAACCACGATGGCCACCGCTTTCGTCACACTGGTGATCCCGGCGGCGGCGATGTGGCGGCTGCCCAGTCCGGGAGGAAAATCCCGGCTGTCGAGCGCGGCGCTCAAGTGCCTGCCCGCGGTCACCAGCACGCCGTTTTCCTTGATAATGAAAGCGCCATCAATCGCGGAGAACTCCTTGATGGTTTCCTCCAGTTCCGGATTCAGAATATTGAGCTGCTCTTCCGAATAGCCGGAAAAAGGATTGATGATCATCTGCCGGGAAAGCTGCATGACCTTCTCGTCATCTCCCAGCACAAAAATGGTTCCCACCTTCCGGCTTTCCCTGCCCTGCGCGGCCAATTCACAGGCGATGTTGAGAACCGCATTAAACACCTCAGGCCGCACGCTTTCAATGACATCATTAATAAAATCAGACGTCAGAATCTCAAATTCCCGGCCCACATCAATCACAAAGATGCTGTCGGCATAACCGAACCGGGGCACGCCGCTCAAACAGACCACCTTATCGCCCCTTTTCAGAATACCCAGGACGATGCCCTGAGCGATCGCGATTTTAATTTTTCCCACACGGGTCAGATTGACATTCGGAATATAAAGGACTTTCGCGTTCTTTTTGAGGTCATCGGACAACTCTTCATCTTCCCGTGAGACGATAATTACGCCGATGTCCTTTTTGATTTCATCGGCAATCAGCGTGGGATCATTAATCACATCGACACACATCATCAAGGCGTTCGCCTTAATTTCGTGCGCGATTTTAACGGCGTGTTCAACCATGGTTTTATTAACGGTTCTCATAAAGTCACCTTATCATTAATTTGTCATAGAATAAGCACAAACAGCCCTTCTGTCAAGGTGGGATACGTAAAAAAAGCATTAATTTCAACGTACTCTGTTCAAGGAATGGTCCGTTAAAATAAATTTCATCCGCTTCAGTTCAAAAAAGAACACTTGACCGTCCCGTCAGAGTTGGCTAATAATGAGCGTTAAAATCGGCAAGGAGATGAGCCCGTTGGAATTTCCAGAGGTCACAGGTACTCTTAATTTATACATCGCGGAGATCAATCGTTTCCCTCTTTTAACGGCAGAAGAGGAATTCAAGTATGCCATGCGCCTCAAAAAGGACAACGACGTGGCCGCCGCCGAAAAACTGATCGTTTCCAACCTGCGCTTTGTCGTCAAGATAGCCCATGAATACCGCAACTACGGCTTCAAGCTGGCCGATCTGATCCAGGAAGGTAATGTCGGTCTTATTCATGCCGTGAAAAAATTCGATCCCGAGAAGGGCTACCGGCTGATCTCGTACGCCGTCTGGTGGATTCGCGCCTACATCCAGAACTATCTCATCCGTTCCTGGAGCATCGTTAAAATAGGCACCACCCAGGCACAGCGCAAACTATTCTTCAAGTTAAGTCAGACGAAAAAAGAATTGGAGACCCTTTCCCAGAAGAATCCTGAATTCAGTGAAATCGCCTCTTCGCTGGGCGTCAAGGATACCGAAGTGGAGGAAATGGATCTGCGCATGGGCTCCCGCGACGTTTCCCTCAACGAAATCATCAACGAGGACAGCACTAATTCGCACATGGATTTTCTGACCTACGAGGGCGACGACCAGGAGGCCTCTCTGATTAAAAACGAGGAAAGAAGTCTCATCCAGCGCGACATCGCCGGTGCGTTGGCCCATCTTAACGAAAGAGAAACGTATATCATTCTCAACCGCGTCATGGCAGACAATCCCCAGACCCTGCAGGAAATCGGCGAAAAATACAACATCTCACGGGAAAGAGCCCGCCAGATCGAAAAGCAGGCCCTCAAAAAAATGCAATTGGCCCTACCCTATCTAAAACCAGACGAATAAGAAATCATCGCGTCGCACAATTCATATTTAATATTAAATAAGATCATCGTAATGTAGAATCGATCTTATTAAAATTCACAGTCCATAGTACCTATTCGCATATATCCCCTGAGCATTGCCCATCGGTAGATATCCATGTATTTCTCAAACTCCGAATAATATCTAACGTTACACCCGGCTTCGTATAATCTTTC
>Ga0208040_1000140_pt1 | contig 102749 bp, 75 predicted proteins | sample AD_UKC083_MetaG_FD_184431 | JGI IMG/M metagenome (GOLD analysis project Ga0208040, IMG submission 184431) | Active sludge microbial communities of municipal wastewater-treating anaerobic digesters from USA - AD_UKC083_MetaG (SPAdes) (version 2) | ecosystem: Engineered > Bioreactor > Anaerobic >...
CCGAAGGTGATTATTACAGGTTCAACAAGGATATCCCTCACGGACACGTCCGTTCGCTTTACTACTGGTCGGAAATTAACGGCATGGAGCGCCACTGCAATGTTTATGTTCCTGCTGAATACGAAATGAATACTGACAAGACATATCCCGTAATGTACCTGCTGCATGGCTGGGGCGAGGATGAAAACGGCTGGTCAAACCAGGGACACATGGCAAATATCATGGACGGGCTGATACATGCCGGTAAAGCCGTTCCCATGATTGTGGTTATGGATTGCGGTGACATAAAGACCAACTCCGATGTCCGCAAAGCCTCAACCAATGATGTGACACAGATATATATCAATGACCTGATGCCGTTCATTGAGAAAACGTTCCGCACAAAGAATGACAGGCAAAACCGTGCCATGGCCGGTCTTTCGAGAGGCGGCTTCCAGACCACGATGACCGTGTTTGCCAATCTTGACAAATTTGCATGGATGGGAACTTTCAGCGGTTTCTTTTCACGTCCTAACCAGGACGTTACTGAGATATTCAATGGCGTCTTTAAAGATCCGGCAGCCTTTGACAAACAGATGAACCTTCTCTTCATCAGCACAGGCACCGAAGAGCGCACGCCGAAGGAAGCAGTGGAGGCTCTCAAAGCTCATGGTATCAAAAATATCGTTTATCATGAATCGCAGGGCACAGCACATGAATGGCTGACATGGCGCCGTGCACTCAATGAATTCGCGCCCAGGTTATTCAAATAGTGAGACAAATTATATATCAACTTTAGTGGTAACACGCATTATCCATATAAAAAATGAAACTAAGACTATTTTTTATAGTAATTGTCACTGTCTTCCTGTCAGGTTCAGGGGTCGTTGCGCAGGATCAGGATTTCCACATCTACCTGTGCTTCGGCCAGTCAAACATGGAAGGAGCTGCCAGGATTGAGCCGCAGGACACAACTGTAGACAGCAGGTTCATGGTGATGGCAACCCTTGACTGCCCGAACCTCGGAAGAGTCAAGGGTGGCTGGTATCCGGCTATCCCGCCGCTTTGCAGATGCAGAACCGGACTGTCACCTGCCGATTATTTCGGCAGGACCATGGTTGAAAACCTCCCTGAGCATATCAGGGTGGGGATTATAAATGTTTCTATAGGTGGTTGCAAAATACAGCTGTTTGATAAGGATAATTACAAGGAATATGTCTCAACTGCACCGGGATGGATGATCCCTATGATCAATTCCTACGAGGGTAATCCCTATGCACGTCTGGTAGAGATGGCAAATCTGGCCCGGAAGGATGGCGTCATAAAGGGTATACTGATGCATCAGGGTGAGTCAGATAATGGCGATACCACATGGCCCGGTAAAGTCCGCCTCGTCTATGACAACCTGTTGAAGGACCTTGATCTGCAACCTGAAAAGGTGCCTCTTCTTGCCGGTGAAATGGTAAGCGCTGCCGAAGGAGGAATATGCGCGGGCATGAACACTATTATTGCCACACTGCCGCAGGAAATACCAAATTCATACGTGATATCCTCGGAGGGTTGCCCCGGAACACCCGATCACCTGCATTTCACCTCCGAAGGCTATCGGATGCTCGGAAGAAGGTATGCTGCCAGGATGCTTGATCTGCTTGGGTATAATATATCGGAGCCATAATCACGCCAAATATTATATTTGCCTTTCAGGGAGACCAGACAGTTCATGAAGACTGAAAAGACTTTACCATGGAAGGAGGGCTATGAATAGATACCAATTCATACTCGTGATACTTATCAATGCCCATCTTTGTATTACAGCTGCCGCTCAGAATAATCCGGCCCGGAATCCGGTAATATGGGCTGACGTGCCTGATATGTCAATGATACGTGTCGGTGACACATATTATATGAGCAGCACAACCATGCACATGTCTCCCGGCGTTCCGATCATGAAGTCTGAAGATCTTATTAACTGGGAAATAGTCAATTATGCCTACTGCACCCTCGGAGATAATGACCAGCTGAACCTCATTGACGGAAAAAATGCCTACGGCAGAGGATCATGGGCAAGCTGTATAAGGTATCAAAATGAAACCTTCTATGTGTCAACCTTCTCATCAACAACCAATAAAACATATATCTGGTCAACGAGGGATATAGAGAAGGGTCCATGGAAGGAGATAGCATTCAGCCCCAGTTTTCATGATCATACCCTTGTATTTGATGATGACGGTCGTGTTTACCTCATATATGGTAATAAAAAGCTTACCCTCGTGGAGCTTAATGCTGATCTGTCAGGCATCAGGCCCGGAGGCATAAACCAGGTTATTATTGAAGATGCCAGTGCGCCATCGGGGCCTGACAGCGGACTGGGAGAAGGTTCGCAGCTGTTCAGGATGAATGGCAAATATTACCTGTTCAATATAACCTGGCCCCGTGGGGGGATGCGTACTGTAGTTGTCCACAGGGCTGACAGACTGACCGGACCGTGGGAAGGGAAGCTTGTTTTCCAGGATCTCGGCGTAGCCCAGGGAGGGATTATCAATACCCCTGACGGCAGATGGTATGCTTACCTTTTCAGGGATTACGGATCCTTAGGCCGGATACCTTACATTGTCCCCATGACTTGGGAGAACGGATGGCCGGTCATCGGAACTGACGGCAAGGTTCCGGAAGTTCTGGATCTTCCGCAAGCCAAAGGACTCATACCCGGGATCGTGACATCGGATGAATTCAAGCGAAAGAAAAGTGCCCCCCCGCTTCCGCTTGTCTGGCAGTGGAACCATAATCCTGACAACACACTATGGTCAGTAACCCGGAGAAAAGGATATCTAAGGCTGACTACCGGAAGAACAGACACTCTGTTCACCCAGGCCAGGAATACCCTTACACAACGCACTGTCGGTCCTGAATGCTCCGGATCAACCCTGATTGATGTTTCGCATATGAAGGAAGGTGATTTTGCAGGATTGGCACTCCTGCAAAAAAAGTATGGGATTGTGGGTGTAAAATACACCAAAGGAATCAGATCGGTTGTCATGATCAATGCTCAGTCGGGCAGCCCTGATGAAGTGGAAAGTGTTCCGTTATCACGGAAAAAGGTTTATCTTAAGGCAGAATGTGATTTCACTGACCGGAGGGATATTGGATACTTCTATTACAGCCTTGATGGGAAGACATGGAAACCCATTGGTAATCAACTGAAAATGGAATACTCCATGCCTCATTTCATGGGATATCGCTTCGGGCTGTTCAATTATGCCACCCGGGAGCCTGGCGGATATGTTGATTTCGACTGGTTCCATATAACCAATGAGAGAACTGAAAATAAATAAACCCAACCAGATACCCTACCAGTGAGAAGCACTTACATAAACCACAGGATACCCCGCGGAAAAATGATGAAATTCATGGTTCCCTTCTTAGGGTTTTTTTTTGGCACCGTCATTCTTAACGGGCAGCTCCTTCGGCTTAATGACCAGGGATATTTTGAAACACCAGGAGTGAACATCCTGGTTTACAGCAATCAGTTCACAGGAATGTTCTTTGATGAAAAGACTGCAGGAATTGAGATAATTCACCACGGAACAAGAACTTCAACAGGTGGTGCGATAAGGCTTCAGAACACCCCGGAACAGTGGGACCTGATTCCATCGGTAATCAGCCGCAAAGTTGATGAAGACGGTAAAACAATTACTGCTGAACTGAGATACAAGGACTACAATTTCAATTCCAGGATCAGTGTTACTGCCAGGGAGAATGGTGTGGAGATTATCGTTTACCTTGACAAACCCCTGCCGCCGGAACTCGAGGGAAAAGCAGGATTCAACCTTGAATTCCTGCCTTCAGCATACTTTGAAAGAACCTATATAGCTGATGGCAAACCCGGCAATTTCCCGAGGTACCCTTCCGGCAGTACAAAAATCGAATCTGCAGATAAAAAGATTCCCCAGTTCGCCGGTCATACCACATTCGATGACAGGGGTCTGGGTGAATTCATTATACCCCTGCCACTTGCAACAGGCAAAACCCTGACACTGGCGCCTGATGATCCCGCCAGGATGGTGATAATCAAAGGTATAGATACCGACCTGATGCTATTTGACGGTCGGAACCTCGCACAGAACGGATGGTTCATTGTGCGCAGTCTGCTGCCGGCAAATAAAACAGGAAATGTGCTGACATGGCACCTTGAAGTGAATGCCGTTCCGGGCTGGACCAGGGAACCGGTCATAGGTTTCTCGCAGGCAGGCTATGTCCCCTCACAGGAAAAAGTTGCAGTTATAGAACTGGATATAAATGACACACCTGTGAAAACGGCACAGGTTTTCCAGGTCACGGCAGATGGCAGGTCAGTGGAGAAATTCAGCGGCCCTGTAGAAGTGTGGGGTAAATATCTGAGATATAACTATGCCAGGTTTGATTTCTCCTCAGTCAGTGAACCAGGTATTTATTACATCTCTTACGGTGATTATAAAACGAATCCGTTCGTTATCTCACCTGAGGTATATGACGATGTATGGCATCCCACTCTTGATGTCTGGTTCCCTGTACAGATGGATCACATGACGGTTAATGAAGCCTACCGTATCTGGCACGGAGCTCCCTTCCTTGATGACTGTCTGCAGGCACCACTGAATCATCAGCATTTCGACGGTTACAGGATGGGTGACACCACAGATACGAAGTTCAAACCCCTTGAACGAATTCCTAATATGGCTGTCGGCGGATGGTTCGATGCCGGTGATTTTGACATTCAGACCGGTTCACACAATAGCGTCATCTCGAGGTTTGTTGAAGCATGGGAAGAATTCAGGCCTGACAGGGATCAGACCTTCATCGACCAGAAAACAAGATACGTTGATATCCATCGTCCTGACGGGAAACCTGATATCCTGCAGCAGATTGAGCATGGCACACTGAACCTGGTTGCACAGTGTGAAAACATCGGCCACCCTGTAATGGGAATCATAGTTCCCACAATGCATCAGTATCACCACCTGGGTGATGCGATGACCGAAACAGACAATCTTCCTTACAACCCGGCCCTGAAGCCTTACGAAACTGACGGCAGGTCAAGCGGCACCCCTGATGACCGCTGGGCCTTCACAACACGTCAGCCTTTTCTTGATTATTCCACTGCAGCCACCCTGGCAGCTGCCAGTCGCGCCCTGAGAGGGTTCAACAATGATCTTGCAGAGAGAAGCCTGGCCATTGCAAAACGACTCGTCGAAGAAGCTGACGGACTGGCTGAAAACAAGACCGGCAACGATCCCGGGATGATGATGTGGTCAATGATGGGCAAAGGTGCTCAGCTTGATGCTGCACTGCAGCTTTATGTCACTACCGGCGGGAAGAAATATGCTGACAGGTTCCTCAGCCAGATCTGGACTACCCTTGAACCTCCACAGGGTGGCCGCAGCATGATGTTCCAGGGAGCCTTTGCAGGAATGGAGCTTCTTCCGGCCCTGAAGGCTCTGCCATATATGGATGATGCTTATAGAACCAAACTGAAAGGCTATGTGGTCAAATACCGGGAATCACTTGACGAAATTGACAAACAGAATCCCTATGCAGTGCCGATAACCCTCGGGTCATGGGGAGGCACCAGTTCGGTTGTCGCCTGGGCAATTGCAAACTACTATGCCTATAAAGCATTCCCGGATATAATGAATAAGGAATATGTGCTTCGGGGCATGAACTATGTCCTGGGTTGCCATCCCTATTCAAATATATCGTTTGTTGAGGCAGTAGGTACCCGGTCGAAGAAAGTTGCCTACGGCAACAACAGGGCTGATTTCTCCATAATTGCCGGAGGCATTGTCCCCGGACTTATCCTTCTCAGACCTGATTACCTGGAGAATAAGGATGACTGGCCATTTCTCTGGGGTGAGAATGAAGTTACAATGGCCGGCAGCGCCGACTACATCTTCCTTGCAAAAGCTGCAGGAGAGATAGCAAATGAATAATATCCCCGGAAGGGAATCTGATAACTGAATTAAACAGAAATACAATGAGATACTTAAGATCAATTATGGTTGCCGCTGCCGTACTGGCAGCCACCTGTGCCTACTCGCAAAACCCTGTCATCAGGGACCAGTTCACTGCTGATCCGACAGCCAGGGTTTTCAACGGTAAGATGTACCTTTTCCCTTCACATGACATACCTGCTCCGGAGAGTTTTCCACGCAAGGACTGGTTCTGCATGGCAGATTACCATGTCTTCTCATCGTCAAACCTGACTGACTGGACCGACCATGGCGTCATTGTAAGCCAGGAGAAAGTTGACTGGGTCAATCCCACATCGTTCAGCATGTGGGCGCCTGACTGCATCGAAAGAAACGGGAAATACTATTTCTACTTCCCTGCCAACCTGAAGACCGGCCGGGGATTCGGAATCGGTGTCGCCATAGCGGATAATCCCGAAGGGCCCTACACTCCACTGCCTGAACCTATTGCAAAGGCAAGGGGCATTGACCCCAGCGTGTTCATTGACAGGGATGGCCAGGCGTATCTCTATTATTCGATGGGGAGAATCTTTGCCGCCAAACTGAAAGACAACATGACTGAACTCGAGTCTGATCCGGTGGTTATAGGAGATCTGCCGACTAAAGGACTGGTTGAGGGACCCTTCTTCTTCGAGAGGAATGGCATCTATTACATGACCTATCCACACGTGGAAAAAGAAACTGAACGGCTTGAATATGCCATGGGTGACAATCCTCTCGGGCCGTTTAAGGTGACCGGGGTTATCATGGACGAGACCCCCATGGGCACCTGGACCAATCATCACTCCCTGGTTGAATACAATGACCAGTGGTATCTCTTCTATCATAACAGTGCCTATTCGCCGAAGTTTGACAAGAACAGGTCTGTCTGCATTGACAGCCTCTTCTTCAATGAAGACGGTACAATCAGGAAAGTTATTCCCACTAACCGTGGAGTGGGAATAACAGGCGCTTCTGACATGATTGAGATTGATCGTTACAGTCAGATCAGTCCATCGGGTGTATCGGTGGAACTCATTGATACCATCAATACCTTCAGCGGATGGTATGCAACATTGAGCGGACAAGACAGCTGGATCTCATACAATACAGTTGACTTCGGGAAGAAAAAGCTTAGATCAGTGCGGGTCAATGCCGCCTCGGCAGCAGGAGGAGTTATCCAGATCCGGCTCGATAACCCTGACGGTCTCCTCCTGGCGGAGATAAAAATTCCCGCGACTGCGGCCCTGAGTACCGTTGATGCAAAAGTGTCAAAGTACAAGAAGGGGATCCATAATCTCTTTGTTGTACTTAAAGAGGGAAATCCCGTCAATATTGACTGGATTCAGTTCAGGTAAGAGTCACCTGGTATCCGGCAGGTCGTCTGGCACGATTGCAGTACCTTTTGTAATTCCTGATTCGTTGAAGGCATCAACGCTGAAGTAATATGTCACATCCCTGTTCAGGCCAGTGAGCATCAGCGAACCGGCATCGTAAACCATTACGGAGGTATATAGTTTTTTGGGGTCTGTGCCATAGTTTACTATATAGCCTGTTGCCTTGTCATCTGCCGGCCACTCCACAAAGGCCCTTCTGGTGTCATTTTCGTTGCGGGAAACAGTGAATGTGCTCACTTCTGCGGGAGTGTTTCCCTCCCTGGTTCCGAAGATTCTCACGTCATAAAGAGAGAACCGGCCATCAGGTACACTGACATTTTCAATCCTGATGAATCTGGCCTGGACCGGGTTCTCCAGCTGAATATAATCATGGCATGCATCCGCAGTGTTGTTGCTTTTATCTGCAATGACATCCCATGATTTCCCGTCCTGTGATGCCAGAATCCTGTACCGGTAGAAGATTTCCTTGCTGTCAGGCTTGAGTGTTGAAAGGTAATCCGCAAAATTGACCTGAACAGCATATACTGTGGAAGCCTTATCCAGTTCCACGCTGAGCCATTCCCCGCTGTCGCCGCTGGCAGCTGACCACCATGTCCTTATATCCTCATCAAAGGCATTGCTGACAGGGAAACCATCAACTGCCGATGACGCATCTGCATTCTTTCTATATGAAAGAAGCATCCACCCCTTAAAGGTGCTCTCTTTTTCAAAGTCGAATTTCCGGTCAGGTACAATTGCCGGATAATCACCGAAAGCAGTAAAAGTCCGTAGTACACCGTCCTTGTCGAATGCTGCCGGGAACAGCCCGAGGCGTCGTTCGAACATATGACGTATTGATATAGACATGGTTGCTATATGCCAGTAATTGCCGTATTTGTCCTGAAACGTCGAGCCGTGTCCGGCCCCGCCTGCAAAACCTCCCGGTTTATAGGAGAAGGGGCTGTATGTTTCATATTCAAACGGCCCCAGGGGCGAATCCGCAGTATAAACACCGTCAGCATAAGTCCTGTATTCCGTCCCCGGGGCAGCATACTGGAGGTAATACCTGTTGTTGTACCTGGTCATCCATGCCCCTTCATTCCATCCGTTACTTGTCAGTTCATTGAATTCGCCCGGTACCTCCCATCCGTAGCTTGCGGGATTGTGATCAATAAGGACCGCCGGCTCAGTAACTGCATTCATTTTTGAGTTTAGCTTCACTCCATATATAGGCATTTGGTTGGAACAGCCCCAGTACAAATATCTCTGTCCGTCATCATCAACAAAAAAATGGGGATCCCAAACGGCAAATGGAAGTGTGTCATTCAGGGGTTGCCAGCTATCACTGAATGGATCTGTGGTATAATAAAATGGCTTCCTCTCTGCTGAAGAGGCGGCAAACCAGACTGTATCATTGATTGCTATTGCATCGGGGGCATAGTCTTCTATCGGCAGCGAGCTGACCGGCAGGTAGGTCCATTCATGCAGGTCATCAGAATACCAGTACCCTCCGCTGTGGGAAACAAAGAGAATGTGTTTATCCTTGAACCGTATCATTGCCGGGTCGGCTGCTTCACGGTATGATACGCTGTCAGTGTACTGAAACCGGTAGTTGAGGTTCAGTGGATTGCAATAAGTTCTTTCCTGTTTAATCATTTCTCCTGAACAGGAAGTCAGGATAAGAAGCATAACTATAAAAGACTTTTTCATTGGTGGATGTATTAAGTTGTCTATATGCCGTGTGGCTTACAGACTTTTCATTAACGCTAAGGAAAGATAGAAAAACTTGTCACAGAATCACCTCACCCGGCCATAAAAAAGGCCACACAAGCAGTATTTACCACCGATATCTTTTGATTGAAGGATTTTTATAACCAATGACGTAAAAGTGAAAGTAATTACGGTTCCCACCTGCTTCCCTGGCGGGAGGATTTCCTTATATTTCAAAATGAATTGAGGTATCGAAAAAAATAATTATCGAATGAAGAAGCTGACTGTTTTATTTGGTTGCATGGTTCTCTCCGGTATTCTTTCCGGGAACCTGATGTCCCAGGATAACGCTGTGATAAAGATCGACTTTGATCGCCAGGCAGGCATGGTTGATCCTAACATCTACGGAGCCTTCGTTGAACCTATACGTAATGTGGTTTATGGAAGCATCTATGATCCTGCTTCTCCCTTTGCTGACGAGAATGGCTTCAGGAAAGACTTCGTTCAGCTTGTCCGCGAGCTGAAAATTCCGGTTGTCAGGTGGCCCGGCGGCAACTACGTGTCAGGATATAACTGGGAGGATGGAATCGGCCCGAAGGAGCAACGACCGGCAAGACTCGACCTTGCCTGGCACCAGGTTGAATCAAATCATATGGGAACTGATGAATATGTGCAGCTCTGCAAACTCCTCGGAGCGGAGAATTTCATCTGCATAAACGCGGGAACGGGCACCCTTGACCAGGCAAGGCACTGGGTGGAATACTGCAACATTGAAAAGGGCACTTATTATTCTGATCTGAGAAGGAAATATGGTAATGAGGAACCTTTTAAAGTAAAGTACTGGGCCCTGGGAAATGAGATTGACGGACCGTGGCAGATGGGACAGAAGAGCGCTGAAGACTATGTTAAGTTCGCCCTTGAGGCAGGTAAACTGATGCAACTGGTTGATAAGGACATCAAACTTATTGCCAGTGGCGCCTCAAATTACAAACCGGATAATGGCTGGATAGACTGGAATGACTACGTGTTGACCCATATGACAGGCTCCATTGATTACCTCTCAGTGCACCGGTACGCAACCGAGGCGCTGGGTAATGACAGAAGCTTCTCAGGGATGATGTGCCTTGGACTTGACCTTGACCAGAAAATAGAGACGGTGAAGGCTCTCATCCTCAAAGCGATGACAAAAACAGGATCAACACGACCGGTCTATATCTCATTTGATGAATGGGCCGGAGGGTTTGGTAACAGCATCACTGTATCACTGATGGTTGCACAGCACCTTAATTCCTTCATCAGGCATGCAGATATTGTAAAGATGGCCAATATGACTATGCTTTCAAGCCTTGTGGGGTACTCACCTGAAGGAGCCTACAAGAACGCAACCTACAAGGCATTCTGGCTCTACAGCAACAATTGCTTCGGCATATCACTCGATGTCAGCACTGACTGCGAAAAATACAGCAATGCTGTTTTCGAAGAAATTCCTTACCTCGACGTTACAGCTGTGCTTAACAACGAAGTCCTGGTGATCAACGTGGTCAACAGGCATGAGACAAAGGCCATTGAAACAGACATAGTCCTTCAGACGGGCGAATTCGCCGGTACTGCTGAAGTGAATGAGGTGAACGGCAAAATAGCCGATCCCGGAAATCCGAGGGCTGCAGAGGCTGTTAACACAACATCATCTGATATCAAATTCAAGGGCAATACAATCAGATATTCATTCCCGGCTCATTCATTCACTCAGATCATGGTTCCGCTTAGGTGAACTATAATACACTTTCATGTACTTTGAATGATTTTTAAAGCTCTTTGACTAAAAAACAAAAGTGTTTATAAGAACTTTTTCCTTGCTTTGAAAGCAAAGTGAAAGTGTTCATACTACACTTACTGAATACCACAAGCCTTAAGAGTCCAATAACAAAACCTGATTGCCTATGAAACAAACCTGATGAACCTCACCTGATCCAGTGGATTTGGAATATCCATGAACTCTAATAAAAAATATTTACTCCTATTTAATGGAAACTCCTAATTAACTAAACAACCAAGTTATGGAACAAAAACTAACCAGGCCTATTCCTTTATTAAAACGGGGAATACAAAGGCACTTACTGATTGCAAAATTAGTTCTTCTTACCTTTACCCTCGGTATTTTTAGCAGCAATGCTTATTGCCTGGGGGCAGATGATCTGAATCTGAATTCAGATAATACACTTCAACAATTAAGGGTCACCGGGGTTGTAAGAGATGCCGAAGGGCAACCGATGCCAGGTGTTGCCGTACAGGTTGAAGGTACAACCACAGGTACTTTTACAGATGTCAACGGAAGGTATACTCTCGATGTACCCGGGGCCAATGCATCACTGGCCTTCTCCTTTGTTGGCTATAAACATCTTTCAGTGCAGGTAAATGGCAGGACTGTCATTGATGTGATGATGGAAGAGACCACAGAGGCACTTGATGAGATAGTTGTTGTGGGTTATGGCACTGTGAGAAAGAGCGATGTTACCGGAGCTGTTGCATCCGTCCGGGCAGATGCCATTAAAAATGTATCAACCACTGATGCAGCCGCAGCTCTTCAGGGTAAGGCTTCCGGAGTCCAGGTTCTTACCAATTCCGGTGCTCCCGGACAGGCTGCAACCATCCGTGTACGCGGTTACTCATCAAACTCGGGTAATATAGGCCCACTGCTCATTGTAGACGGTCTTAAGGTTGATAACATCCAGTACCTGGATCCTTCTATGATTGAATCCATTGAGATATTGAAGGATGCTGCTTCTGCAGCTATCTATGGTGCCCAGGCCGGTAACGGAGTCGTTCTGATTACAACAAAATCCGGGACTCAGGGTGTTTCGAGCATTTCTTATGATTTCAAGTACACCGGGCAAAGCCTTGCCAGGAAACCGGAAATTTTCAGAGCTGATGATTTCATAGAGTATAAGAGAATGTCAGGCCTGCCTATTGATAATCAGCTGGAGGCAAATGGTTATGACGGTACCGACACCGATTGGTTCGATGTAGTGTTTGCTCCTTCATGGAGTCCGCAACATACTTTTACCTTCCAGGGTGGAAATAACCAGGGACATTTTTTCACCTCAATCAACTATGTGAATAATGACGGTATGGTGAAGGGAGACAGGGATGTTTACAAACGTCTCACAGCTCAGATCAATGCAGACTATGATCTTAAGAAATGGTTACAGGTAGGTACCAACAACTCTATCGAGAACTGGTCTACCAAATCAGTTTCGCAGATGTCTCAATATGGCTCAGTAATGAACTCGGTGATGACGCTTGATCCCCTGACTCCTGTTTACTATGCTTCGCCGGAAGAGTTCGCCCCATCAATGAGGCAGGCTTATGATGCAGGCAGGATTATTCTCAAGGATCCTACCAATGATCTCTACTATGCTACATCAAAGTATATCACGGACGACAGCGGTAACCCCCTGCTGCAGAGAGACCGTGTTGACCGCGACAACAGAGGGATCAACCTTCGTGGTGTAATCTATGGAAACCTTAAGCCTGTGAAAGGGCTCGTAGTCACCTCCCGTTTCGGTTACAGGGTGGGGCTCAACAATGTTCACAGTTACAACACTCCATATTTTGCCACACCGCAGGCATCGTCATATAATTACGACATCTCCACCAACGCAAATAATAATTACTATTATCAATGGGAAAACTTTGCCAATTATAACCTGGCCCTTGATAACCATAATGTTACAGCAATGGCTGGTATGTCTTACACCGAAAATAATACGGATAACGTCAGTGCCAGCGCCTCGGGACCAAACATTTTGTCAGGATACGAACCGAACTTCCGCTATCTCAATTATGTAATAAGCAATATTGTAGATGGAGAAGAAAAGACGATCAAGACCTTCGGCAATGCTCCCGGCAAATCGACTCAGATATCCTACTTCGGACGTTTGATCTATACTTTTGCAAACAAATACACCGTTCAGGGTAATTTCCGTGCCGATGCATTTGACTCCTCCAAATTGTCAGAAAAAAATCGCTGGGGCTACTTCCCTTCATTCTCAGCAGGCTGGATCGTCAGTAACGAAAATTTCTTTGCGGGTATTGCTGACCGGATTCCGGTCACTTTCCTGAAACTCCGTGGTTCCTGGGGACTAAATGGCAATATTAATGTGCTGAACAATTATCCGTACAGCACAAGTATCGCTTACAACAGCTCATGGTACCAGTTTATGGTAGATGATGGTGCTCCCACCTATGGTTCTGCACCCTCCGGCCTGGCTAACCCTGATCTCACATGGGAGACCTCAGAACAGCTCGACCTCGGTATTGACATGAGATTCCTGAATGACAGGCTCTCTCTTTCTCTGGGACACTTCAACAAGAAGACCAATGACCTTCTCGTAACCATCAGTCCTGTCCCGGAAATTGGTGTTTCGAGTACCGTTGTGAATGCAGGTTCTGTGCTCAACCGCGGCTTCGAATTCGAAGGAGCCTGGAAAGACAAGATAGGTGCAGATTTCACCTATTCTGTCAGCGCTAACTTCGCCACACTGCACAATGAGGTTACCTACCTTGATCCTGCCATTTCACGCCTTACCGGTTCAACCGGTGGTGTAGACGGGACCAACAACCCCATTCACTCAGCATTTGAGGTTGGTTACCCTATCTGGTACTTCAGGGGTTACCAATTTGAGGGTGTTGACGCTGCGACTGGTGCCGCAATACTCAAGGATGTCAATGAAGATGGCCAGATTGGTGATGCTGATATGACCTATATTGGAAAAGCAATTCCTGACTACACATACGGCGTTAACCTTAACTTTGGTTATAAGGGATTGGATCTGAACCTGTTTGGCACCGGCGTAGGTGGCAATGATATCTTTACGGTGTTTTATCGCGCTGATACTCCAATGCGTAACTCGCTCAGGTATTACTATGATAACGCCTGGACAGAAGAAAACACCGGAGGCTCGATGCCTGATCCTGCAGCTGTAGCCAATGACTGGCATTTCTGGGGTTCCTCAGCTTCCATGTTTAACGGAGCCTACTTCAAGATCAAGCAGTTACAGTTGGGCTACACCCTGCCTGCCACGGTTACCAACAGGGTACTCATCAACAGGCTGAGATGTTATGTGTCTCTGGATGATTACTTTACTTTTACAAAGTACCCTGGTGCTGATCCTGAAACAGCTACTGCCTCCAACAACGCTGCTTCGGCCGCAGGCTATGATAACGGGACATATCCGCAAGCCAAAAAGGTTATTTTCGGAGTAAATCTTACATTCTAATTTAATTCTTAACAAGATGAAAAAGAATAAACATATACTAGCCTTGCTGCTCGTGCTGTTGTTCACTGCATGTAGTGAGGACAGGCTCGAAATTCCCCAGAAGGGCGTTATCAGTATTGAATCGTTTTACCAGACCGATGCGGATGCGGAGTCTGCACTTGTCGCAATGTATGCTCACTTCGCCACACAGATCGCGAGTTATGATGGGGCCTGGATCTACGTTCCTTACAATATACTTTTCAACTACCCCTCTGACAACATTCTTGCAGCAGGAGAATTTTATGGAGACAATGATATGGTAGCCGCCATCAATGAGTTCCGTTTTGATACTCAAAGCCCGGTTATTCAGCTGGCGTACAATCATTTCTACTACGTAATCTATCGTGCTAACCTGATCATTGATAACTTTGAGTACGGTGACAGCCCGGTAAAAGACCGTTGTATCTCTGAAGCAAGAGTAATACGCGCATGGTGTCATATGATGGCTGCAATGGCCTGGGGCAACCCTCCGCTTGTTGACCACGTACTTGCTGGCTCTGACAAACCCACAAACTATGAGGGCGGGCATGAGGCTCTTCTTCAGTGGTGTGCAGATGAGTGCGCAGCTGCTGTACCATTTCTGGAAGAGCGCAAAAGCACAGCAGATAAAGATGGCGCTGTAAAGGTCACCAAGGGATTTGCCTGGACAGTTCAGGGAAAAGCTCTTATGTACAAGGGTGATTATGCAAACGCAAAACTGGCCCTTAAAAACGTAATCACATCAGGTAAATATGACCTTGTTCCCGGTGAAGAATGGGCCGATATTTTCCATATAGGTGGTGACGGCTCCGAAGAGAAAATATTCGAGTCAAATATTGCTGCGAATTCAGCCATGGGTGACTGGGATGGAAAAATCCAGCGTTCTACCTGGATGGAAATGAATATCTGGGGATGGAGAACTTCCCGTCTTGCAGCTCAACCGGTATATATGGCTGCGCAGGGATGGGGCGGTCTGGCTATTGAAGACTCCTTCGCCGATGAGTTCGCAGCGAATGACGGAGATTCCTATCGCCGCAAAGCCACCATGCTGTCTTATGATGAGTTCATTACCGAACTTGAATGGCCAAGTGATGGTGGAGATATAAATAATCTTACCGAAGCACAAAAGCTCGCAGATCCCGGAAGAGGAATAGTTAATACCGATGGTCTTTACGGGCAGTGCAGTTACCTGCAGAAAAAGCATATCGCAACTCCTGAAGACGTGCTGACAACTTTCTCGTATCGGTATAACAACTTCATTGTTGCAAGATATGCTGACGTTCTTCTTCTATATGCTGAGGCCTGCGCCCAGACAGGTGATTCTGATGGTCTTCAGTATCTCCAGAAGGTTCAGGAACGTGCTGGATCAGACCATGTTAGCACTTCACTGACTCTGGATGAAGTTAAGAAAGAGAGGAACTACGAGTTGTGGTGTGAAGGTGCACGCTGGATTGATATGAAACGCTGGGGTGAACTGGATAAAGCAAAGAATGCAGGGAAAAATATTCCTTCGCTTAAAGATGCATACTTTACCCTGGATGAGCCTGCACACAGAGGATATGTCACCTACTCGGAACCTAATGCTGGTAAAACAACTGGCTTTGTGGCAGGAAAACACGAGTGGTTCCCGTATCCATACAGTGTAATTTCCATAAATCCTGAATTGCAGCAAAATCCAGGATGGGAATAGGTGAACAGAAGATCTTTTAAGCTGGAAAGAGGGTTCTGACTACGTCAAATTCAAGCCTGGCAGGAAGGGATGTCAATCACTTCTATTTCCCGGCCCGCTGAGCGAGATTGACTGAAATCCGAATTTTTAATCAGCAAGTGAGGTTTGGTTTGAATGGAGGGTGTCTCAGATGGGACACCCTCTTTCTTGTTATTGCGTATCTGGAACACTATCAGCATGGAGGCTCGGGCGATCCTGCTCACACGTTAGCCCCTGCTACCTGGGTATCACCGGTTTAATGTCAAGCACCGGGGTGTTGTTGATGGCGTCAAGCCCCGTGACGGTAAGGACATTCTCTTCAACCTTCAGCAACTCCACGGTGGTTAGCCCTATCAGGCTGGGCCTTCGCGGCGAGCAGCAGGCAAACACCCCCCGGTAATCACCCGAGCGAGTGGTGGTGCGCAGCTCATAACCCAACGACCTGTCAAAATAAAACAGCACATTCAGCTCTCTGAAGTTCTCTATCTTGTACAGCCCGTCGGCATATTCTTTTTTTACCACAATGGTTGAGATGCTGTTTTTGACCTCGTCAGCCTCAAATGGTTTGGCTTTCTTCCATTCGTTATGGACATGCCCTATCACTGTTATCTGTAATTCCTTCATCAATGTAATTGTTAAACCGGTTCCACAGGCAGGATGAACATCTGCTCCTCTTCTGTGATTATTTTTACTCTCACTTTGTAGACATCCTCAATCAGTTTCTCCCTGAATATCTCCCTTCCGCCCTCTGCCATAAGCCGTCCTCCGTCAAGGATCATGAAGCTGGTGCAATACTTCAATGCCAGGTTGAGATCATGGATAGAAACAATAACTGTCATCCCTCCTGCACTCAGTTCCCTGAGCAGATGCAGTGTCTCATGCTGATGCTTCAGGTCGAGACTGGCAGTGGGCTCATCGAGCAACATCAGGGCAGGCTGCTGTGCCAGCGCCCTGGCTATGAAGACCCGCTGACGCTGTCCGCCGCTCAGCTTGTTTATGTCCTTCAGGGCGATGTCATCCAGTCCCAGCCTGACAAGTATCTCCGAGGTGATACGGCGGTCGTCCCTGCCGGGCGACCAGGAGACATATGGATTCCGGCCCAGCAGTACCGTGTCAAAGACCGTTGCGGGGAAAAGGTTATACTGTGACTGTGGCACGTAGGCCATCTGCTGGGCCAGCTCCCTGGCCCCGTAATCGCCTGCCCTTCGTCCCATCACCTCAACGAGTCCCGACTGCGGCTTAAGGAGGCCGTTCATAAGCCTTATCAGGGTTGTCTTTCCCGACCCGTTCGGACCCAGGATAGCCGTGAATGATCCCTTTTCAAAGACATGTGATACATCATTTATCACTTTCAGGCCGTTATAGGCGAAATGCACTGATGTAAGGCTGATCATCTCCATTGTGACCCTCCCTTCCCCTTTATCAGCAGCAGCACAAAAAGCGGTGCTCCAATCAATGATGTGAGTATTCCCACGGGAAGCACCACCGGCGAAAGGAGTGTACGTGCCACAATATCACAGCCTGTCATGAATGCTGCACCGGCAAGAGCCGCTCCCGGGATCAGGAACCGCTCGTCTCCTCCCGTTATCCTGCGCACCATGTGTGGCACAACCAGTCCCACGAAGGCAATGATCCCGTAAAACGAAACCACAGCCGCCGTGGCCAGTGATGCAACCACCATTCCCGTCAGTCTGAGCCTGCCTATGTTGACACCCAGGCTTCGTGCTGTCTCATCTCCGGCATCGAGTGCATTATAATTCCACCTGTTACGATAGAAATAGACCATTACCGGCACCACTATCACCACCTGGAGCAGCAGTTCATTCCATCCGCCCTTGCTCAGGTCGCCGAAAGTCCAGAAGACAATTGTCGCCAGCTCCACATCATCAGCAACGTACTGCAGTCCGGTGGTCAGGGCTGTGAAGAGTGAGCTGGCGATGATACCGGTAAGGATCATGTTCTCGGGTGTGGCTCCCCTTCGCTTTGCCACCAGGAGAATCAGGAAGCAGGCTCCCAGGGACCATACGAAGGCTGAGGCGGTGACAACATATGGATTGGCTATCATCACCGCATCGGAGCTGCTGCTGTACATGCTTCCCGCACCAAAGATAATTATGGCAAAAGCCGCACCAAAAGCGGCCGCGTTGCTTATTCCCAGGGTGAACGGTGATCCGAGTGGGTTCCTCAGGACACTCTGCATCACCACACCGCTGACAGAAAGAGCCATGCCACTGAGTATTCCGGCCAGTACCCTCGGCAACCTTATCTGAAAGATGATCCCGTGATGAAGAGCGTCACGACTATCCGAAAAGAGCGCAAGCAGATCACGGAAGCTGATGCTGCTCGGCCCCAGGGCCAGGCCGGTGACAGCCAGGATGAGGGCGACCACCCCTGCAATCCATATGAACCTGCCCTTGCGGTTTACAAACAGGCTGTACTGCTTCTCTATCTCATGCTCTCTCTTCATCACTCATGCCTGATTGCCGGAAGAGTATCCGCTGATGATATGTTGTCATGCATACTGAAGTCAAGATATTGCCTGAAGGGCTGGTAATAATCAACCGCTTTGTCATAGATATCAGCACCATAGAGGAGCTGCATCACCTCCCTGCCCCTCTGCCCGGCATCCACATCGCCGAAGGCTGATGGCATAAGCAGTGAGCCTATATACCAGGCATTGCACAGCAGGTTCTCATAGTTGGTGGTGTTCCAGTTGTACGGAAGGACGGTGTATGCCTTGCCTTCCCGCAATGCTTTCAGCGGGGAGAAGACTGAGGGCGCGGCAAGTTCCTCTTGCCATATACGGCTGCCGGCAGCATCAAGGAACAGAATATCCGGATTCCATTGTATAAGCTGCTCGGGATCAATGAATACAACCTCGTGCCCAGGGGCATCGCCGTTGACCCTCAGTCCCAGTCCCGCAGCAACATTGTACACTGAGAGCATGGCAAAAGGAGGATAATCGGGCTCCGTTGAGGTGATGCCGTGTGCGCCGTTATACGCTACACCCCCGATATAGGCTGAACAGGGCTTTTCCGTGGCAGCGGCTGCCCTGCGTGTACACTCATTGATTGTGGTTTCAATGTAGTTGATGAGCGTATCAGCTCTCTCCTCCCTGTGGAAAATCGTTCCCAGGAGTGTCAGCGTGCCAAAGAGTTTCGTCCTGCGTTCTCCAAGATCACCATACTCCAGCAGCACCACCGGCCTCCGGGTCAGCTGCTCAAGCCTGTCAGCCTCGAGCGGCGACATGAAGGTGGCGAGAATCAGGTCAGGAGCCGCTGCCGCCAGGAGCTCAGTATCATAGTTATTGCCGGCCCCGATGGGGGGTAACTCCCTGAGATGCGGATTGGCAAAGAGATAGAGCACATTGCGCCGCTGTTCACTCCCCTCTATATGGCTGACAAGGTGAGTCACCTTCATGTAGCTGAGGAGTCTCAGCGTGCCCGACTTAAGGGCAATAACCGACTTTACAGTATCCGGAACAGTCACCTGCCGTCCTGCGCTGTCAGTAATAAGACGGCCCTCATGAGGCTGTCGCGATGAACCGCAGGACGATGCAACCACCGCCGTCATGATCATGATCATGGGAAGATGCCACGAGCCGCCCTGCTTCTGCCCTCCCCTGTCGGAAAGTGATCGGCAGAACCGTCCAAAGGCCTGTAATCCGGCTGCCTTATGCATGCTCCTCCTCCGGCTTTATCCTTGTTATGGTCAGCCTTGCAAACCTCACCCCCCTGACACTGCGTAACCTGTCAGCCAGGTCCGTAAGATCCGCGGCCCTGCCCCTGACGGCAACCAGCTCAAGACACTGATTGTGATCAATCATATGCTGCTGCATTGAGAGAATCAGAGGATCATGTGAATGACGGATACCTGCAAGCTGTTCCATAACCCCTCTCTTCTGCCGGTCATAGAGGATAGTCACTGAGCCTGTCACCTCATTGCTGCAGTGCCACTTCTTTTCGGCGAGGCTGCTGCTGATAAGATGCCTGATAGCCTGGGAACGGTTGGAGAAGAGATTCTCCTCAACGAAATTGTCAAGCAGTTCCAAAAGCTCCTTCTCCAGTGAAACCCCAAAACGGATTACCGACATCGTGTCACTTTTTTAAATATTAGTAATATCGCTGACAAATATAACCAACCGCAACGGTATTAGAAAGAAAAGTATCATTAATGATTTCGAAACATGTGCAGGCGTGATGTCTTATGGTAAAAACAGTATAATAATTTATGATTCAGGGCAGTTAATACTTCTGAAAATACACTTATAGAGCGCAGTTAGTTTTTTTAGTAACTTTGCACCTGACGCCTGAACCTAAAACAGAAATTAATAAATAAGATTGCCGGTTAACTTTAAGTCAAACTTAATTCAATAAACTCTCTGATTACGCATCGGTACCTGGTCTGAAGAATGAACAGGTGCAGGGCATACAGGGAGAGAGAACTGTAACATTATTAACCAAAAAACAAACCAATGAAAAAAGCTATTATTGTATCCGGAATCCTTGCCCTGGCACTGGCAGGATGCACCGGGAAAGCTGCAAAAGAAGCTGAAAAAGCCAGGGCAGCTGAGATCGAACAGATTGAGACTGTCACCTCACAGATTGACAGCACTATTACTGAGATCGAGGAAGCAGCGATGAAACTGGACACTATAATGAGTGAACTATAATCCTTAAAACAATACGATCATGAAAAAGATATTATCAATATTTCCGGTGGCTCTGTTTGTTATTGCACTTATGGCCTGGGGAAACGAAACTGCCGCACAGCAGCAGGGCGGGCGTGACAGGGCAAACAAAGAGGTAAACCAGGCAAAACAAAAAGGCAAGGAGAAGGCAAAGGAGGCTGACGAGGCGTTGCAGAAGGAGCAGGAAAGAGCGCGCGAAGCTGTAAAAGAAGAGGAAGAGAGAGCCCGCGAGGCAATTAAAGATGAAGAAGAGAGAGCACGTGAGGCAATGAAGGATGAGGAGGAAAGGGTTCGTGAAGCAGCTCAGAAAGAAGAAGAAAGGATCCGCGATATGGAAGGGGGCAGGAAGGATAAGGCCCGCGATAAAGGCAAGGGTAATGCCTATGGCAGAAACAAGGGTGGACTGGAAGGTCGCGATTTTGGACAGGCAAGGGCTGAAGAGGCACGGATGAAGCACCAGGAGAGGAGATCAGAACTCGACAGAAAGGTTGAGGACAGCGAACAGAAGATGGTGCAGGCCAGAGAGAGAATAAGGATTGCAAGGGAAGATCTGGAGAAGGAAAAAGCCTCAAAAAGAATTCCCGAAGATGTCTATCAGCAGAGAAAGGAGAAGATAGACAATGCTGAAAAGGCTGTTACTGAACTCGAGGAAAAAATTCAGAAAGGCAGGAAACTGCCGGGCGAGATTTGATCTGATCCGGTGCTGACCATATCAAACAGGCGTCCCTGCATCATCTGCTATCAGCGGTGTGCAGGGACGTTTTACATTTATTCTAGCGTCTGACCCTGGCATTGCCCTCCCAGACGCTCCAGACCATCTCTTCGTCGGCCGGCTGGGCATAGTCGGTCAGGAAGGTTGTTGCCAGCGCTCCGCTGGCCCATCCGAACTCCAGCCACCGCGACGGGTCCCAGCCCCTCAGGATGCCATAGAGCAGTCCTCCCACGAAGCCGTCGCCTCCGCCGATGCGGTCAAGCACATGTATTCCACGGGGCTCAATAACATGCCAGTTGCCTCCTTCCCACATGATGGCTCCCCAGAGGTGGGTATCAACACTCAGCACCTGACGGAGGGTGGTTGCAAAGACTGATGCATCCGGGTACTCCTTCCGGACACAGTCAATCATCCCCTTGAAGCTTTCAATCTTGGATGCTATGTCCTTGCCTCCTGCCTCGGGGCCTTCTATTCCCAGGCATAACTGAAAGTCCTCCTCGTTGCCCACCAGGATGTCAGCCACAGAGGCAATCTCACGAAATATCCCTGACAGCTCTTCCTCGCGTCCCTTCCAGAAGGAGGCGCGATAGTTCAGGTCAAATGATATGCGTGTGCCGTGCTTCTTTGCCTCCCGGGCCAGCTCAAGGCAGAAAGTGCTGGTTTCCGGTGAGAGCGCCCCAATCAAACCGGAGAGGTGGACAATCTGCACCCCCTCCTTGCCGAAGATGCGGTCAATGTCAAAGTCCTTCACATTAAGTGTTCGTCCCACTTCTCCGGCACGGTCATTATGTACACGGGGGCCACGTGAGCCATATCCCATGTCCGCAATATTGAACTGGTGACGGTATCCCCAGGGATCGCCCTGCGGAACCTCCTTGCCCTCGTAACTCATATGGCGGCCGGCAAGATTGCTTTTTATGAACTGCGCTATGGGGCTTCCCTTGACGAAAGTTGTCAGCACCTTCACCGGCAGCCCCAGATAGCTTGCAATGCTCGCAACATTGGTCTCGGCGCTGGTGGCCTGCATGAAGAAGGTGTCACTCGAATGAACCGGCTGATGATTAACCGGCGTGATGCGGACTCCCATGCTCGTCGGTACAAGCAGAGAGGTTGCATATTCTTTCTTAAGCTCAATACTCATATTCTCTGTTTTTAGTTTCATGGGTGGATATCATTGCCACCGCAGGGTCCGGAATCCGTCAGGGTAAAATTATCAATTTTTCCTGACCGGCAGGTGGAAATTCCGGTCAATTGACTGCATTGATCCGTTTCGCTTCGGCAGGTCAGTCATCGTTAAGGTGAGCTATGTGTTGCCCGGCGTATTATGCTCTTACCTTTACTTAAGCCTTTGCCTATGACAATGCATATGCTGGATTGATTGCACCTTGGGAAAAACTATTCAGTCCACAGAATTTAAGTCACTTGCTGAAGAAGACTCTCCTCAGCTCATCTATGTTGGCATCTGATAATGGACTAACACTGCCGAGGGATTTTCCCAGGATAAGTGACATGGCCGTCATCTCAGCCACCTCCAGCCGGTCAAATGCCTGCATAAGGCTCTCACCCGTCACTATCACCGAATCATTTGCTATCATCAGAGCCGGTATCCCTCCTGCCAGCATGTCAAATATCTCCCCTCTGCCCTGCTGGAGCGCTTGCAGTGGCAGGAGAGGCAATTCCTGCAGCAAAATCCAGCTTTCCGGGATGGTCCTTACATCAATCTCCTTTGCTGTCACAGCGAATGCCATAAGCCAGGGTGGCCGGGCCATGATGACAGCATTTACTGACGGTAACCGGTGGTAGATCTCCACATGCAGCCATGTATTCAAACCGGTACCGGTGTTGTCTGTACCTGCAATACCTGTTTTCCTGATATCGCACCTTAAAACCCGTTCCCGGGTAATAAGGAATCTGTCCCCGGCTGCTCTTGCTGACACAGTCCCGCAGAAGCCATACATAAGACCCCTGTCGCATGCCCGTGAAGCCATCCGGCAGATCTCATCAGCCAGTTGTTCCTCTTCAGGAGTCAACGCACTATCGGTTTCCCCGGGGTGCAAACCAGGGCCGGGAGGAGGCAACTGGCTTCCTGCCGGGAGTTCCGGATTGTCATTCTGAGCATGGTCAGGTATACTGATTTCTCCTAATGCCGTGGCAGCGTGAAGAGTCGTTGCGCAGAATTCAAGAGCCTCCAGCCGTGCCAGTGCCTCTGCAAGGTCTTTTCCTCCGGCCACTATGGCATGGTTTTCCATAATAACCGCATCATGACCCTTCATGAATTCCTCAGCTACGTTTTGTCCCATCGCCATGCTACCGGGAATGGCATAAGCAGCATAACCGACCTGACCGCATATTTGCCGCCATTCATTTATCACTGATGTATCCGGGATCTGATGCAGGATGCTGAATGAAGTCAGAAGCGGCGGATGGGCATGTATCATGGCCCTTATGTCAGGCCTGGCATCATAAACGGCACGGTGAAGCGGGTATTCCATGGACGGCTTCTGCGGACCCTCAAAGACGCCGTCAGGAGCAACACAGACCACCTCTTCCGGCTTCAGTGATCCTTTGTCAGTGCCGGAGGGGGTGATCCATATATTCCCGATGCTGTCAATGACTGAAATGTTTCCCCCTGAGATGGTTGTCATACCATGGCAGTAAATATGGCTCATTGTGCGGACCATTTCCCTCCTGATATGATCTGGCTCATCCCACAACTCGGGGTGCCTGAGATCAATGTCAGTTTCTTCGGATTTCTCCATGCTGATACTATTTTGTTAAATTTGGAGAAGTTTTTCTCCGGAGCACGGTATAAAGATAGCAAGAAGATCTCTCCCCATGGCGGTGACACTCACAGATTATGACCTTCCCGATGCCTTCCTGTTCAGGGAGGGTGTCACCGGCATACTTGTGTGGCAGCCGCAGGAAACAATCATTGTGATGGGACAGTCGAATAGTATCGGAACCAGCCTCCACACCGCAGCAGTAGAAGCAGATGGTGTCCGCGTCACGAAGAGGCCGTCCGGCGGCGAGACAGTGATACTGACCCCTTCAACTATTGCCTTGACAGTGGCCCGTAACTTCCCTGTAATGATCCGTTTCGGCGATTTTTTCAGTATGGTCAACAGTGTTGTTATTGAGGGTCTGGCAGAGATGGGTGTGAGCCGCCTGGGTCCAAAGGGGATCTCTGACATCACCCTCGGCAACAAGAAGATACTGGGGTCATCAATGCGGAAGGTAGGGAGCAAGCTGGTGTATCACGCTGTTCTCAACATAGCAGAAAATCCTGCACTTTTCAGCAAATACCTGAGCCATCCCCGCCGTGAACCCGACTACCGTGCCGGCAGGAGCCATCACGAGTTTGTAACCTCTCTTGCTGCAGAGGGATATAACTTCACCCATGGTGAGGTAATGTCAATGCTCAACCGCATGCTGGGCCGACTGATGGCCTCACGGCAACCGATCACGGACTTATGATGGCGTTCCGCCAGGAAGTTATTCCTGCATCTCCTGCAGATAGTCAATTATCCCCTCAACAATCTTAACTGCCATCTGCTGCCGGAAGTCAGGATCGGCAAGCTTCTCCTCATCTTCGGCGTGAGTCATAAAGGCCTGCTCAACGAGGACAGCCGGGAGCTGTGAAGCGCGGGTGACAGTATAGTTGAATGCCCCCACCACGCCAAACTCCTCAAGGCCCGTCTCCAGCAGCCTGTCATAGATGGTCTGCGCCAGCGGCGCCCAGAAGGGGTTGTGCCAGTAGGTGCTGGTACCAGCCACCGACAGGTATCCCCTGCCACCGGCATTGGCATGAATGCTTATCAGCATGTCAGCACCTGATCTTATGGCTATGTCACGCTTCTCAATGAGGGTCATGTCAATATCACGGTCCCTGACCTGAACAACCTCGGCTCCCATAGTCTCACAGAGCTCACCCAGCCTGAAGGATAGATCAAGATTTATATCCTTCTCCACGAGGCCTGACAGACCTATGGCGCCGGTGCCCGATCCGCCATGACCGGCCTCAATGGCAATCTTCAGTCCTGCCAGCGGTTTGTCTGCTGCCGAGTCATAGACAGGCGGATTCTTCACCCTGAGCACCAGGCTGCGCCCTGATGGCCTGATGTCATAACCCCATATCTTATCCGTCTTCAGGTTCACATAAACACGGAATGTTTCAGGTGTGGTCTGCTCCCAGGTGAGTTTTTCTATTACCCGGCAGCCCGTGCGGTGACTGACCCACGTTGCAGCTGACTCAACGCCAAACAGTGTGACTACCAGTCTCTTCCCGTCAGGATCAGGCATGACCTCATATGGTACAGGCGCCAGGTAAGGTATGCTCACCACATCTCCCCTCTCCGACGGCCCGCATGACATGCTGGTGACACTGTAGACGGGCTGTATCCTGCTGCCGCTCAATAGCTCCACATCCTCTTCACTGATGAACCCGGTTTCGGTGTTACTCAGCCTGATCCGGTAATTGCGACCAATCTTGCCGCTGCTCTTCAATATCACTCCCGGACCGAGTTCAGACCTGATCGGCCCGCCCAGTCGTGGCGCCCCGAGATTGTAAACCAGCCTTGAATAGTCGTTTTTGACTTTCAGCAACGGAAAATCCTCTGGATTTCTTACTATGACCGTTCTGGTGAAGCCTGGTCTGTAGGTCTCTTTTACCGGGGCACCTGCTGCCGGCACAATCCTGAGAGAAATCGTATGCGGCACTCCCGCTGCGAAATTACGCACCGGCAGCTCCGCCTGGTAGAGACTATAGTCGTCAAAATCCTCACGGATGAATTGCAGGCTCTTCCTGCCTGGTTTGATGTCCAGCCATGCTTCCTGCCCGCGGGAGCCCCTGAAGCTCACCCTGAGCACCTCGTCAGGAAGCATCTCCATGTCAGCTGCAGGCTGAAAGGAGCGTCTCTCTATCCAGAGAGGGTAAGGTTGCCTGGAGAAATCCCGCTTTTCATATATGAACTCCTGCTCACTTATGGCTTTGCGGCCATCTGGGTAGACTGCTTCTGCCCTGACCCTGTTCACTCCTTCAGTGAACTTCACGGTGTGAAAGAAAATACCTGTTTTGTATTGCTTCACTTCCACCCCGTTGATGCTTACAGTGGAAGGATAATCACTCCTGCACAGGAAATCGAACTGAGGCTCGTGTGTCACCGGTGCAGGCATCCTGCGGAACTCCACCCATGGCGCACGTCTCTCCACGCTGCCATCGGGCATGACGGCATAGGTGTACGGCATAAACCAGTTATTAACGGGGATGACGAAGCTGCATTTAGCGAGCAGCTCCGGGCACGGATCCGCTGACAGAATAAGCGTGTCCGTTTCGGGCATGTCAAATTTTATGATGCCCTGATCATCCGTTGTAAGCTCAAGCGCACCCATGTTCAGGGTCACCTTCCTGCCCGCACGGTCTGCTTCAAAAAGGGCGGTCAGATCAAGTTCAACAGGCTGACCCTTTGCCCTGTACACATCCCTGCCACGAGGCTCCGTTATATCAGCGGCAGTCTGCACTGTCCTGCCCGTGGTGCTGCATCCTGCAAGCAGGGCAACAGCAGCCATTACTATCAAAAGATACTTTTTCATCTGTACAACAGGTATTTTTCTCTAATATCCATGAATTCCTTCACATCATCCTGACAGGCTTTCACCACCTCCTCAACGGTGACCCCGGGCTCATTCAACTGCCTTATCAGCGTCGGAGGGTTCCATACCAGTGAATCGGGACTGGTTTTCCTGTAGGCATCAATTATATGGAGCGAAGCTTCCACAGACCGGTAGGCGGACGGGTTTGTGAGGATTATCTCCACCCCGCCGCACATCTCGTTCCAGGGCTTGCCACTACGGTTATATCCTGTTCCCGCTGACCGGGGTATAAAGTAGAGAGGACGGAAGTATGCACCCCTTATGCCTCTCGAGTTGAGGTCGGCAGCCGCCTTTTCGGCATTTACCCATGGGGCGCCCGTAACTATAAATGGTTTGGTCATACCCCTTCCCTCGGACATGTTGGTCCTCTCAAAGAGGCACTGCCCCGGGTAAACGACGGTTGTCTCCCAGTTATCTATGTTTGGAGAGGGCATCACCCACTGAAGACCTGTTTCATTCCACATCATGCTCCTCTGCCATCCCTTCATCTTAATGACTGTGAGGTTCGCGCCATAATCCTCCTCCTCGTTCCACATGGTGGCCAGCTCGCCGTGGGTCATACCGTGCCTGAGTGGCAGACGGTGGCGGTAGATGCTTATGGTGTCATGCATCGGACCTTCTACCACGCGTCCCCCCAGCGGGTTGGGGCGGTCAAGGACTATGAAGGGGATGCCTGCCCTGGCACATGCCTCCATGGCATGAGACATTGAGAACTTGAATGTGTACCATGCCGATCCCACTCCCTGTATGTCAAAGAGCATCACATCGATGCTGTCGAGCCATTCGCGCTTCGGCGCCCAGGAGTCGCCATAAAGGCTGTACACCGGTATGCCGGTGACAGGATCCTTATCTCCGCCGCTGAAGATGCGTCCGTGCTGTGCTCCCCTCACCCCGTGCTCAGCGCCGAAGAGTGCCACAAGGTTAACGCCCTGCGTTGTGGCCAGGATGTCAATGGTGCTTCGCATATCTGTGCCTACAGCTGACGGATTGGTGATCAGGCCAACCCTCTTGCCCCTGATGAGGTCAAGGTGGTCATCAACCAGCACGTTCACTCCAGGTGTAACGGCAGGTACCGGCAGAGGCGGTCTCCTCATGCCGTCATAGAACTCAGCCAGCACCGGCTCAAGGGCCGGGGCATCGGCAAAGGTTAATCCGGTGACCGCCATCTTGCTGATGACACTCTCATTCCCGAAGCGGTCAACGGCTGACACGGCTATGCTGTCAAGCTTCTGGAAAGCCTGGTCGGCGCTTTTGACGTTTTCACGCCTGGTACGACTCAGTAAAGTGCGGTTAACAATGAATGCAGGTATTTCATCCTTGGTGACATTATTTCCGTGGATATTCTGGTTCCACTGTGATCCGTACCTGTAATAGACTACTGTCCTGCCTACATCTGACGGATCAGGATGGGTCCATGAGATATGCAGGTTCCCGTCCGCGGTCTTCGTTGTCACTGTCGGGGCTGCTGGGGCTCTGGCATCAAGCCATGGCATGGCAGGCACCAGGGCCGGCCTGCGGTAAGGACCATCAGCAACAGCCTTTACCAGCCCGGGTGAGTTGACCAGGGGCCCGATGCTCCAGTGAATCACACCGGGACTCTCAGGCAGAAGGCCCCGTGTGACCATGATCTGGTTTACTGTCTCATCAGCGGCCCTGGAGGCGGGTGAGAGTCCAATGCTTATGCCCGGCCACAGATGACGGCCCTTCAGGTTCTCATCCTTCCACCAGCCTAAAAGGACAGGGAAGCTCTGGGCAATCTGGTTGATGGGCCAGTAGAGCTGCGGAGAGTAATAGTCTATCCATCCCTTGTTGAGCCATAACTTCGCGTCAGCATAAAGAGTCTCATGCTGGTTGAAGCCTCCTCCTATAGCAGGAGGATTATTGGGTTGCCATATTCCAAACGGGCTGAGCCCGAACTTGACCCAGGGCTTCTCAGCCTTGATGCCCTTGTAGAGCCTTTCAATAAAGGTGTTGACAGCCTCCCTGCGCCAGTCAGAGCGCGAGAGCTTTCCGCCCGAGGCCTGGTAGGCCTGCCAGCTCCGGTCATCAGGAAAATCCTTGAAATTGTTGTAGTCGGGATAAGGATAAAAATAGTCGTCGAAATGGATCCCGTCAAGGTCATAACGCCGCACCAGGTCCATCACCACATTGTAGGAGTGATCCTGTGTGCCCTGCAGGGCGGGGTCCATCCACCAGTAGTTCTCCACCTCGAGCTTCAGCACCAGGTCAGGACGCTTCCTTACTATGGAAGCATCGGTGACCGGTCCGCCGGCCGGGTGATGGGCACGATAGGGATTAAGCCAGGCATGAAGCTCAATACCCCTGGCATGCGCCTCATCAATCCAGAATTGCAGGGGGTCATAATAAGGGTCAGGCGCCAGACCCTGCTCTCCGGTAAGATAGTATGACCACGGCTCAAGGTCACTGCGGTACATGGCGTCACAATGCGGCCGCACCTGGAAGATGACTGCATTGAAGTTGTTTTTATGCAGCAGATCAAGAAGCGCCATGGCTTCACTCTTCTGCTCGTCAACAGACAGTCCCGGCTTACTGGGCCAGTTGATATTGGCAACAGTGGCCACCCAGGCTGCTCTGAACTCTCGCTCAGCAGACGGAGTGCGGCCTGACGGATCACCCGTCACGGACTTTTTTGTGGTTGCACATCCTGCAATGGCAATAACCATCAGGAATGAAAAAACAGGGAGAAGGAATTTTCCTGCCATAATGTTTACGGTTTGGTTGGTGGCAGATACAAATTTAGAAATCCTGCCCGGCTGGCGTATGGCCGGAAGCAAGAATTATCAGAAGTTATACAACATATATCATACAAATATCAGTAGGCAGTACCAGTCGGCAGTTGGCAGTTGGCAGTACCAGTTGGCAGTTGGCAGTACCAGTCGGCAGTAGGCAGTAGCATTGACAACCTATGCCTGTAGGGCATAAAGAATTGTAGACAGGCAAGAGGCAGTAGCATTGACAACGTATGCCTGTAGGGCATAAAGAATTGTAGACAGGCAAGCGGGAGTAGTGTTGACAACCTATGCCTGTAGGGCATGAAGAATTGTAGACAGGCAAGCGGGAGTAGTTAAATCCGCAGCCGGAAGTCTTCAGTCAGCACATTTTTTGACCGTCCCGATCCGCCAGCCGACGAACCGTAATATCCGGTTTGATCCGCAGGACCGCCGGACCGTCCCGACCGGAAGGTCGGGATCTTCGCTGCGCTCCGACAAGACCGCAGGACCGTCCCGACCGGAAGGTCGGGATCTTCGCTGCGCTCCGACAAGACCGCAAGACCGCAGGACCGTCCCGACCGGAAGGTCGGGATCTTCGCTGCGCTCCGACAAGACCGCAGGACCGTCCCGACCGGAAGGTCGGGATCTTCGCTGCGCTCCGACAGGACCGCAGGACCGTCCCGACCGGAAGGTCGGGATCTTCGCTGCGCTCCGACAGGACCGCAAGACCGCAAGACCGCAGGACCGCAGGACAATCTATACCAATGTCACCTCTATTCCTTTCTCCCGGATGATCTGGATGATATTTCCCGGTGCATTCCGGTCAGTTATAATATGATGCACCTTGTTGAGGTTGCATATCTTGCCGAATCCCCTTTTGCCGAACTTGGTGGAGTCAGCCAGCACTATCACCTCCTGGGCGGCATTGATCATGTACTGGTTGAGGTGAGCTTCCGCTATGTTGCTTGTCGTTAGTCCCTCATCCAGATCCAGACCGTCAATGCCCAGGAAGAGCTTGCTGCAGATCATTTCTGTCAGAAGCGATTCAGCATACGGCCCGATCACTGAGGCTGAGCTCTTGCGAAGTGATCCGCCAAGCTGAATTATGTCAATATTAGGTTTATAACTGAGTATAAGCGAGACCTTTACAGACGGAGTGATTACGGTAATGGGATCGGTAATGGTGATATGCTGTGCAAAGATCAGGACAGTGGTTCCGGAAGCAATGATGATCCTGTCATTCTTTTCAAGCAACCCGTTGGCTGCTTCGGCAATCCTCCTCTTCTCATTCACCTGCACTTTTTCCTTCTCGTCAATATGCCTGTCAATGGTCAGGGAACTGACCGGACCGGCACTGCCATGTGACCGGATGAGCAGCCTTCGATCCTCAAGATCTTTCAAATCCTTTCGAATCGTAACTTCTGAAACCCCCAATCGTAAGCTCAGGTCATGCACTCTCACATAACCCTCCTTTTCAAGTTCGGCCAGTATTATCTTATGGCGCTGCGCAATGTTTCTCATTGTTCTTTGCCGCACTCCGGCAATTTTGGTTGTCCTGTAAAGATAAAAACAAAAGTAAAAATAAACAACAAAAACAAAATCTTATAAAATTAAAAAAATTACGAATAGTTATTTTTTCTTTCTTTTTGTTTTGTTTTAATAAAACCTTATCCTAATTTTACCTTGTTTTTCTGACATAAATCATAATTAAGCCATAACTACATTGGAAAGAGAAGGTTTTCTAAAGGATCTGAAAGACTCGAAAAAGCAGTGGGATTTCATAATCATAGGAGGAGGAGCCACCGGTCTTGGCATTGCCGTTGATGCGGTGACCAGGGGATACAGCACCCTGCTGCTTGAGCAGTCTGACTTTGCAAAGGCCACCTCGGCCCGCAGCACAAAACTTGTTCACGGCGGGGTGCGTTATCTTCAGAAGGGCGATGTAGCCCTGGTGAGGGAGGCGTTGCGTGAGAGGGGGTATCTGCTCAGGAACGCCCCTCACCTGGTAAAAAACCAGCGTTTCATCATTGGCAACTACAAATGGTGGGAGAAACCATTCTATTCAATCGGACTTACCTTTTATGACCTGCTGGCAGGAGGCATGAGCATGGGACGCTCCCTCCCGATGAGCCGCAGCAGGGTGATCAGTTCAATACCTCAGATAGTAAGGAAAAGCCTTAAAGGAGGAGTTGTCTATCACGACGGCCAGTTTGATGACTCACGTCTGGCGATCAACCTGATGCAAACAGCAATTGAAAAAGGAGCAACAGCAGTCAACTATGTAAAGGTCACACAGTTGCTCAAGAGCTCCGATGGCAAGGTTTCAGGCGTTGTGGCACGTGATGAGATTGAAGGCACCCACTTCACTGCCAGCGGCAGTTGTATTATTAATGCCACCGGCATTTTTGTAGATGATATTATAAAGATGGACAATCCTGCCGGGAGACCATTGGTCAGGCCCAGCCAGGGTGTCCACCTGGTTGTTGACAAAAGCTTCCTTGGGGGTGATGACGCCATAATGATTCCCAAAACAAGTGACGGAAGAGTGATGTTTGGCGTGCCATGGCACAACCGGGTCATCCTGGGCACCACAGACGTGCCCGTGAAAGAATTCGTGCTTGAACCGAAAGCACTGGATGAAGAGGTTGATTTTATTCTTGAGACCGCCGGCAGATACCTGGAGAAAAAGCCTCAGCGCAGTGATGTGCTGTGCGTCTTTGCCGGCCTGAGGCCCCTGGCCGCACCAAAGGATGGCAGTGACAAAGCCAGGACAAAGGAGATCTCACGCAGCCACAAGCTTGTTGTGGCACCCTCCGGACTGGTCACAATAACCGGAGGGAAATGGACCACTTATCGCAAGATGGCCGAGGATACCGTCAATGCCGGCATCAAAGCCAGGAAACTGCCCTTCAGTGAATGCCGCACAAAAGATCTCCGGATACACGGGTACCTGAAGAACCCTGACAGGAGTGACAGGAGGTATATATATGGCAGTGACCTGCGGGAGATTGAGAGAATACAAAGTGAGAACCCCAGATGGGCAGAGAAGCTCAATGGCGAATCAGACTTCACCGTGGGCGAGGTCATCTGGGCAGTACAAAAGGAGATGGCACGCACAGTGGATGATGTCCTGGCGCGAAGGGTAAGAGTTCTATACCTTGACGCAAGGAAATCCATTGCCCTGGCTCCCAGGGTGGCAGAGATCATGGCAGCAGAGCTGGACAAGGATAAGGAGTGGATCCGCCAGCAGGTGGAGGAATACACCGAAATGGCAAAAGCATACGTAATGGCCTGACAGGGAACTGTTAAATCAAAACAGATATGGGGAAGAGAGAGACAGTTTTTTGCAGCATGAAGGCAGGAGTGGTTTCACTCCTCGCCTTCATCCTTGCCACCCTGACACTTGGCTCCTGCTCACCCGGCAATAGTAGTGCCGGACCGCCACGGCCGAACATCATCGTTATTCTGTCTGATGACATAGGCTACTCAGATATCGGATCATACGGATCCGAGATCGGAACGCCAAACCTTGACCGGCTGGCTGCGGGGGGCATTCGCTTCACGCACTTCTACAACACCGCCCGCTGCAGTCCCAGCCGCGCATCCCTTCTTACCGGTCTCTATCCTCACCAGGCTGCCATGGGACACCTGGCTACCAGGCCTTTGTGGGATGAGCCGGGTTACCTTGACGATCTTAACAGGAACAGCGCCACCATTGCCGAGGTGCTCAGGGATGCGGGCTATGCCACATACATGACCGGCAAGTGGCATCTCTATGGCATGAAAGCCTCAGTATTGCCTGACGAGACTGATACTGACACAACCAACTGGCCTCTCCAGCGCGGCTTTGACCGCTTCTTCGGTCATCTCAGCGGCTCATGCAGTTACTGGGATCCATTCACGCTCCTCAGCGGCAACAGATATATCACCCCTGGTGAAGGCTTCTATTACACGGATGCCATCAGTGACACCGCAGTGAAGTTCATCCGCGAGCATCCGGATGGCAAACCCTTCTTCTTTTATGTTGCCTACTATGCCGCACACTGGCCCCTCCATGCACCTGAAGAGGAGATAGAGAAGTATGACGGAGTCTATGATATCGGATGGGACTCACTGAGGTCGGAACGCTTCAGAAAACAGAAGGAACTGGGGGTAGTAACACCGGCTAACCGCCTCTCGGAAAGAACGGAATCAATCATACCCTGGGACGACGAACCAATGAAAGAATGGCAGTCGCGCCGAATGGAGACCTATGCTGCCATGATTGACATAATGGATCAGGGCATCGGCCGTATCATTGCTGCACTGGAGGAAACGGGCCAGCTTGACAACACAATAATATTATACATGCAGGACAACGGCGGTTGTGCCGAGCCGGTGCTTACAAACAGGATGGCCAAACCCCTTACCGAAGAACAGAAGGTGCTGAAGCCTTATCCCCCTGACCATATCCTCACTGTCAGGAAGCCTGAGTACACGCGTGACGGACGGTTCATCAGAAGCGGCCGCGGCGTAATGGCCGGACCCGCTGACACATGGGTAGCCTATGGCGAGGAGTGGGCCAACGCCAGCAACACACCCTTCAGGCTCTATAAGTCTTATGTTCATGAGGGAGGCATAGCAACTCCGCTTATTGTGCACTGGCCCTCGGGACTGAAGAAGACGGGGGCAATAGTTGACGAGCCGGGACATCTGATTGATATCATGCCCACCTGCCTCGAGCTGGCCGGGGTGAATTATCCCGGCAAGTTCAACGGCGCCACAGCCACGCCTCCCGAAGGACTGAGCCTGCTGCCTGCTTTTGAGGGCAAAAAACTTGACCGCGAGTTCCTCTTCTGGGAGCATGAAGGCAACAGGGCCATCCGCATGGGCAAATGGAAACTGGTACAGCAGCTCCCCGAACCGATGCACTTTAAGCCGGACGATGAGAAGAGATGGGAGCTTTATGATCTAGAGAAAGATCCCTCAGAGACGGAAGACCTGGCCCCCAGATACCCTCAAAGAGTAAAGGAGATGGCTGCCAGGTGGGAAAAAGAGGCACTGCGGCTCGGGGCAAAGCCATGGCCATGGGATCATAACCCTAACTGACCACTGGCGTCTTATGTAACAATTAATTAATGTTAAAGAAACCGTACCGATAAAAAGAAAACCAATATTTGGCCGGGAAAACAAAAAAACAGAACCTGACAACAGAACCATCAATGATTAACTTCCTCAAACCACCGCCATACAGGGAGCCACTGCCTGAGGACAAGATAGACAAAACCTACAAGCGTCTGCGCCTGCAGGTGTTCATGGGAGCCTTCATAGGGTATGCCGCCTACTATCTTGTAAGGAAGAACCTGGCTTTGGCCATACCCGGCATGATCCAGCCGGCAGAAAACGGAGGACTTGGGTACACCAAGCTTGAGCTTGGGATAGCTCTCTCAGCCATCTCAATAGCCTACGCCTTCAGCAAGTTCCTGATGGGCGCTCTCTCAGACAGGTCAGACGCGAGGAAGTTCCTGGTAATAGGACTGGTTCTCTCATCCATACTAATGATGTCTGTAGGGCTATTCCCCTTCGCTACCAGCGCCGTGTGGATCATCTTCCTCTTCATGCTCGTCATCGGGTGGCTGGCAGGCATGGGATGGCCCCCCTGCGGCCGCATAATGGTGCACTGGTTTTCTCACAATGAGCGCAGTTTCAAGATGGGCATATGGAATACCTCCCACACCGTGGGAAGCGGACTCATGGGTAACCTGGCAGCGTGGGGAACAATCCTTCTCGGCGGACTCTTTATGGTTGATATAGGCGGAGGAGTGATGGTGGAACAGAGCTGGAGGGCCGTCTTTGTCTTCCCCAGCGCCGTGGCACTGCTGCTGGCACTCTTCTGCTGGTGGGCACTGAGAGACACACCGCAGTCGTGCGGCCTCCCTGCCATAGACAAATACAGGAATGACATCCCGGCACAGAAAGAGATGAGTTCTGATAAAAAGATTCCGGTAAAGGAACTCTTTATCAGGTACATCTTCAAAAACAAAATTCTATGGCTGATAGCCCTGGCAAACGTCTTCGTGTACCTGATACGTTATGGTGTGGGCGACTGGGCCCCCACATACTGTGAGGAGGCCGGACTGCTCACCAGCGAGCAGAGCAAAATGGCTTTCTCACTGCATAACTATGCAGGGGTGCCCGGCATGATACTCATCGGATGGATTTCATCGAAGGTATTCAAAGGGCGCTGTGCTCCGGCAAACGTGATCTACATGGTGCTGGTACTGCTCAGCGTGCTGCTCTACTGGAAGGCCCTGCCTGTCGCATCATTCTTTGCTGATCTCCTGGGCACCAATCCTGATGCAACGAGGGTCACCGTGGTCTATTCGGCCCTCATCGCCATAGGTTTCTTTATCTATGGCCCCGTGGCGCTCATCGGCGTGCAGGCAGTGAATCTTGTACCCAAAAACGCGGCAGGAACAGCCGCCGGCTTCGTGGGCCTCTTCGGATACCTCATTGGCGATGCCCTCCTCTCAAAGGTGCTCATCGGGGCAGTGGCAGACAATGTAAGCCTGGGATGGAATGCAACCTTCTGGATCTTCATCGTTGCCAGCATCCTGGCGGCGCTCTTCTCAGCCACAACATGGAAAAAGGAAAAAGAAACATACCAGGGAAATACAAAATAGAAGTTATGAAGCGATTAACACTGACAATTCTGGCAGCGGCATTCTGCCTCACAATCCCGCTCAACGCGCAGACTTACAGGAACATATCCGGATGGTCAGATCAGATTAACAATAGGATAGAGGATTTCCTTAACTCAACCATCACCATGAACACACGTAAGGTGGCGGTGTTTGACAGTGACGGCACCACCTTCGGCCAGGTGCCTCATTACCTTGCTGACGAGGCTCTGTATCGCTATGCAGACATGGTCCTGAAAGAGAGAAAGGATAAAGAGGCAAAGGATAAGTTAAAAATACTGGACCGCATGGTGAAGGACGGCAACAACGTGGGCAAGCCCTACGTGGAGAACAGGGTTCACTTCCTTGCCGGGCTTAGTCCCGAAGAGATAGAGATGATAGGCTATCAGTGCTACGAGGAATCATACCGGAACAAGACCTACCCCGAGATGAAACAGCTTGTAGCCAACCTGAAGGAATATGGCTTTGAGGTATATATCCTGACTGCCTCACCTGAGTTCCTGTACCAGAAGTTCGTCTCCGAGGAGTATGGCATACCGGTTACCAGCGTACTGGGCGCCAAATGCGTGGTAAAAGAGGGTGTCACCACCGGTGAGATCATCCCCCCCATCCCCCAGGATGACGGCAAGGCACACACAATTGAGACCTTCATCAAAACCAGGCCCCTGATAGTAGGCGGGAACAGCCGCGGCGACATGGACATGCTGAATGAGTCGGCCGGACTGAAAATAGTTGTCAATCCTGATGACATCACCGTACGCGGTCCTGAAGACGGCCCCATGAACGGTCATACGGTAAAATCATACTGGGAAAAGGAAGGTGCCCTCATAGTCAGGTGCAATGATGTGAGAGACCCGAAGGTGCGGTTCCATACCGGTGAGTGGAAGATAAAAGAGAATGTTGCCAACCCCAAATGATCAAAAAAGATGAATATGAAAAGACTCTTGTATGTGCCTGTGATGGCAGCACTGCTGTACGGGTGCGCACAGAACAATGCACCCGCCACAGGAGGGGTACAGGACTACATGCATGACAATGCCGTAATAGCCCACAGGGGAACCATCTACTGGGCTCCCGAGCTGACCGAGGCTGCTTTCCGCTGGGCCAGAAACACCGGCGCCGACTATATGGAGCTGGATGTCCACCGGTCAAAGGACAGCGTGCTGATAATCATGCATGACAAGACCTTCAGGCGTACAACTGATGTTGCTGAGAAGTTTCCGGGCAGGGAAGCTGACCCGATAAGCAGCTTCACCTATGAGGAGATAATGACCCTCGATGCAGGCAGTGCCTTCAACAGAAAGAATCCTGACCAGGCCAGACAAAGCTTCGCTGGCCAGGATGTGCTGGTTTTTGAGGATGTGTTCCGCATCGCCGAAGGCAGGCGCATAAAGCGAAACCCTGACGGTACGCGCGTGGTGACGAAGGATGAATCAGGCAGGTATCATTTTGAATATGAAGCTGATCCGGCAGATAATGGCCACAGACCCGGGATTTATATCGAGACGAAAATTCCTGATGAATATCCCGCCATGGAGGAGCAGATATATGATGAGCTGACACGTATGGGCTGGAATCCTCTTGAAGGAGAGATACCTGCAGCGTATGAGCCCTTCTTTAAGGAAGACAGGGTCAATGTCGGCAACACCAGGGGCAAGATACTGGTACAGACCTTCTCACGCCAGGGAATGATGAACTTCAAAAGAGTTTTTGGTGAAAAGGTACTTGCAAGCTTCCTCATCGGCAACCCGAAAACAAACACTTTTGCCAGTGACGAGGTCACCGATGAGATCATTGCTTTCGCGAAGGAGTGCGGAGCACAGTTCATCGGGACCAACCTTGGTGATGCCAACGACGGTCTCACCCCTGCCTTTGCCGCGAAGATACACGCCGCGGGACTGAAGGCCAACGTATACTCTATCAATACTGTTGAACAGATGGAGAAGTATTTCGGTGAAGGAGAAGGGAAAAAGGCCTCTCCCCTTCCCGACGGGATGATCACCAACCGCACTGACCTGACCATTGATTTCTATCACGGGAGGAAGGTCAGGAAGCATGGAACGGAGAAGAGCCCGCAGGAGATACTTGAGGAACTTGGTTATAACCAGTAAATAGAGGGAGTAAATGCCAGACATAAAGAAAATACTGTTTCTGTTCCTTGTAGCGGCAATAGCCGCCTGCACGGGCTGCAAGGAGGATCCGCCTGATCCTGTTGATGAGGGACTGAAGATCACCGGAGTTTCCATACCCGGCAGTCTTAACGTTCCCGTGGGTGGTGAGATTACCCTTACCGGCAACGGATTTGCCATAAATGACCAGATAGTGTTTGTTCTGACCACAGATGCGGGCAAGACATTTACAGCAGTGATCAGTGCAGTGACGGGTCAGACCGCCACTTTCACCCTTCCTGCAGGCATCACCTCGGGCATATACCGGCTGACGGTTAAAAGAGGGACAGAAAGCCTGGTTCTCGGAACCCTCACGATAAACGTCATTGCTGACACCGGTATCCCTGACAGGCCTGGCATGACGGTCAAGGGGGTGGTTTACTGTGATGGCGAAGGCGTACCCGGTGTAGTTGTTTCAGACGGCACCGAGGTGACTGTCACTGACAGTGAGGGTATATACTACCTGCCGTCGACAAAGGAGAACGGCTTCGTCTTCATCTCCCTGCCGGGCAACTATGAGACTGCCGCAAGTGACAACATCCCCCAGTTCTTCAGGCGACTGTCAGGGGGCAGCACCGTGGAGCAGCACGATTTCTCCCTTATACAGTCTGACAATGACAATCATGTGATGCTGGCCCTGGCCGACTGGCATCTGGCGAACCGCAATGATGATCTCACCCAGTTCAGCAATGGCTTTCTCCCTGATGTAAATGCAACCATCAGCGCCTATGTCTCTGGCGACAGTAAAGTTTACGGTGCCCCGCTCGGTGATATGACCTGGGATGCCTACTGGTATGACAACAACTTCCGCCTTGAACACTACCTTGTTGAGATGAAAAAGGTCAACTGCCCTATGTTCAATGTAATAGGCAATCATGATAATGATCCATATGTTCAGGGTGACATCCCGGCGGAGGCGCCTTTCAGGGAGCTCATCGGTCCTACCTGGTATTCATTTAACCTGGGTCAGGTGCATTACGTGGTTCTTGATGGCATACAATACATAAACACCGGAGGTGCACAGGGGATTGTAGGAAGCAGAAACTACAATGATGTTGTTGTTTCTGCCCAGACAAGCTGGTTGGCGAAAGACCTTGCTGCAATATCTGACAAAACCACTCCCCTGGTCATCTTCATCCATACTCCTGTATACGCTAATCCATCACTCGATGCCTCCGGGGAGCAGGTGAACAACATCGCACTCAACAATGGCAGTACGTTGCTCTCACTGGTGCAGGATTTTGCAGAGGTTCATTTTGTCAGCGGTCACACACATATCAATTTCACTGTTGAGTCAGGCGCCGTAATGGAGCATAACACCGCCGCCATCTGTGCCACCTGGTGGTGGACCGGTAAGACCGGCTACGCCAACAACCAGATATGTAAGGATGGCAGCCCCGGGGGTTATGGCGTATGGGAGGTTAACGGCAGGGATCTGAAATGGTATTATAAAAGTATTGGCATGCCTGCCGAATATCAGTTCAGGACCTATGACCTCAATGAGGTATATATTACGGCCGCTGAATTTGCCCCCAACTCCACCGATGCACTGCTGTCAGAATACGCAGGTGTCTATGCTTCTCCCAACGCAGTCAATGATGTCCTTATCAATATATGGGGATATGATCCGGAGTGGACGGTGGAGGTCACGGAGGGAGGAACGCCGCTTACTGTTGAGCGCGTGACCGCCAAAGACCCGCTCCACATCATCTCCTATGAAGCCAAAAGGCTGAACGTGGGAGCCACACCAACAGATTCATTCGTTACGGGAAATACCTCTCACATGTTCCTTGTACGTGCATCATCACCAACCTCCACGCTGGAGATAAAGGTGACTGACCGGTTCGGAAACATCTTCACAGAGACTATGACCCGGCCAAAAGATTTTACATGGTCAATGCAATAACCTACATATCAATTACTTAAAACCACTAATCTATGAAAATCAAACCAGATCTGAAGATTATTCTTGCCACAATCCTGATGGCACTGGTAATGTTGCCGGTGATGGCTCAGGAGCGGCAGGTAACAGGTACGGTGCTTGAGCCTGATGGTGTAACCCCGGTCTTCGGGGCTACCGTTGTGCTCAAGGGCACCACCACGGGCACCAGCACTGATGCCAGGGGTGCATTCTCCATCAGGGTGACGGGTACAAACCCTGTGCTGGAGATACAGTTCCTCGGTTATGAGAAGCAGGAGATAGTTGTGGGTGACAGGAGTGTCATCAACGTTACCCTGCAGGAAGAGGCAATCGAGGTATCGGCGGTGGTCGTCACCGCTCTCGGTCTGACACGTGAGGAAAAGTCGCTCGGCTATGCTGTAACAAAAGTCGATAACGAGGATTTAACCCAGGTTGTCACCTCCAACTGGCTGAACGGAATGTCAGGCAAGGTTGCAGGGCTTGCTACCGTGGGTGCAGGAACAGGCCCAATCAGTTCCATGCGTGTGACACTGCGCGGCGACCAGTCGCTGAACTACTCGCTCAACGAGGCATTGTTCGTTGTTGATGGCATACCTGTAAGGTCGGGTGCCACAGCCACCTCATCAAGCAGCCCTTACACCAACTCGGGCGGCGACTTTCCGGTTGACTTTGGTAATGGAGCCAGCGATCTGAATCCTGAGGATATTGAGTCAGTCTCCGTGCTGAAAGGCCCTGCAGCAACAGCACTGTACGGCTCACGTGCCGCCAACGGGGCTATAGTGATAACAACCAAGTCAGGCCGCAAAGACAGGGGTATTGGCGTCACAATCAACTCGTCAGTGGTGGCTGAGAGAGCCGGTTACTGGCCTGACTTCCAGACACAATTCGGCTCAGGTTCTGATATGGGGCTGAATGAGTACTGTTTCTGGACCCTTAATCCCGACCTCACAGGAACCACGGATTACCCTTCAAGGAATCTCTCGCGGTATGCATGGGGCGAGGAGTTCAGTGAAGACAAGCTACGATACCAGTATGAAGGCAAGGACTGGGAAACCGGGCTTATATCGCCAACCCCGTTCGTGTACCAGGATGACTGGTTCACGGGTATCTTCCAGGACGGTATTACCCTGAACAACTCAATAGCTATCAGCGGCAGCAACGGAGAAGGACAGAACGTGCGGTTCTCCGTCACTGATACCAGGAACAAATGGATTCTGCCGAACACCGGTTTCCAGAAACAGGCTTACGCCTTCTCCTTTGAGACCCCGGTAAACAAATGGATTGAATTCAGGACAAAGGTTAACTACTACAGGACTGACAGTGACAACATGCCCATGGCCGGTTATCACCAGACCACGGTAATGTATGACCTTATGTGGGGATACAACTCCAACTCGATGGATAACTGGCGAGATGAGTATTTTGAAGGAAGATTCAATGAGATAAACCGGAATTCCAACATCTCACAGAACGGTAACAGCCTCGTGGTTGCAGGCACAGGTTCCTACAATCCCTACAGGGTCCTGTATGAGGAGCTCAACACTACTGACAAGGACAGAGTCTTCGGCAACATAGGGTTCACTGTTCACCTGCTTGAAGGACTCACTCTTGACCTGAGGTCAGGGATGGACCTGGGAGCCGAATTCCGTACCCAGAGAAAGCCAAAGCTTACCTATGTATGGAACAATGGCTTCTACAGGGAACAGTCAATGCTTAATCTCGAGATTAACTCAGACTTCCTGCTGAAATATGAGAAAACATTCTTTGACGGGAGGCTAATCTCCACCACCGCCTTCGGGGGCAACAACATGGTTGATCACTACAGGAGAAATACCGTTCAGCTTGACGAACTGGATATTGACGGGGTTTACCATATAAACAATGTCCCGTTCGGAATAATTGCTGACCCGTCGAATTACAGGAGATACAGGACTATCAACAGCCTTTACGGCTTTGTCTCACTCGGCTGGGATGACACCTATTTCCTCGATATAACGGGCCGCAATGACTGGAGCAGTACGCTATCAAGAGACAACTGGTCATACTTCTATCCATCAGTTGCCGCCAGCGTCCTTCTTGACCAAGCCTTTGACTTCCGGACAAACCTGCCGGTGGTCTCCTTTGCAAAGCTCCGCCTCTCATGGGCTAATGTGGGTAACGACACCAGTCCTTACTCTCTTGACCAGTACTACTCCGCCTCTTCCATCAGTGGCGGATACACACTGCCGTCGACCATTCCCGACCCGATGATACAGCCTGAGAACGTTGAGAGCTGGGAACTGGGCCTTGATGCCAAGTTCTTCAGGAACCGCCTGGGTTTTGACCTTGCTCTTTACAACTCTTCCACCACCAACCAGATTGTCTCGGTGGACATAGACCCGATAGTGGGTGCTTCCGGGATGAAGATCAATGCCGGTGAGATCAATAACAAGGGTATCGAGGTCGCATTCTATGCAACACCGGTCAAGACCAGGGACTTCACCTGGGATATCAACCTCAACTGGGCGAAGAACAAGAATACCCTTGTCAGCCTGCAGGAGGGATGGGATCCCGAGCAGCCTTTTGAGACAGATATGGGAACAACTATCGGCGGAAGGCTGCATGTCTATTCCTATGTGGGACAGGAGATGCACCAGATATACGGTTTTGCCCTCCAGCGTGCACCGGAAGGTTCCTACTACACAGACGACAACGGCAACCGGGTTGACTGCTCCGGACAGGTTATCCTTGATGCCAATACCGGCCTGCCTTCTGTTGAGTCAACTGCTGACCACTTCCTCGGCAAGGTCAATCCTGACTGGAGGGGCGGTTTCAGCACCTCACTCAGGTACAGGAACCTGACCCTTAGCGGCGTCTTCTCATACCAGATGGGCGGACACAGATACTCGGTCACCAATGGCATCCTCTCTTACCAGGGTAAGCTCAGCAACTCGCTTGAAGGACGCTATGATGGTATTGTTGCCGAGGGAGTCAATGTATTATCCACCAATGAGGACGGCTCAGCGGTCTGCCAGGTCAACAACACGGTGACCAACAGCATCTATACCTATTACCAGGCCAGGGTGCTTGACCGTTACAATGGTGAATCACATACATTTGAGACCTCCTTCCTCAAGTTCAAGGAGGCAAGGCTTGAATATGCCATTCCTTCAGCCCTTGCACAGAAGACAAGAATCCTTCAGGGCGCCAGCATTGCAGTCTTTGCAACCAACATCTTCAGCTGGGACAAGTGGCCCCAGTTTGATCCCGAGGGAGGTATCATGACCGGCACCAATGTCTTCAGCGGCATTGAGGCAGGAGCCTTCCCGATGACACGTACACTGGGTGTGAACCTGAGACTCTCATTCTAATCCTTAAAGCGAAAAGAGATGAAAAAACTTAAAATAATAGCAATCTGCCTGGTTGTACTCGGATCACTCCACTCCTGCACAAAGGACTTTGAAGAGATCAATACGAACCCGAACACAACCCTTGTAGGTATGATACAGCCCTCGGGCATGTTTGAACCCATTCTCTATAACTCAGCCAACCAGTGGCTTAACCGTACCTGGTACTACAACAATGAGCTGATACAGTTCACCGCCCATACCGGTGGTGTGACACGAAGGGAGCACCTCTATTTCCTGGAGGACTCCAGGGACTGGTACGGCTTCTGGAACCACTATGCCGTGTATGGCAAGAACATAGACCATATGTATGAACTGGCTCAGGAAGAGGGAGATGCTTCTCTCGAGGCTATTGCCCTTACCTTCAAGGCACTCTTCTTTGCAAACATGACTGACATGTTTGGCAGCGTTCCTTACGAAGAGGCTTTCACAGGGCGCAAGGTAGGCGGGACTCTGACACCAAGGTTCAATACCCAGCAAGAGGTGTATGAGTTTCTGTTTGAAGACCTGGAAAAGGCCAATGATATCTATGCCACCAGCCCTGTCTTCCTGAACCCGGCAATGGACGGGATGTACGGAGGTGACATGGAATCCTGGAGAAAGTTCAACAACTCCCTGTATCTCAGGCTTCTCTGCAGGGTCAGCGGACGAGCCGAGATGAATGTGGGTGCTAAAATGACCGAGATACTTAATAACCCGGCCAAATACCCGGTCTTCACTTCCAATGCTGACAATGCTATGGTTTCTTTCTCAGGAAATGATCCCTACATCAGCAACTTCGGCACCACCACCGAAAGTGATTTTACCTCCAGTGGCAGGAAGCTTACAAGGCAACTGATAGACCTCACCGTTCAGACTGATGTCAATGGCAACCAGGTCTATGTCGATCCCCGGCTCCCGGTAATCGGCAAGAAGAATCCCATCACTGAGGTCAATCCTGACAACATCTGGAAAGGCACAGTATCAGGTTGCACAGAGCTGGAGAGAAGCGAGGTTGACAGAGGCAGCTCATGGCTGAACTACAAGGTCTTCTGCAGAAGGGACGCTCCGGCAACCTATATGGACTATGCCGAGGTGCAGTTCATCCTTGCCGAGGCTGCTCTCAAGGGGTGGATCTCCGGCGGACCGGCTGCTGCAAAGAACTACTACGAGGCAGGCGTCAGGGCTTCAATGGAGAAATGGTCGGAACAGGGCGCATTCTCTGATCCGGCTGTTACCATAACATCTGCCGAAATCAATTACTATCTTTCATCACCCCTCGGCTCATGGGATCTGGCCGCCAATAAGGAAGAATTCCTCGGCAACCAGAAGTGGCTGGCACTGTTCTGGGTGGGTATGGAAGCATATCATGAGTATCGCAGGACCGGCTACCCGGTGCTCACCATCGGGGAAGGGACCATCTACAATGATTATATCCTTCCCACACGGTTCGGATTCCCCAATGTGACTATGTCAACCAACAACGCCAATGCAAAGGCTGCACTGGAAGAGATGGGTGGGCCCAATGACATGAAGACACCCGTATGGTGGAGCAAACAGGCAATCACCGGAGGTAAATAACCAGTAAAACAGTTAAGAAATGAAAAATAAGAACATAACATCATTGAAGCGAACGGCGCTGATCATCCTTCCGCTGTTCTTCTTCTCGCTCTTCCTGCTCTCTTCATGCAAGGAAGATCCACTGGTGGAAGATCCGTACTTCTCCATTGAGGGAGATCCGACAGGACTGACTGTCAATAAGGCTTCCAAGACTCAGGCCTATGTTGTCCGGTCAAACAGACCCTGGCAGGTTGTCAACAAAGAAGGTGCCGCATGGGTAAAAGCCTTCCCTGAAAAAGGTGAGGATGATGGTATCTTCAAGATTATAGTTGAAGCCAACGAGACATTTGATACGCGCATCTCCAACTTCGCGTTTGTGGTTGACGGAACGGAACAACCGGTACTCTTCCGCGTGGAGCAGTCGGGGAATGTTCCCTATATCACGCTGCCTGACGCAGTGTCAGTACCTGCAGCTGGAGGTCCGTTCTCGGTGGATGTGGCCTCAAACGTCCCGTGGACCTATTCGCTCAGCGACGACTCCTGGCTGGTTGAAGAATCCGTCACCACCCAGAAGCTGAACCTGGTTGCCGAACTGAATGCAAACGACGACCCCCGCGAGGTGACCCTGACAGTGACAGCAGTGCAGTATCCGACTGTAGTAGAGACGGTTGTGCTTACCCAGTCATCGGGCAAAGTGGTTCTCGAGGAAGACTTCAGCTGGCTTGCCTACGGCAGTCCTGTCTTCTACACCACTACCGGAGAGACCCGGATTGACAACTGGACACAGGAACAGCATGATATGGGATGGACCAGCACCATCAACCTGGTGGATGGCAGCGGAAGCACACCTCTGGTCTATGCCCGCCAGGGATTCGTCAAACTGGGCAAAACCAGCTATGGAGGCGACCTCATCTCGCCCCCACTGTCAAAGCTTGACGGCACGCAGGATGTAACAGTGACCTTCAAGGCAATACCATATATGACCAAAGCCGGCACCATGGATGATAACGTTCTTAAGGTAAGCGTCATTGGTCCGGGTACGGTAAGCCAGGAGCAGTTTATTATTGACAACTGGCCTGTATATCCTGAAGATGAAGGTACTCATACTGACTACTGCATAGGCATGTGGAGTGCACCCGAGGCTACCCGCACATTCACCATTACCGGAGCCACAGCCGAAACCCAGATAAAATTCCTGGGGAACGACTATGATCTGCGGGCCACTGTAGTAACAATCAACAAGAACAGGATCTTCCTTGATGACATCAAGGTAGAGATCATTCTTCCTTAGAGTTTTTGGGTTAGTTTCAATTAAAGGGGCGTTCATCTGAGGTGAACGCCTCTTTTATTCGGATGTCTGCCGTAACAGATGCACGGGATAATAAGGTGAATTAATCCTCTGCTGAGGCATGATGGAACAGCAGCTCAGCGGGCACGGGCTGCCTGGCTACACCGGGGCCTTCCCAGTTCAGACTGAGACTCTGACGATACAACCTCTGGAAGTAACGGACTGTTATGTTGTGGATGCCAGCCTTCAGGGCTGCACGACCCTCATTGATGATACCATGATGAAACTTATCACCATCAACCACCAGTTCATCATTAATCCAGACCCTTACGCCGTCGTCTGAATTGGTATAGAAACTGTATATGCCGTCAGAAGGAACCATAATATACCCTTCCATCTGGAGTCCGAAATTTTCCGTCGGGGCACCGTCAGGGATTCTTACCGCTGGTGTAACTCCTTCAGAAACCATATCGGTGCCAATGTCCATGACAGATCCGAATTCACCCCTGTACAGGGTATAGCTCAGACCCGGCTTCATGCTTCCGGCAGCAGCAGGTTCATTTAGCGCTGTTTTTCTGAACACTCCCGCCATCACGGCGCTCTTTCTGCCGCCGGGCATCACCGTCACGGACTTTAGTGTGATCTCCGGAGCGGGGGTAAGAGCGAGTACGCCATCATATCGCTTTGATCTCTCATCAGGCTCACTTCCATCAGTAGTGTAAAATATATCCGAGCCTGCTACTCCATTTGTAAGTTCAACGGAAACAGTATCAACGGTGACAAGGTTTATGGCTTCGTACCCTTGCGGGTAAGGCACTCTGTATTTAATACCCATGGCATCATAGCGGACATACTGCGCTGCCATACGTCTCTCAAATCCCTCATATTCAAGTAGTTTATTCGGTGTCCAGAGAGCCTCCGCCAAAGCCGCCAGGCGCGGGAAGAGCATATATTCTACGTGTTCCTCATCAGCTATATACTCAGTCCAGAGATTAGCCTGAGCACCTATGATATGCTTTCTCTTCTCTTCATCAATCTCAGACGGCATTATATCAATTGAGTATACCTTATCCATCGGGAGCATCCCTCCTATTGATAGGGGCTCATTGTATTCCGACTGGTAGTAGTCGAGATAGACAAATGAATGAGGCGTCATTACCACATCATGACCCATATTGGCTGCGTGAATGCCACCACTGTGTCCTCTCCATGACATCACCGCTGCATTATCAGCAATACCTCCTTCAAGTATTTCATCCCAGCCTATGATCTTCTTGCCCTTTGTTGCCAGAAATGCTTCCATGTGTCTCACAAGATAGCTCTGCAGTTCATGTTCATCCTTAAGGTCATTGTCAGCCATTTTCTTCTGGCAGCTCGGGCACTGCTCCCATCGGACTTTCGGGCACTCATCGCCACCGATATGAATATACTCATAGGGGAAGAGCTCAGCAACCTCGCTCAGCACCCCTTCCAGAAACTCATAGGTCTCCTCCTTCCCTGCGCAGAAGACATCTTCAGACACTCCCCACCTGTTAAAGGGAGGTACCGGCCCGCCGGTGCATGAGAGCTGCGGGTAAGCCTGCAGGGCGGCCACGGCATGGCCTGGCATCTCTATCTCCGGCAGGACGTTTATATGCAGCCTCGAAGCGTATTCCACCACATCGCGCACATCCTGCTTTGTGTAATATCCGCCATGCCTTGTGCCATCATATACCCAGGGCGTCTCGCTGCCATGCCCGGTGAGTGTCTCATCCCTCCATGCAGCAACCGAGGCCAGCTCAGGATATTTTTCAATCTCGATTCTCCAGCCTTGGTCGTCTGTCAGATGCCAGTGAAAAGTATTGAGCTTATGCATTGCCATTGCATCAAGCACCCTGAAGATGAATTCTTTCGGAAAGAAATGACGGGAGACGTCAAGATGCATGCCACGCCATTTATACTGTGGTGCATCACTGATATTTACGCATGGTATGGCGATCTTTCCTTTCAACAGTTTATTGGAAGGGTAAATAAGCTGAATCAGCGTCTGAATGCCATAGAAGAGTCCGGCGTCACCACCTGCAGTAACAGCTATTGCATCAGACCTTACTTCCAGCCTGTATGCCTCGGGGTTCTCAATCAGACTGTCACGTGTTGCAGTGATGACAGTGGGAAGATCCGGTTCCTGTTGTTCCGTAACCATTGTAATTCCATAACGCTCTTTAAGGAACCCATTGAACATAATGGCAATTTCTGCAGCATTGCCAAAAGCAGGGTCAATGACAATTCCGGTCATTGTACTCAGCAGAAACTCCCCATCACCAGGTTCCAGCGTTACAGGCTGAGGAATCAGTGAAAAGGGATCGTATTTAACTGCGTCTGCCCCTGAATTACATGCGACCAGTGCAGTAAACATTAAAGCAAGTAATGCTGAATTGGCGGAACGAATGATAAAAGTTGCACTCATTTTTGTTCAGACTTTAAGGAAAATCCTGTGACGATAAAGAAACCAGAGGAAGAACCACACCACGGCTATATATCCCAGGGAGCTGATGAATGGTTGGAGCATGGCAGGCGACAGGTCATGGATGCCTTTAAGAAAGAAATCGCGAATGATGTCAAACCTGAGTATCCTGTGTTGCAGCACATAAATTGTAATGGAGTTCATGCCTATAACCACAAAGAAGAAGGCCCATTTTCTTTTCTTCCACACATCGATGATGAGGTAAAACAAGCCCAGAAGCATCAGGCTCCACCCTCCGGCGTACAACACGAAGGAGCTGGTCCACAGGATCTTGTTTATCGGGAAGAAGGTACTCCACAGCAGTCCGAGGAGCAGGCTGGCCAGGCCGGCGCCAATAATGATCAGCGCTTTTCGCAGTCCTGTCAGTCCCTGCTTTTCAAGGCGGAGCAGATGGCCTGCAAAAACCCCTAGAAGAGCAGTGGATACAGAGGGTATTGTACTCAGAATACCTTCCGGTTCATTGAAGGTGGTATACATTGTTCCAGGCAAGAGTAACCTGTCAATGTAGCCTGCCAGGTTACCTTCAGGTGTAAGCACTCCTGCACCAATACCCGGTACAGGCACAAGCATCATCAGCAGGCAATAGATGATCAGCAGGCTCCAGAACCAGGTCACCTGCCATCTGATACCTGCATTCAGCACAATCATTGCAGCCAGGAACCATGCTACACCTATCCTGCCAAGCACACTGGCAAATCGCATATTGTCAGGATTAAGTTCCAGAATACGGTTAACCAGCATGCCCAGAATCACAAGAATAATCATTCTTTTTACTGCGTGCTGGTAAATTTTTCTGCGTGATTCACCTCTGGCTGCCCTTGAAGCAAATGAGTAGGGCATGGAGACACCTGCGAGGAAAAGAAAAAGCGGAAAAATCATATCATAGAATGCAAAACCATTCCATTCAACATGATGCATCTGGGAGTTCATCCAGGTAAAGACCGGCCAGCCGGTTACAGTTGCCAGTGCCCATACCAGCTTCTGCCCACCGGTTATCCAGAACATGTCAAATCCTCTGAGGGCATCCAGGCTGTAGAGCCTTCCGGATTTTGCGGAACTCCCGCCGCTGCTGCCACCGGAATGATTGAGGGCAATCTCTTGTTCCCTGGTTGTTCTGCTCATACTAGTTGAGTATTTCTACATGATCAATTATTACCTCTGCCTCCCGTCCGTCAGAGGGCGGAGTGCCTCTGAAAAGCCACAGGTTCATCTTAAGTCTCTCATCGCTGTCAGGAGGATTGTCAGCGCCAAAGTAACTCCAGCGTGCGATTATCTGATTCTCACTGACCGGTTCTTTTCGGTGACCATGATAGCTGGCAAAATCGATACGTTTTTTGCTCCATTCGAAGAGGTGGGTTGAGTAACTTCCATCCAGGTCCGTCCTAAATCGTGCCTTGTTACCTGGCTTATATGAGGGTTGAATGACATACTGAGCTTCATGATTGTTATCAATACCCCACCGGGAAAACTCGATATCAATCTCCTCTTCGTCGTTCTTATAAGTATAAAGTCCCCATACCACCTGTTTGTCAAGACTATCAGGTCTGGTTGACAAATAAAAGATGTACCTGCCGTACCCGGTGTGTTGTGCCAGCTCAACCCGTGAGCAGTTCCATCTGCCGTCCCTGTAAGTGATCTTCATGTGAAGCCTGCCACGATCATCAACCCATACATTTTCTTCCGAGTCATTGAAGTAGTTCGGCCCGGGACCAGCCTTCCGGCCGCCGGTTGTGGAAACCACCCAATCGTAGCCGGAAAAACTGATAATTCTCGCGCCTTCCGGTATGACAAGTTCGGGCTCGCTGTCTGAGCAGGCAGCCATCATGGCATAGAGAAATACTATTTTCAGTAATCTGGACATAAAGAGTCTGTTCCCGGTTCTTTATATCTCTTCAACAAATAACGTTCTGCCCTCCTTGATTGTTCTTTTCACACTCAGTCCGGAGCTCTCCGCCCTGAGCAGGATCAGGTCTGCCACTCCTCCTGGGCTAAGGCGGTATTCACCCGGTAATCCGGCCAAACGATACGGAATCCTTCCTGCCATGTCAAGGGCCTCACTGGCTGAGGCCAGGTCCTTTGAAACAAGTGTCTCCACGCAATGAAGCAATGATTTTCCAGATCCGGCAAGCATATCAGGATTACCTCGCATATGAAGTTTGCCTGCATCAGTGAGTGTCACCTCTCCTCCTATGTGGGTGGTATAATTTCCCGGCTCCATACCTGTCAGGCTGGTTGCATCACTGACAAGTATTACTTTCCCGGGTTTCATTCTCAGGAATACCTTCATCACAGGGTCAGGGAGGTGGAAACCGTCAGAAATAATTGTGGCGTACAGTTCATCTGCTGCCAATTGTTCCCAGAGGTAATTCCTGTGTCTGGGAAGCATTGCGTGTGAACCGTTGCCCAGATGTGTGGAGAGTAATGCTCCGGCGTCCACAGCCTCCCTGATTTGCTCCGGTTTGGCTGCTGTATGTCCTATTGAGACTATCACATTGCTTTCGGCTGCCTTTCTGATAAAGTCAGCTGAGCTCGGCCATTCAGGTGAAAGGGTGATAATGCGTATCATGCCGTTGCAGGCTTCCTGCCACCGGCAAAAGAGTTCCCAGTCGGGTGGGACTACATACTCTGCCGGATGAGCTCCGCGCGCTCCGTCCTCCGGAGAGATAAATGGCCCTTCGAGGTGAATGCCTCCCACTGCAGATGCCGCCTCCGGGTAACTCCTGCAAGCCTCGGCTATGGCAGCCAGTGACCTGGAGATATTGTCACTGCTGTTCGTGATAATTGTCGGGAAGAAGGTTGTCACTCCTTCTCTCCATAACCTGACAGCAATTTCTTTTACTGTCTGAGGCAGCAACGGGTCAGTGTTAAGATCGTGCCCAGCATAACCATTGACCTGCAGATCAACCAGCCCAGGTGCAATAATCAGCTCACTGTCAACGGATGTCCGTATGGCAGACATTTCAGTGATCAGTCCGCCATCGATGCACACCCGCACCATCTCTCCCGTCAGGTAATGACGTCCGGTTATTATATTGTCATTGGCAGGCATGAGTATCCTCCTTTATTTGCTGATTGACTTTAGAAGATTGTCCACTCTGGCGGGAACACTCTTTTTGCCAAGCAATCCGGCAGCAACATACAACAGCAGTGAAGTAAAGAGAGGCACTCCAACCTCAAGTGCCAGCGATGCACCCGGTATAAGCTTGACAATGATAAAACCTGCAATACCCGCCACGATGGATACTATTGCTATGTTGCTGTCACATTTCCGGAAAGCAGGCAGAAGACCAAGGATCATAGGGATGGCTATGGGGCCAAGCAGGGCTGCGAACCATGACACTATCAAACCGAATACACCCCCGAAACTTTCCGCGTTGATGGCTATCAGAATGGTGAGCACCGTGAATGAGAATGTTGAAATCCTGGCTGCCAGGAGAACCTTTTTCCGGCTGAAATTCTCAAAGCCCTTAATGAAGCGGGGCATAATATCACGGGTAATAACAGCTGAGATTGTATTTGCGTCAGATGAAGTCATTGAAAGGGTATTGGTGAAGAGCGATGCCATCACCAGCCCCACCAGTCCTGCTGGCAGAAATTTCAGTGCCAGCATCCCGTATGACCTCGTCGGGTCCTCCAGGTCCGGGAGGAAGATGGGTGCCGCAAACATCGGGAAGAAGAGAACCACCGGCCATATAAGGTATAGAATTGAGGAGAGTGTGGCCGCTTTCTTGGCCACCTGGCCTGATGAAGAGGCGATGAACCTGGTGGCCAGATGCCAGGTGCCACCGCTATAGCTGAAAAAGTCTATAATAACCATTGCAATCAGGAACTGCCATGTATACGGATCACTGAAGAGGGCAGAATGCCCCTCCGGAAGCCGGTCCCACATGGTAAAGAAACCGGCAACGCCATCACCAAAATTTACCAGAACAATGATGAACATGGTGATTCCAGCCACCAATTGAACCAGGAACTGGGCAAAATCATTCACCACATCTGCCCAGAGACCACCCAAAGTACTGTAGATAAGAGAAACGGAACCCGCCAGCAGGATGCCCGTGATGAAAGAAGTTCCTGCAAAGATATTGAGCAATACAGCTATGGCAGCCCACTTGGCACCCACATCAAAGATTTTGATGATCACTCCTGACCAGGCAATAAGCTGTTGTGTGTTGAGATTATAGCGTGTTACGAGGTATTCGGTAGGCGACTGTATCCCGGTGGCTATCCTGAGTCTGGCCCAGCGAGGTGCTATGAGGTGCGCCCCGAGAAAGGTTGCAACTGCCACTGCGCAGGCCCACCATACATATATAGTAAGACCATGAGTGTAAGCAATGCCGGCGTAGGCCACGAAGACCGCTCCACTGTAACCTGAGACATGATGTGAGACTCCGGAGAGCCACCACGGCAGTTTTCCTCCGGCCGTAAAGAAGTCAGCCGAGTTCTTTACCCTCATGTAGGCCCAGAATCCTATTGAAATGAGCAACAGGAAATAGAGTGTCAGGACAATCCAGTCAATAAGCTGCATATCTTTTATTTAAGTTGATTTCTACTACGGACAAGAGAAAGCCAGGCCATTGCATACCTTCTGCCCATGATCCGCTGTGACGGCCCGTCAAAGTGCACCTTGTCCGCTTTAGGAGTTGTACCGAATGAACGCACGAGAATGACACCACCATCAGTGGCAGATATGGAGGCAAGTACATCATTTATCTGCAAATACTCCAGCCGGTTCTTTTCCACACCAGGGAAGAGTCCCAGTTCCCCTGCCACAATGGGAAGATCAGGATCTTCTGCAACAGTACGGAAATAATCAAAGAGTGCTACCGTGTTCTCCCTGTAGAGCGGAAGTTTTGCTTCAGCAGCGTCAGACTCACCCTGATGCCATATTACTCCCTTAACAACGCCATAGTTCATAGCCCACCTGAGCCTCTCGGTAAGATTGCTCTTGAGGCGTACACCATTGAAGAGGGAGTCGCTCAGCCAGTCGGCAGTTGAACTGCCACCGACGGCACAGGGTATCAGCCCGATAGATATATCTTCATCAATATGACTGATCAGCGTCCTTGCAAACGCCAGTCCAGGTCCCAACCCTGTCAGTGCCGGCTGGTAGAGCTGCAAAGGTTCCTTTGCCAGTGCCCATTTCATGTCGGGGGTAACTGTCAGAATCCTGGATTGGGGTACCGTATCACAGGGTTCCACCATTCCCCTGCCAGCCATATTTGACTGGCCTGCCAGGACAAAGAGCCATAATTTATCTGGCGCAGGCATCTTTTCAACACAGACAGTGGTGCGCGGGAAGAACTGCGTATACCCTTCCTGCGCCAGAACGATGCTGGCAAAGCTGCTGAATGCCAGCAATAATATAAACCTGACTGTGACCTTCATGTTCAGGGAGTCCTGCGGCCTGTTAGTCTCCTGTGGAGGAGTATCAGTTTCCGGTTTCTTATCATATTCTGATGTTCAATCTCAGATTCATGAAGGAATCCTCTGTTGAGTCTCGCAAACCGCCTGTCGAGATCTTTCGTCTCCTGTATGAGCTTCTCCAGTTCGGTAATAACGCTTTTCCTGTCATCTATTGAGAAATCAGTTGAGTTGAAGCGACTTTCCGCCTCCCTGAACCTAAGATAATGAAGCCTTATATCCAGCATTAACCTGAAGTGTTCAAACTCATCACTGTTGCTGGCTGGCTTTATGCTGTTCATCTTTTTCACAGCCTCTTCAACAGTTTCCCTCAGCGCAGCGATGGATGGAGAGGTTACCGGTTTGCCATTCACAATCAGCTCACTTGGTATAGTGAGAACCTCCCACAGCAACTCGCCCTCAGTTTTTGTCACACCGAACCGTTCCGTCGCATATCGCACCACGAAGGCGTGCGGGTCCAGAGGCTCAGTACTTCGCAGTGCCTCAGCATATGAGGCAAGCAGTATCCTGAATCCTGACAGTGGCCAGGTATTTCGTATCTGCTCCATGTCAGTCACCTCATAGTTCACATCCCATGTAAAGCCGTAAAGTCCTGATGTTGACCATGATGTCATCACAATTCCAGTATAGCCAGCTTCCCTGGAATAGGGGATAAAGTCGCGCTGGTTGTTAAAATGCTTCTCCCAGCAGGTGACATAGTAGTTGTCAGGGTGACTTCTGATGGATGGTGAGCCCCAAAATTCCAGTCCCTGGGCCTGTAGTGCAGCAATATTTCCAAAATAGTCAGTCTTCCAACCATAGTTCCAGTCAATGAAGATGGCCTGGTCTGGCATCTCTGTAGCTGCCTCCGGGTATTTGAGGAGAATGTCAGCCCACATGACCGGCCTCTTGCCAAGACTGATAACGATATTACACATCATCTTCATATAATCTACGAAGAGTTTAGACTTGCCTTCAGTAGCTGCTTTTAGTGAGCAGGCCGGACAGTGTCCCAACAGGTATGTTTCATCACCGCCAATATGGATGTAGTCTGAACTGTGCATTGCTGCCATATCGGCGAAGAGATCAGCAAATAACATACTGTCAGCCTCTTCTTTCAGCGGGCAGAGCTGCGAGATCTCCTTGCGGTCCTCCTTAAGCTCACTGTACCTGTCATGGCGGAGGATATACTCAACATGTCCAAAGCACTGCTGAAGAGGTATAACATCTATTCCCAGAGCCTCACTGTAATCAATGAAATCCCTGACTTCATCCCTCGTATAAGCAAGCTCATTGGATATTGTTGCATTGTTCTGATATGGATAGGATGCCTCCCACTCCATCACCAGTGTGTTCATGCCAAAGGCAGCCAGTTCATCTGCCAGAGCCTTGAGTGCATCCATGGTCATAACCTGTATCCTGAGATCAACATGAAATCCTCTCACGGCAAACTGGGCATCTGTGATCGGAGGAAGGCTGCCAGCCGGCTTCTGCTGCAGCGGGTTATTGTTGCATCCAGCAATAAACAGGAGCGTTACTGCAGAGGCAAGGAGCAACATCCTAATTTTCTGTTTTTTACAAGTTTTCTTCATACTGAAGGTTTATTGTGTTTCAGACAGTCATAACCCCGTCGTCTGACAGGATTATCCGGGTTCTGGTCCCGGTGCTGTTACGAACGGTCACCCGGGTTATTCCTTTTCTTGTTGTTGTCTTCACAGCCGGAGTGCTTTCCATGTCAGGTGAGGGCATGATCAGCAGGTGTGAAGTGATTTTGCCTCTGGCTCTGAGATTCAGCGATGCAACAGGAGCCTCCACTGAACGGCCTCTGATGCTCACAAGACCCTTACCGGTAACGAAGACTCCATTGCCCGCGGGTACCACTGCCTGTATTCCTGTCAGTATGCCGGTCTTGACTTGCAGAGACTTTCCGTTTTGATCCGCCGTCACCTCCGAAGGCGGGAAATGGAGCAGTATCTCGTAATTGTGCTCACCCTCGGTGTCAAAGCGGTCACTTATTACGGCAAAACAGCCCCTTACAATGGTGATTTTGCGTCTCCAGCTAACTGAACCATTGGTAACCTCTTCCGGTGGTGAAGCCATGACAATTGATGGTGCTTCCCCTCCCGGGTTCCATCCAGTGATTCTGTTGGGTGTTTCTCTTCTAGGCACCCACAATGCCGAAGATGAGGTTGCAGCCTCAGTCCTGCCATCTATAACCACAGTGTTGTGTGCCCTGGTAGTGCGATACCATGTTACAAGCTCAGGCTCATCATAATTGCAGCATCCGCTGTCTATAATGAGGGGTAAGCCCCTATGCCACAACTCGAATCCCAGTCTGCCTGCATGGGCATGAGCACCTATCACTGATGCAGGATTAGCCAGGAGGTACCAGCCTCCTCCGTGACTGATTCTCATTGAGGCCACCTGTGTATCATCAAACAATGCTTCCGGTCGGCCGGAATCAACAGCGAGGACCCCAAGTATCTCATTCATACTATCAAGAATGGGCCTTACCGGCATCTCGTACGAGTCGTTCACCTGCGGCACGGTTCCGTCAGGCCGGACAACTGCTGCCAGATAGAGGGCCATCTTATGAAGCATCGGGATGGAGTTCTCCGGTGGCTCTATTCCATTGGCGCAACAGAGCAGGAAGGCATCGCGAAACAGGTGGGCCTGGAACGGATAGTAACCAAACATCTGCTCCACGTTTCCGCCGTCAGGATAAAAGGCATTGGCAAGGTGATGGTTGAGAATGATCATCGCCTTGCGGCGAAGCTCAGCCGCATCCTCCAATTCCGGGAACAGGACCCCGAGATAGAGCATGGCCAGTCCGCCGTGCGACTGGTGGTTGAACTCATTCAGCTTGGCCTGGCCGAATCCGGTCAGAAGGATATGGGCATGCTCCTTCAATGTATCTTTTATCAGACCCTTCTCCTCTCCTGTAAGTCCCTTTTCACCCAGATAATAACACCATGAGTAATGGATGGAGCGCCATGCAACCTGCATGTCACGCCAGTTGAAGGTTGTGCGGTGCGAGTCAGGCAAACGGGGGTTGTCTTCAATCCACTGCCTGATGAATCGCATCATATCATCAAGGTACGTCCTGTCACCTGTCAGGTAATACATCCTCGCAAATGAGGGCAGGAAGTAAAACCTGTTAAGCCATACACTCTTCTCCAACTCACTTCCCTCATACCTCTGCCATTCGAGGGGATCACCGTAAACCTTCGCCAGGGTTCCATTCCGGATTGCAGATACTATCTTCTCATCATCTTCAGAACCAAGAACCGTCATCTGGATAAATTTGCCTCCCTGGTCCTTCGGAATGTAATCACCAAAATTGCAGGATGTGACGTATTTGAGAAAGGGGAACACAGGTTCCCCATTCTTCACGTTACTGCATAACATACGTCTGAAGGCATCTGACGATGCCGCATTTATGGTCAATCCCCCCAGTGCGACACCGGCAGTGCCTGCAAAAATGTTTCTTATGAATCTTCTCCTTCCTTCGGGCATCTGATAAACTTACATATTTTCCTGATCTCCGAAAGAATCACTGTCGAAATAAAAGCTGCAGTCCGTATGGTTCTGCAGTACTGAAGCCGGACAGGCTGTGGTTACCGGGCCATTAATGGTATTGTGGACAGCCTCTCTCTTGCTTAGCCCGGGTACCACGCAATAGAGATGTGATGCCCCGAATATGACAGGTATAGTAAGAGTCAGCGCCTTTTCCGGCACCTCACCCAGGGTTGTAAAACACCCCTCGTTGACCTGTTGCATCCTGCAGGACCGGTCAAGGGTAACCTTCTTTACTATACGGGGGTCATTGAAGTCAGCAACAGGCGGATCATTGAACGCGATGTGACCATTCTCCCCTATCCCGAGGCAAATGATATCGAGGGGTGCCTCTGTAATAAGCGCCGCATAGCGTTCCGCCTCAATCCGCGGATTGGCATTGCCATCAATAAGATGGACATTTCTGAACCTAACCCTGGAAAAGAGTCTGCGCTCAAGATATTTTGAGAAGAGCTGCTCTGAAGCGCCGTTCAGTCCAATGTACTCATCCATGTGAAACGCCGTTATCCTGTCCCACTCAATAACCTGTGAAGCAGCAAGATAATCAAGCATCTCATTCTGTGAAGGAGCGGCAGCAAAAACCATTCTAACCTCATCCTGTACCTTAAGCAACCGGACCACCATGGATTCAACGTCCCTCCCGGCAGCAAGGCCCATTTCAATCCTAGTAGGAAAGACATTGATGTCCAGGTGTTTATATCTGTTAATCTTCATTGTGATTAAGCCTTGGTTCACGGTCCGTCAAATGATGCGGACCCTTGATAATATTAATAAGCACCCCGGGCAGGTTAATCTGAAGGATCAGATGGGTGATTTCTCCATTTCATCCAATCACCCTGCCGAAATCCCCATCTGATCTTCGCCCCTGAAACTAACCTGCTATGATTTGCGAAGCAATATCAGATAGACAGAAATACGATATCCTTCGTAACATGTATAACCCCGTTTGTTGGTTCCAGGTTGGATGTTATGATCGTCCAGCTCTTCTTCGTCCCTTGGTTTATCAACCCTTGGTAACTGGTATTATGTGATAGGTACATGATTGAACCGCTTTCCGTTGGGTAGGCAATTGGATTATTGCTTGGCAGGAGTTCCGGATCAGTAAATATCACCTTGGCATTGACAACATGATATTTCAGGACCGATTCAAGAGCTGGAACAGGTATAGCTGCAATATTCGTGTAGCTGTTGGCTTTTAAATAATCCCTGAAGGCACTGTTTCTGGGTACGATGAATGTCCGTTCCGTAGTACCGGAATAGATACTCTGTAAGCCGGTGGCAATTATTGCCTCTTCCATCAATGAAAGAGAGTCGGTGGCCTGGATATAATCCCATGCGGTCACTTTGAGTTTACCTCCGGGATTGCCATATTCATATTCATAATCTGGCTGAATCTCGCATGAAACCATCAGGGCTGCCAGCGCTACCGGAGCAAGCAGCATTCTTATCAGCTGCATTTTACTGTTGTTTGATATCTTGTTTTTCATTTCAGTAATCTTTGTTGATTCATGGTCACGATCTACTGGTAGAAGGAGTTTTGGACCAGGTTGGGGTTCTTGTTAAGTGCGTTCTGATGTATTGGCCAAACAAGATTGGCTTCATTGCTCAACCCGTTGATGGGTCCCATGGTGGAAATGGCCTTGCCAGTTCTGACCAGGTCAAACCAGCGATGTCCCTCAAAACAAAGCTCAACTGACCTCTCATGCAGGATGGCAGATTCAAGATCTCCATACATTGCAATGGCATCAGCTTCGGCATCAAAGGGAGTCAGTCCGGCACGAGTCCTGATAGTGTTCAGCAGTGAGAGAGCTTCATCCTTGTTGGCTGCACCTCCTATCTTGTTGAGAGCTTCAGCCCTCAGCAACATTATGTCTGCAAGTCTGATCAGAATTATATTCTGCTTTGCAGGTGTTGAAACCTCATCGCTCTCACCCCTGCCAAGATATTTCCAGATAGCCTTTGGATCTACGGGAATGGTATCATAAACGAAATCTTCCCTGAGATCACCTTCTTCAATTGATGCTTTCCACTTTTCTGATGGAGTATAGATAGCGTATGAACCTACTGCATAAAGAGTCCTCAGACCGTTAGTCTCAGTATCGTTGTAACCCACTTCGAAAATACTCTCCTTGGAATAACTGGCTGAAAACATTTTGCCCCAGTCAGCTATGCCTACCAGACTGTAAAGGGGGTTTTCAAGGACAAGGTCAGAAGTTGTGACAGCCTCCGGATACTTGTGCCTCCACATGTAAACGTGAGTTAGCAAAGCATTGGCGCTCCCTTTGGTAAACATTATCCTGTCATTGTTACTGTTGAATTTGTCAACACAATTCTCAGCAGCATACTCCAGATCCTCCTCCACCAGGTCAAGAACAGTCTCCTTGTCTGTTCGGCTTATGAAGATATCTTGTTCTATTGAAGTATAAGGTTCAGTAATGAATGGTACATCACCCCAGACTCTGACAAGGTAGAAGTAAGCCAGGGCCCTGAGGGCACGTGCCTGTCCGAGAAGTTGCCTGCCCGTAGCATTGTCATCCTCGTAGACATCAGGTATATACCTGATTGCATAGTTGGCCCTGCTCACCATTGTATAAAGAGCAGTCCAGTCTGCTGAAGAAGCCGTGTTATTGAGATTGTTTGAAAGAAGGGTCAGTGACTCGCCTGTCTGAGCTGTCTGCACATTATCAGCACGGCCTTCTCCCCAGTAGCAGAAATTGAGCCGGAACACCGACTGTGCCGCATCATAGATACCGTATACTCCGGCCTGGGCATCCGCAGTGGTCTTGTAGAAGCCTGAAGCTGAGAAACTGCTCACAGGATCCTTATCCAGGATATCCGTACAGGCAGTAACCTGCAACAGCAGGATAACCGTCATAGCTGTCTTAATATAGTTTAGTTTCATAACTCTCTGTTTTTTAAAATTCCACATTGAGGCCAAATACAACGGTGCGACTCTGGGGATAAGCTCCCTCATCTACTCCTACCTGCAGTCCGCTGTAAGAGTTCACCTCCGGGTCATAGCCCGTATAGTGGGTAAACGTGAGTAGGTTTTCCCCTGTAACATAGGCACGCACCCTGCTTATTCCAGCCCTGTCGGTAATTGACTTTGGAACAGTATAGGAGAAGGTGACATTCTTTAACCTCATATAGGAGCCGTCTTCCACCCACCTGTCAGAAACTCTGAGGTATTCATTCCTCTTCGGGTCATTGCGTACAGGTGCGGGATAATCGGTTACATCACCCTGCTCTCTCCATCTGTTGAGTGCATCAGTGGAGACGTTATTATATGCAAATACCCAGTTCCTCATATTGTTGAGGTGGCTGTAGATGTCATTTCCGTAACAGAATTGGAGGAAGATGTTCAGGCCGAAATTTTTGTATGAAAAATCGTTCCCGAAGCCTCCTGCAAAGAGCGGCTGGGCATCACCTATGATCTGCTTGTCTTCATCATTAATAACATTGTCATTATTCACATCATCCCAGATGGGATCACCTCCGATGAAGGGTTGGCCTGTTGCTGATCCAAACCTTACCTGGTTCACATTGTCCTCATCCCTTGAATAAACACCCAGGAACTTCCAGCCGTAGAAGGTGCCTATAGGCTGACCTTCCATCAGTATATGGTAAGTACCGTTCTGGATGTAACCATTGGTAAGCACTTCGTCAGGCAGGTCAACAACCTTGTTACGGTTGAAACCGATATTAAAACTGCTTGACCACTGGAATTCTCTGTTGATATTATGAGTGTTAAGTGCAAATTCCATTCCCTTGTTGGAGATGTCACCAATGTTGCGGGTAATGTAGCCAAATCCCGTAGTTTCAGGTATCGGAACAGCAAAGAGAAGATCAGAGGTATTCTTGATGTAAAAATCTCCCACAAAGTTCACCCGGTTGTTAAACATGGCCAGATCAATGCCCAGGTTATACTGGGTTGTGACCTCCCATCGCAATCCCTGGTTTGGCATTACTGTTGGAGCAGCCCCGGAGTTGGTAAGGTAGTTTGTCCCGATTGCAAACTCACCGCCTGAGACGTAGTTGGGAATAGCTTCATTCCCTGTCTGTCCGATACTTACCCTGATCTTGCCGTCAGTAAGAAAGCCGAGGCCGTCTGCGAATGATTCATCAGAGAATCTCCATGCAGCTGAAGCTGAAGGGAAATATCCGAATCTGTTTTCGGCCCCGAACCTTGATGATCCGTCAGCCCTGAGGTTTACCTCTGCCAGATACCTGCCCTTGTAGTTGTATGAGAGCCTTCCGAAGAATGACATCATAGAGTGTTCATCTGTCCTGTTCACCGCCTGGTTGGAGATTGTTCCGGCACCGTTGAGGGTGCGTACATTGTCACTGGCAAAATAGAGACCGTCAAGACCGGTGGTCTCCATCTTCCAGTTCTGCATGCTGAACCCGGCCATGGCGCCAAGGTCATGTCCATCGCCTACTGATGTATTATAGGTCAGATAATTCTCATTGGCCCATGTCATATTTGTCCTGGCTCTTACTGCACCCCAGTTGTAACCGGCACGGTAGTCAACTGTTGTTGGATAGAACTCATCCTCCTTCATGGAGATGAAGTCAATGCTGACGCTTGTCCTGAACATGAGGTTTTCAAGGATATTGTATTCAAGGTACTGATTACCTATAATCCTGTTTGTGACATTGAGGTGAGTGCACTCCTCAGCCATGCCCACCGGGTTTCTTTTGCCGTTGAAGTAATTTATAGGTGATCCGTCGGGATAGGTCAGTGAATAAACCGGCGGCCGGACAAGGATTGACTGCACAAGGCTGAGGTTCCCGGTACCACCGGCATTGATCCTGTTGTTCCTGCCATTGGTAAAGGAGACATTCTGTCCGATCGTCACCCTGTCTGAGACCTTGAAATCTGTATTAAGCCTGGAGGTTATCCTCTTGTAATTGGATGCAAGGAAAATACCATCCTGATCCAGATAGGAGGTGCTGAATGCATACCTTGCTGCCTCGTTTCCTCCCTGTACGCCCAGGTCTACCTGGTGCTGCCATGCCTTGCGGTACATGACACTCTGCCAGTCAACATCCCCGTTATTCATCGGGTTGAGCGAGTCAACAGCCGTCCAGTGAGGCTCAGTAGGAGTAGTTGCATTATTGTATCTGTCAAGATTTTTATAGGTGTCAAGGATAATCTGGCGCCACTGCTGGGCGTTGAGGACACCAAGATGTCTGGTAATCTCACTGACACCACTGAAATAGTTGAGGCTTACCTTTGCCTTTCCCTCCTTGCCTCGTTTGGTAGTTATCAGGACAACGCCATTGGCAGCCCTGGATCCGTATATGGCAGTTGAGGCGGCATCCTTGAGCACCTCTATTGACTCTATATCACCCGGGTTTATGTCAGCCAGCGGGTTTAGTCCATGCATGTCATAACCGTTCAATGAAGAAAGGGTATTTGACTCCAACGGGACTCCGTCAAGAACATACAGGGGGTCATTGCCGGAGTTGAGCGACGAGTAGCCTCTGACTCTGACCGTGATCCCCGCTCCCGGTGCACCGGAGTTTGCTGTTACCACCACCCCCGGGGCACGCCCCTGGAGTGCAGAAAGGACATCCTTTACAGGAGTGTCCTCAATGTTGGATGCACTGATGGAAGAGATTGAGCCTGTGAGGTCTCTCTTCTTCTTGAAGCCGTAACCTATAACTACAAGTTCCTCAATCATTGTCACATCGCTCTGCAATGCCACGTCTATCACCGACCGTGACCCAACGGTAATCTCCTGTGAAGCATACCCCACTGATGTAAACTGGAGTATTGTACTGCCTGAAGGCACATCAATGGTGAATGATCCGTCAAGGTCAGAAGCCACGCCAGTGGTTGTACCTTTAATAACTATGGTCACTCCGGGAAGCGCCTCCCCTGTGGTTGCGTCGGTGACTTTCCCTGTGACTGTTCTCTGCTGAAAGCCCAGTGAAGATGAAGCTTCAGCACTGAAGATCATCAGTGCCGAGATCATAATCATGAACCCGGTCAGCAAAACCGGCTTTTTCCATCTAATTTCCTGATGGAATAGCACGTTCAGTTGCCTTTTTTTCATAATTTTGAGAGTTAAGGGTTTTTGGTTAAATCCTGATACAGCATCGCTCCCGGAGATTATTCCCAATATCTGACCGGGAGCGTTTTTTTTATTGTTGTTTATTTATAGCATTCATTCTCAAACTATTATTCATCATACACCATCCTCACAGATCAAATTTATGACAATAAAATCCAAAAAGCAAACGTTTGCGTAAAATTTTAATTTCAAATAGCAAATTTTAACATTTGGCCAAATGTCTTAATAATTCCACTGCAGGTATTCCAGGTAAGATGTCATACATATTTAGCTCTTTTACTGATTTTTAATCAAGAAGTAAGTACAACTTATTAGAGAATTGCATAATTTCGTAATATAATCAAACGTTTGCTTTATTCATTTATAGTAACTTTAGAGCATGTCAGGCACAAGAGTGACCATAAAAGATCTGGCAAAGAGGATGAACCTGTCGGTCTCAACTATATCCAGGGCCCTTCACAACCACCCAAGTATTGGAGAGAAGACAACCCGTGAGGTATGGAAACTCGCCAAGCAACTTGGGTATTTCCCCAACTCGGTGGCCTCAAACCTTCGAAAGAGAAAGACCAACATGATTGGAGTTATCGTGCCAAGAATTGATATTACATTCCATTCACATGTCATCAGCGGTGTGGAGGAGGTAGCCTACAGAATGGGTTATAATGTAACAATATATCAATCACGTGACTCCTTTGAAAGAGAGGTTGCTATCACCTCAATCCTGCAGACAAACATGGTAGCCGGAATTATTGCCTGCCTCGCCCTTGAGACGCGTGACTGCAGCCATTTCACCCGCTTCAACAGCCTGAAGGTACCTCTGGTATTCTATGACAGGGTAAGCAATGAACTGGAAGCCAGCAAGGTGATTATTGATGACTTTGATGCAGCATTCAGAATGACTCAACACCTAATTGATACAGGCTGCAGAAGAATTGCCCATATTGCCGGACCTCTCTCCGCATCAATCTTCTCGGCCAGGCTGGAAGGATACAAGAATGCACTCCAGAAAAGTAACCTTCCATTTGACCAGAGCCTTGTTTGCTGTTCCAATGACCTCAGCTACGAGGAAGGGGCACGATGCACAAGAAGACTGATTAAACTGTCCCCAGCCCCTGACGGATTATTCTGTGCAAATGACTATACAGCCATAGGGGCAATACAGGTAATCAAAAAGGCAGGCCTCAGAATACCAGAAGATCTTGCAGTGGCAGGATTCAGCAACTACCCGGTCTCAACCATCATCGAGCCAGCCCTCACCACAATCGATGACCGGGCCGTGGAGATGGGGAAAACAGCTGCCCGGATGCTTATCCGACAAATAGAGGAGAGAGATGTAAATATAGCCTCAGAAACAATTGTAATCAGAACTGACCTCATAGTCCGAGACTCTACAAGAAGAGAGACGGCAAACACCTGAAATAATCATGACAGGATTAATCAGAGGCCATTAGACGCCAACACGGACACCGGACCAAATTCTTTTATGATCCCGGAATTTTCATATTTCATTTTTTTTCATACTTTTACGCCGCTTTCACAAATACTGCACAGTAAAACTCAAAATGTGTAATCAAAAAAGAAATCAATGAAAAGGATCACTTCAGTTATTATCGCACTCATTGTTACAGGCTCTCTCTTTGCAGGAGGTCTTGTCACCAACACCAACCAGAGTGCACTGTACACAAGGCTGCAGAGCCGCAATGCATCAACAAGCGTTGATGCTGTCTATTACAACCCGGCAGGTCTTACCAAACTCTCTGACGGTTTCCACTTCTCACTAAACAACCAGACTATCGGTCAGACGCAGAAGATAACCACTGCCTATGATTTTCTTAACGGCAGTCCGAAGGAGTATGTAGGTAAGGTCAGCGCTCCGTTCTATCCGGGTGTATACGCAGCTTATAAGACTGGTAAACTTGCTCTCTCGCTGGGCTTCAACCCGGTAGGCGGCGGTGGCGGCGCAAAATATGACGATGGCCTTCCTTCATTTGAGATGCAGGTTGCCAACCTGGTACCCATGCTGGCACAGCAACTCACTCCCCTTGATCAGGCTATCTTCATCCTTACCGGTACCGATCCTAACTTCAATGGCGTTACCGGCTATAATTCAGATATCTATTTCAAGGGATCATCAATCTACTTCGGCCTGCAGGCCAACGTATCATACGAGATAAGCGAAATGCTTTCAGTAGCTGTCGGAGGTCGTTACGTTATGGCCAACAACAAGTATGAAGGCTATATACAGGGTGTAACCATTACTGCACCTGAAGCTTACGGCGGTGTACAGTCGCCCGGCGACTATCTCAGGCTGGTGGCAGCCGTTCCCGGCGTACCCACTACCGTAGCAACCAGTCTTAACCAAAACGCAGCCTATCTTGATGATGCCACAACCGTTGAGGCAGACGCTGTAATGAAAGGCACCGGCATCACCCCTATCGTCTCTGTAAACTTTGCACCGGTGGGTGACCTTATAAATATTGGCCTTAAATATGAATTCAAGACGAAGATGAATCTCACCACCACCGTGAACGACGGCAAGGACGCTGAGGGCATGTTCATCCAGGACTCAACAGCAATTGCTGACATGCCTGCCATGCTTGCACTCGGTGTTGACGTCAGGCCTTCAAACAGGTTCCTCGTCTCCGGCAGCTTCAACTACTACTTTGACAAGGGCATTGACTATGACGGACAGGATGATGTTGACATCAATAAGATTGACAAGAACTTCATTGAGGCAGCCCTGGGTATCCAGGTAGGCCTGACAGACAACCTCTTCGTCAGTGCCGGATGGCTCACCACAATGACCGGTGTCAATGAGAACTATCTGAGCGACCTGAAATACAGCCTTAACACCAACACCTTCGGCGGCGGTCTGGGCATCAAGGTCAATGATATGATGGATATCAACCTGGGAGGTTCATACACCCTCTACCAGGAAGGTTCAAAAACATATTCCGGCGCTGCAGGACAGGCATCAGATATTTATAACAAGAATACCTGGACAGCAGCCATCGGGCTCGATTTCCATTTTTAAACTAACTAACCTGTAAAAAAAGAGAAGAGCCTCACCCGGGGCTCTTCTTTTTTTTGCCATACCCCTGCCTGACGCTCAGTGTCAGTCAGATGGCAAAAATTATTTTTTCCGCATCAGCGAAGTCTCAGAATTCAACCCCCTGCCGCTTCAAGTTATCAAGGTAATACTTAAGGTCAGGAGTGTCAGCCGTCATCATCCTGTTGTACCACTGCCTCGCCGTCTCATTCCTGCCCATGCTGCGGTCAAGCATGATCAGTGCGGAGTACACCGAGCCTTCAATGCCAATATTGAGACTGTCCGTCTCATTGATTATCTGCTCATAGATACGGTAGGCTGCCATCTCATTCCCGGAACCTGCCAGCGAGAAAGCCTCGTTGAGACTGCTGTTCAATCCCGGGTCAGTAACAATACCCCTGAAGGAGAGACATCCTCCCATGCACTCCTCGATGATTGAAAACCAGGGCAGCACCCCTGTGGGCGGAAAGGTCAGTGAGAAGGAGGCCTTCTCCCCCGGTCGCTTGAACTTGTGCGTTGAGGGGCAGTATGGCAGTCCCTTCAGGGCAGTGAGCTTCAGCTTCACCCCGTCAGACCTCACCAGGAAAGTGTTCCTGTCAATACAGAACCACGCATTATTAACATCACTCTGAATTGTCAGCCACACAACGGTGGCATCGGGGTTGAAATCTACCCGTATGATCTCGGCAGTCAGGGGTGATTTAAGTCCGTAGTTGGGACTCTCAACGCTCTGCCCGTTTGCAGCAAGAGTCATTGCCACAACTATAAATACCAGTAATGATTTCTTCATAACATTTCCCGAACTTGCAATTATCATACCGCAAAGTTAATGATTTGCACCAACTGACTTTTTCAGTCTTTATACTCCCTGCGGCTAAAGAGCAGATATGTATGTTTGTAACAACTTTGTCACATTTGTGTAATCTGATTGTAACAAAAGTGAAAGATTTTTGCATTGTCAAACCTTCAATTAGTCAATTAAATGAAAATGAAGATTTTACCTGCTGTGGTCGCCATCCTGACGCTTATGACAGCACCTTCCGCAGCACAGGAAAATAATGAATTCAAGCCTTCCGGTAAATTTTTCGGTTTACTGTTTGCCAACTACCACACTTCTTTTTCCGGAGGCGACAATGTCTCGGCATTTGAGGTGACCCGTTCTTACTTCGGCTATGATTTCAGTTTTTCAAAAGAGATCTCAAGTCGGGTGATGTATGACGGAACCACGGAAGTCATTAACGGGAAAACAATCTACTCAGGTTACCTCCGCAACGCATACCTGCAGTATGACAACGGCAGGTTCCTGGTAAGGGGCGGTCTGATTGGCATGGAACAGATCTCCATGATGGAAAAGATATGGAGCTACAGGTTTATCACCAAACCCCCTATTGATTACTCAGGGATGATAATGCCTGCTGATCTGGGGTTGATGACTAAGTTCCCGGCGGGTGAGATGGTGACCTTTGACCTGGCCGTCACCAACGGGCGGGGTTTCAAGGACGTGACTCCCAACGGAACCTACAGGCTCTCGGCAGGATTCACCTTGATCCCTGCTGACAACATGCTCATCAGGGGCTTCTATGACATGATGGGCCCTGCGGGCCGGATGCAGCGCACCGCCAGTATTGTTGCAGCATGGACCGGCCAGCGGTTCAACGCCGGAGCCGAGTACTTAAGACAGGACAACGCTTCGATGTTTGAAGGGCAGGACTACTCAGGCATTAGTCTCTTTGCCAGTGTGCCCGTTGCAGAGAAGGTGAAGTTGTTCGCACGATGGGACCGCATAATGTCAGTCACCATGGAAGGCGCTGAAGATCCCTGGAACAACAGGGATGGATCTTATATTTTTACCGGCATCGACATCTCTCCTGTCAAAAATGTCAGGATTTCACCTAACTTCACAGGGTATCTTCCAGCCGGCAGCGGCTCAGACAATATCAGCACCATTGGCCTCAACATTATGGCAAAATTCTGACAGAACAATTTATACCAATACAGAAATGAAGAACAGTATCATTATTCTAATGGCAGTGCTTGCGCTGGCAGCCTCATCATGCGGCGGCAGCGGATCAACCACAGGCAGGCAGAAAGAGGTAACCCTCTCCGCTGCAGGGGCAACCTTTCCCCAGCCCTTCTACAACCTCGCCTTCAAAAAGTACAATGAAGCGGGCGGTCCCCTGATCAGCTACGGAGGCATAGGCTCCGGCGGAGGCATAAAGAGTCTCCGTGACCAGATTGTTGACTTTGCAGCCACCGATGCATATCTCTCTGACGAAGAGCTGGCTGAGATGCCCGGCGAGGTGGTGCACATCCCAACCTGCATAGGAGCCGTGGTAATAGCCTTTAATATACCTGGCGTGACTGAGCTGAAGCTCACCCCCGAACTCCTTGAAGGCATTTTCCTGGGTAACATCAAAATGTGGAACGACGCGCAAATCCTTGCGGTCAACCCCGGGCTGGTCATCCCTGATATGGAGATCACCGTGGTATACCGTTCTGACGGCAGCGGCACCACCTACATCTTCAGTGATTACATGACGAAGGTCAGCAGCCTCTGGAATGAGCAGCTGGGGACCGGTAAGGCCCTTAACTGGCCATCAGGCATTGGCGCCAAAGGCAATCCCGGCGTAGCCGGCACCATCAAGCAGAGTGAAGGATCAATAGGTTATCTCGGATTTGAATATGCCTTTGCGCAGCAGATACCAATGGCGCGGATAATGAACAGCTCCGGGTTCTTTATTGAGCCCACTCTTGACTCGTTCACTGCCGCCGCCGCTGCCGAGATACCGTCAGACACGAGGGTGATGATCACCAACTCGCCCAATCCGTCAGCCTATCCCATCACCAGCTTTACATGGATAATCATGTACAGGGAGCTGGCCTACGGCAGGCACAGCCGCGATGCCGCCGAGGCAGCGGTCAGCACTGTCAAATGGCTCACCGGTGAGGAGGCACAGGCTATAGCTACCAGCGTGCATTATGCCGCCCTACCGCAGAATGCTGCCCTCCAGGCCGCCGAGCTGCTGAAGGGGATAACCTATGAGGGCCAACCGGTTCTGAAATAAACTGATGTCAGGAGACAGGATAACAAAGGGCCTGCTTTTCCTCTCTTCACTGACGATACTGCTCCTCAGTGCCGGGATAGTTGTCTCTCTTCTGGGAGGTGCCCTCCAGGCATTCAGGGAGTTTGGCCTCAGGTTTATCATCTCTCCGGCGTGGAACCCCACTGCAGGCAGCGAGGAGTACGGTGCCATGTCATTCATCGCCGGAACAGTCATAACATCAATACTGGCACTGATCATATGCATCCCCATGGCTTTCTCCACCTCGCTCTTCATAGCCGAGTATTTCAGGGGAACACGCACCTCCGGCATCCTTCGCAGCCTGGTTGACCTGCTGGCCGGGATACCTTCCATTGTCTACGGTTTCTGGGGTTTCTATGCGCTGCGCCCGCTGCTGGTAGCCACAGGACTCACAGACCAGGGCTTTGGCGTCTTCACTGCCTCACTGGTGCTCGCCATTATGATTGTTCCCTATGCCACTTCGCTCAGCGCTGAGATCATCTCAATGGTCCCCGCCGAGCTGAAGGAAGCTGCATACTCCCTTGGCGCCACACGGCGCGAAGTGATCTTCAGCGTGGTCATCCCCTCCGCCCGTTCGGGCATCATCGCCAGCTTCATCCTGGCACTGGGAAGAGCCCTGGGAGAGACGATGGCCGTCACTATGCTCATCGGTAATGCCAACGTTATTCCCAAAGGACTCTTCGCCCCCGGCAACACGATGGCTTCAGTCATCGCCAACCAGTTCGGGGAAGCATCAGGACTGAAGATGAGCGCGCTGATAGCGGTAGGCCTGCTGCTGTTCCTTATAACAGCGCTGGTCAACTACCTGGGTAAACTGATCATTAAACGCTTTGCTTGACATCCGGACAATCATGGAACTAACTGACAACATAAGGAGACGCAGCCGTACCAACAACAGGTTCAGGTACCTGGTCATTGCCGGATCAGTCATTACCATTATTCCCATCTTCCTGATAGTGGGCAACCTGGCTGTCAAAGGGTACCGCCAGATCAACCTCGCCTTCTTCACGAAGCCTGCCCCTGACACATTCCAGGCGATGATGGCCGCTGTCAATGGCGAGATCATCCCCGGAGGTATAGCCAACGGCCTCACAGGGTCACTGCTCATGGTTCTCCTGGCATCGCTCCTGGCAATACCACTGGGACTGATGACCGGCATCTATATCTACGAGAACGAATCAAAGAAATATGCACGCTTCATCAGAAGCCTGACTGAAATATTGCAGGGAGTCCCGTCTATCATTCTGGGCATCATTGCCTATTTGTGGATAGTAAAGAATATCACCAGGGGATATTCGGCCCTCGCCGGAAGCGTCTCGCTGACCATCATGATGCTGCCCCTGATAATCCGTTCCACCGAGGAGACCATGCGCATGATACCTCTCTCCATCCGCGAGGCTGCCTTTGCGCTGGGGACGCCTTACTACAAGATGATCTACAAGATACTTATCCCCGTCAGCTTCAGCGGACTGGCCACCGGCGTGCTGCTGGCACTATCCAGGATACTGGGGGAGACAGCTCCGCTGATGCTCACCGCGCTGGGCAGCCCGGCCATCAGCTTTGACATCACCCGCCCTGTCAGCGCCGTGCCGCTGCTTATATGGGATTTTTACAATGACCCCAACATGGTCAACCTGGTATGGAGCGCCTCCCTGTTCCTGATGGTCTTTGTGCTCTCAATGAATCTGCTGGCCCGCAGTGTGGCTTCAAAACATAAATATATCTGAACCGGATGAACAACACCCCGCAAAGCGAAAATGTACTTGAAATAAAGGATCTTTTTATAGCGTATGAGCCCGGACGTTATGCAGTCAAAGAGGTGAGCGCTTCAATCAAACGCAACAGGATAACAGCTATAATGGGTCCCTCCGGCTGCGGGAAGAGCACCCTGCTAAGAGGTATGAACCGCATGCATGAGCTCTATCCCAATATAGAAACAAAAGGCGATATAACACTCGACGGACAGAGCATCTTCTCAATGTCAGTGATTGAACTGCGGCGGCGGGTGGGGATGGTCTTCCAGCGCCCCAACCCTTTCCCCAACATGACTATCTACGAAAACGTGGTAGCCGGATTCAGCCTCAACGACATAAGACTGAAAAAAAACCAGCGCGACGAGATAGTGGAAAACGCCCTGCGCAATGTAGCCCTCTGGGACGAGGTGAAGGAGTCGCTCTACCGTAAGGGAACATTCCTGTCAGGCGGACAGCAGCAGAGACTCTGCGTGGCAAGGGCAATAGCCTTCAACCCTGACGTTCTGCTGCTTGACGAGCCCACCTCGGCACTTGACCCGGTGGCTACCTCAAAGATAGAAGACCTGCTTGGCGAGCTGAAAGAAAAATACACGCTGGTACTTGTTACACATAACATGTCACAGGCTGCCAGGATCTCTGACGAATCGATGTTCATGTACCTGGGTGAACTGGTTGAATCCGGCCCCACAGGGACCCTCTTTACCACTCCGAAAGACTCCCGTACAGAGGCTTATCTGACAGGTAAATTCGGATGATTGAACCTGAATTTTAATACATTTGCTAAAACAGCTGATTATGAGTGAGAAAAAAGAACAGGCGCTGAATGAGATACAGGCCACCTTCAATGAGATGGCCAACCTCGTTCTTCACCAGCTGACTCTTATGGAGAAGCTTATGGGTACTCGGGATGATGAACTCTTTGCCGGCCTAATAAGCGATATGGAAAAGGCTGAGAGCCGCATTGACAACCTGGAGATAGTTATAGGCGAACAGTTCACCAATACTATCGTGCTCTACCAGCCGGTGGCATCAGACGTACGGAGACTTGTGGCCATCTACCGGATGTCTATCAACCTGGAAAGGATCGGCGACAGAATACATAACCTCTGCGGCATAATAGCCAAGATCAGGAAAAGTACCGAGTATGTTTCGGTATCGTCACTGATAAATAACATGCTTACATCAGGAACCATCATGGTAGAAAAGGCGCTGCTCTCATTCAGCAACTCAGACCCGGATTATGCCATATGGACCATCAAGAACGATTCCGTTGTGGATGAGATGAACCACAAGCTGCTGCTTGGCCACCTGCGGAAGGAAAATATTGATGAAAAGATGATGTCAATGGTACAGAGCTATATAGAGCTGAAGGATATGATCTCCAATATTGAGAGGATAGCTGATCATGCCACCAATATTGCAGAGGCATCAATATACTCCCTTCAGGGGACGGACATCAGACATACAGGGATTGGGAAGGGGGAATAGGGCAGTAGGCAGTGGGCAGTAGGCAGTGGGCAGTAGGCAATAGCAGTATGGGGATGGCCGTAGGCCATAATGAATTGTAATACAGGACGTTAATTGACAGGATGGTCGTAGACCATCAAGAATTGTAGACCAGATGGCTACAGACCACAGATGGTCGTATTCTAAGATAAAAACAAGCAGCTTGAAAGATTTTTCGAGTTTTTTATGACTCAAAAAACTTTCAAGCTGCGTACTGGCACAAAGGAACATATGGCGATCCTCTCCTGACAACGGCAAACACCCTGGCCAAAAGCTTGTTTCTCACTGCATTGATGCTATTCATTTTGTGTTTGCCCATCTCCGTGCGACGGTTAAAATATAGCTTCATCTCCGGGTCATGCCTTATTGCGGATACAGCACATGCACTTAGCAGGGATTTTAACTTCCTATTCGCCAGGGGACTTACTTTTGTTCTCCCCTTAATGCTTGTCCCTGAGGTATTAGCGAAGGGGGCTACACCGGCATAACTGGCCAGCTTCCTGTGATCATCAAACGACAGGAAGTTATTAGTAACAATAATCAGGTACAGGGCAGTCTGCCTGCCTACTCCTGTAATGCTGGTAATCAGCCTGTAATTGTTCATAATATCAGGACTGGATTCAAGCACACTGTCTATCTCTTTCTCCACTTTTTCTATCTCTCTGGCAAGTGCTTTAATCATGTTACGCTGGACACCAACCAATACTTTGCTCTCTGAGCTTTCAATAAAGTCAGGCAGGTCCTTTAATGAAGCCTCATAACCGGCACATTGTTTTACCAGCTTCTCCCTCAGCGACAGTAACTGCCGGATCTTATTAATAGCCTTCTCAGGAAGCTGGTATGTTGTCACTTCCTCTCTCCTGCGATAGGCGTACTGTGCTATTCTCATGGCATCAACCCTGTCATTCTTGCCTCGCTGTATCCCCAGTGATCGCTTGATCTCAAGCCCCGGAACCATAATATAGTTCATCTGCTTTTCAGTCATATGGCAGGCAAGGGCATAAGAATACATCCCAGTATGCTCAAAACAGAATAACACATTATCCATGGAACAGCCTGTACTCTTTGTGGCCCATGTCAATAGCTTGCTGTACCCCTTCTTCGTATTGGGTACCTGGGTGAAGATCTGATGGCTGTGAATGAACGCATCCAGAGTCAATTTACTCACATCGATTCCAATAACTTCTTCAAATTTCATAACTTTGACGTTAAGATTGTTATTACTATTAGTTGCGGAACTAAAACCTTTATTAGGCCTCAAAGCCTATAATTCTAACTGGTTCTTGCAACTATGAAAGAATGGGGTCTGATACGACCATTAGGACTTAAGGCCTAGTAGACCATCTAGTTCACCCCATTCTTTCTCATAAAAATAGAATAATAAACTTAGATGCTAATCTAAAGGTAGACCATCAAGAATTGTGAATGGCCGTAGGCCATCAAGAATTGTATGAACGAGAAACGCAAAATACTGGCTGTTGATGACGAGGAACCCATCCTCGAGATCCTCTCATTCAACCTCGAGGGCGAAGGATACACCGTTGACACATGCCTTTCCGCCGAGGAGGCAATGCGAAAAAACCTGCACACCTATGACCTCTTCATCCTCGATGTGATGATGGGGCAGGTATCAGGCTTCCGCCTGGCTGAAAAGATCAGGAAGGAGATGGACCTCTCCACCCCTGTCATCTTCCTCACAGCCAGGGATACTGAAAATGACAGGATCACCGGCTTCAATCTCGGGGCTGACGATTACCTGGCCAAGCCTTTCAGTGTCAGGGAGCTGATAGCAAGGGTAAAAGCTATCCTGCGCCGCTCGGCCCCGTCGCGGGTGACCATGGAGACCGCGGCCGGCTCCTTCATGGTTGACACTGATAACAACCTGATCCTCTCCGAGGGCAAACCCCTTCAGTTGACCCGCAAGGAATATGATATCCTCTCCCTTCTCATCCGCAATGAAGGCAGAATCTTTCCCCGACATGAGATACTGGCACGGGTATGGGGTGATGACGTGATAGTCACTGACCATACCGTGGATGTCACCATTGCCCGCATCCGTAAGAAGCTGGGTGACAGGGGGAACATGATAAGGAATAAATCTGGTTACGGTTACTATTTAGGTGAATAAAAATGATTCCCATGACACAACAAATAAGCTTCAGACGCAGACTCTTCCTCTACTATTTCGGCATCTTCCTGCTCTTCACGGTGCTTATCCTGGCATTCCAGTACCACCGTGAGAAAGAGATAAGAATAGCCGCGCTCGACGGCAGGTTGAATGACATGACCCAGCTGGTCGACAACTACATGAGGGTCAATTCGCTCAGCGAAACAGGAGACTACCACCTGATTGACTCAATCTTCAACCTGATACCCGTACCCGACCTGCGCATCACCGTCATTGCCATTGACGGAACCATCCTCTATGACAGCTCCGTGGACGAATGGTCAGCTATGGAGAACCACCTGACCAGGCCCGAAGTGGGCAAGTCACTCTACTCACCCTACGGTACTGCTGTGCGCCACTCCGAATCCACAGGCAAGGACTATTACTACCTCTCGAGGTACTACAACACACATTATATCAGGCTGGCTGAGGAATACAACATAAACATCACTGGATTCCTGAAGCGGGAAAAGGTCTTCCTGCTCTTCATGGCCGTGGTATTTGCCGTCATCTGGGCCCTTCTTGCAGCCGTCACACGCAGGATGGGAAAGAGCATTACCATGCTGCGCGACTTTGCAGCCAGAATGCGCCGCGGCGAAGGAAATGACCCGTCAATAATCTTCCCGAGGAATGAGGTTGGGGAGACAGGCAAGGAAATAGTCAGGATATATAACAACCTGGCCCGTAACACTGCAGAACTGAAACTTCACAAGGAGAAGCTCTTCAGGCACCTTCATGTGCTGAATGAGGGTGTGGCATTCTTCTCTGCAGACCGGACGGAAGAGTTGTCTAACAGCCATTTCATTGTGTTCCTTAATGCCATTACCGGTGAGCACTCACTTACACCCGGGGGATTCATTGACCATCCCCTGTTTGGAGGTATCAAATCATTCCTTGATTCCAACCAGAACAATCCTGCACGAAAACTGGATAATCCATCAACAGAGTTGCGGATGGAAAAGGGAGGCAGGCATTTTGCAGTCAGGTGTATACTCTTCAATGATGACAGTTTCGAGATAGTCATCACTGACATCACACAGACTGAGCAGAGCAAGGCTATGCGTCAGCAGATGACCTCCAATATAGCCCATGAACTCAAGACCCCTATTGCCTCGGTGAGAGGATACCTCGAGACCCTCCTGGTAAACAAGGAGCTTGATGAAGAGAAGAGAAACCATTTCCTGGACAAGGCCCTGACGCAATCGACACGCCTGACAGACCTTATCAATGACATTGTGACGCTTAACAAGCTTGACGAAACTGGCAGTCAGTTCCCGTATGAGGAGTTTGATGTTGCAGCAGTAATGAAGGAAGTGCGTGATAATCTGATGACTGACCTCACCAGGAAACAGATGAAGGTTGAGATAGCTGTTGAGCCAGACACCATTGTCAACGGCAACAGGTCACTCATTGTCTCAGTCTTCCAGAACCTGTTGGAGAATGCCATTACCTACGCCGGTGAAAATGTTACCGTCACAATCAGGTCTATTCCCGGGGAACCAGGCTTCCGTACCTTCTCCTTCGCAGACAATGGCATAGGAATCCCTGAAGAGCACCAGGCAAGGATCTTCGAACGGTTTTACAGGATTGACGACGGACGGTCGCGCAAGAGCGGCGGAACCGGACTGGGGCTTGCAATAGTTAAAAATGCAATCCTGCTGCATAAGGGAGATATCTCTGTCCGTACCCGACCCGGTGGAGGAGTGGAGTTTATCTTCTCATTGCCGGAATAGTTTTTCAGGTGGATACACTTGCATCTCAGAGGCCTGGGTCAGCGCTTCATGAGGTTGCATGTCAGATGCGGACGCACATAAAATCCAATGGCAAAAGACTGAATCAACAGTTCCCGGTCACACATCAGGCAAGGATCAGCGATGCCTCCCGCCTCCTGACGGCTTTACCAATGACTGCAGCTTCCGGGTCGCCCGAGGAGTGAAGATCACGAAGCATTTTATCACTCCTCTCCGGCGCCACAGCCATCAGCAGCCCGCCCGATGTCTGTGCATCATGGGCAATCATCTTCAGGGTGTAATCGAGCCCGTCAGCAGGGAGAGTATCCCCCTCAGTATAATCAAGGTTGCGAAAGGCGGCCCCGGGGATGCATCCCTGTTCTGCCAGGCTGTAGGTGCCGTCAAGCAGGGGAACGTTCTTCATATATAACTCAATAGTGACGCCGGAGGCACGTGCCATCTTCAGCGCATGGCCCGCCAGCCCGAAGCCGGTGATGTCTGTGGCGCCCCTGATACTGTGCCTGGCCATCAGCTCCGCCCCACGATTGTTAAGCTGTTTCATTGTAAGCACCGCCGCGGCAAGCTGTCCGGGCGTAGTCATCTTCAGCCGGTGACCGGCCAGGATTATCCCCGTCCCGACCGGTTTTGTCAGGACAAGCTCATCCCCCTCCCTCACCCCGGCATTAGTAATGACCCTGTCAGGATGAACGGTGCCGATAACGGCCAGGCCATACTTTGGGGGATAATCATCAATAGTATGACCACCGATGATGCTGACACCAGCCTCCTGCGCCTTGTCATTGCCTCCCCTGAGTATCTCCCTGTAAACCTCCATGGGAATCCGGGAAGAAGGGAACATCATGATATTGAGCGCCACCAGCGGCGTTGCGCCCATGGCATAAATATCACTTATTGAATTTGTTGCAGCAATAAGGCCAAAATCATAGCCATCGCTTACCAACGGTGGAAAAAAGTCAGTTGTAAGAACCAGGGCCGTCTCGTCATTGATCTTATAGACCCCGGCATCATCATGAGTTGATATATCAACAAGTATCCGGGGATCAGCCGGCAGATGCAGGTCTTTCAGCAGCTCCTCGAGCTGACGCGGAGGTATCTTGGCCGAACATCCTCCCGTCTCTACCGTTGTAAGAAGATCAAATGACATTGTATATTCCTGTGTTTAAGTTGATCAGGCGCCGGTAACCAGAAGCATCCGCCGGTATAGCTGGCTGCCATATCCAAACTGTTCCTCCCGGCAGGTGTTACGGGCAGATAATATGATCAGCATCCCTTAATATGTTAACTATCTGATACATATCGCTAAAACTGCCTGTTGGCAGGCGGTCCCTGATACCGAAGTGGTTGATGCAGGTAGTGCAAAGGTAAATAGCGGTTCCTTTTTCCGAGAGTTCCCGGATATGATCCAGTGCCGGTGAGTCGTCCATAGCCAGTTTCACTCCCGCATTGTAGAAGACCACTGCTGCAGGTGGCGGCTCAAGCATCACCAGGGTTCTGAAGAAAGAGACCATCAGCTTCGTCCCGAGAACATCATCACCGCTGCCCATCCTTTCTGAGCTGACTGCCACCACCGTTTTTCTGACTTTCGGTGCCGGCTCCTCAGAGCCTGTTGTGCAATATTCCGTTTCATTTACGCTCAGCTCGGTCTTTTCGCCTCTCCTGACAGTCACAATGGCAAGGCTTCCCTCCTCGCGGACAGTGTAGGGAAGCCTGTTATCTGACAGGTACCTCTTCACGTTACTGAACGAGGTGGGATTATCTATCAATATCTCAACATCCTCTCCGGCAGATGCCTCGTTCAGTCCCTGCCTCGTTTTTATCAGGGGGGCCGGGCATGTAAGCCCCCTGGTATCTACTGTTTTCATATGTCCTTAAATAGCTTCAAAGATAACCAGAAATGGTTACTTTTGAGTTTCATCTGCAAGGATGCCCTGAAACCTGCCTGGTACCGGGTCTTCACGGCAATACGGGCAGGGTGTGCCATGCAGGTAATGCTCTGTAGATGGTTTTATAATCAATACGTTATGAAAAGAACAGCATTTATTTCTGGTCTGGTGTTTATCCTTGGACTGACACTGTCAGCCCAGGACAATGCAAATAAACTTGAAGGTTCCTGGTCAGGCAACATGAAGACAGCTGCCGGTGAGCTACAGCTTGTGATCCACTTCGCCATGACTGAGGCTGATACTGTCAAAGCCTCAATGGACTCGCCTGATCAGGGTGTAAAGGGTATTCCTTGCGGCAGGGTCACCCTGGATGATGACACGCTCATGGTGGACATTCCAATGGTCAGGGGGAGTTTTCGCGGAGGTTTCACCAATGACTCAATCATTACGGGCAGATGGACACAGCTCGGACGGGAATATGATCTTTCTCTGAAGAAGGGGGCAAAACCCATTGTGTATAGCAGGCCGCAGGAGCCAATGCCGCCATATCCCTATCGCGAGGAAGAGGTCACTTTCATGAACACCGTTGAGAACTTCAGTCTGGCAGGAACCCTGACGCTGCCGCAGGGCGAAGGGCCTTTCCCTGCTGTGGTGCTTATAACGGGCTCGGGGCAGCAGGACCGTGATGAGACCATCTTCATGCACAAGCCCTTCAAGGTGCTGGCTGACCACCTGACCAGGAACGGTATCGCAGTGCTGCGGTATGATGACAGGGGTGTGGGCGGATCAAAGGGCCGCCTGACCGAAGCCACTACCATGAGCTTTGCCGATGATGCTGAGGCAGCAGTGAATTATCTCATGCAACGGGCCGAGATTGACAAAAAGAAGATCGGTCTCGCCGGCCACAGCGAGGGCGGACTGATAGCCCCTATCGTTGCTTCGCGCAATGCGAACATAGCATTCGTCATCTCACTGGCTGGTCCGGGTGTGACAGGATATGATGCAATCATACAGCAGAACATCGACTTCTTCACGGTATCAGAGATGCCGCAGGAGGACCTTGAGACACAGCTTCACATGCTGAGGAACCTCTTCACGATTGTGATGGATAGTAAAGACCAGCGCACGGCGGCGAAGAGGGCTATGGAATGGTACAACGGAGAGCTTGATACCATGGGACTGGCCCCTGAAGAACGCGCGCAGCGTATGACAGACTTCACACAGGGACTGATACAGACCAACAATGCGTGGTGGAAATATTTCCTTTCAGCAGATCCGGCCCTGTATTGGAGCAACGTTCAATGCCCTGTTCTGGCACTGAACGGCGAAAAAGATTTCCAGGTCAATCATAAGCAGAACCTGCCTGCGATAAAGAATGCGGTGCGCAGAGGCGGCAACCGTAAAGTAAAAACGGTAGCCCTGCCGGGATTGAACCATCTCTTCCAGAATGCCGGAACAGGATTGACCACTGAATACCCGAAGATTGAGGAGACCTTCTCCCCCGCAGCAATGGACCTGATCACCAAATGGATCAGGAAGACGGTAAAATCAGGCAAGAGGCAGTAGGCAAGAGGCAGTAGGGAAAAATATACCTTTAATGCACTCCCTGAATGAATTATGGAAACACTCTTGCCTCTTGCCTAATGCCTAATGCCTCTTACCTAGTCTCTGCATCACCTTCCGTCCTGCTGCCTTCATCCCCCCTGAAGCATCATTGATAAAAAGCTGCACTGCACCCATAACCTCATTCACTAACTCAGGGTACAGAGAGCAGAACGATGCAAGTATCTCCATACCATATGCTTTGGGTGCCACAGGCTGGTTTCTGTCCCTCATTACCGTCAGGCAATAGTCTATCAGTACGGCATGGTGCGCACGGGGTATATCATTAATGTTGCTTTTCATCAGCACCCTCATGAGTGACCTCTGCACACTCTCGTTGGGTGCGGAGGGCAGGGCGTCAATAATCAGCGGAAGGAACGGTACCATCACCTTCGCATCAACATCTACCACTTTGGAGAGCGCCCATGAGGACATGAATCCTACCCTTGGTTCAGTGCTTGACGAGAGGGTTACAAGCTGTGACAGCAGGGTACTGTCTTTCACAGCAGACTGTGCCACCATGGTTATCTCCTCCACGCTGGTTACCCTGCCCATCATTCTTGCCAGCTCTTCACCTGCTTCTGCCGTCACCCGCACTGCATCCTCCTCCGTCTCGCAGACCGTAATGCATTTGTTCTGAGCAACATACTGAAGGGCAACGGGTATGTCTGCAGCCGTCATGTCAAGGGTTACCAGCCCGTCAGGCTCCATCCATCTGTAGTGATCATGTTCGCGCAGAAGAGGCTTTGATGCCAGGGTGTCACAGATGAAAGGAATAAGCCTGATTTTTTTATCGCCATAATCATGTTCCACCGCCTCCAGCCTGCCACAGATGACAATATCAATCCCCAACTCCTCATCTATCTCCCTGATGATGCACTCCTCATGATCCTCCCCCGGTCTGGTCTTCCCGCCGGGAAACTCCCACTTTCCTGCATTGCCCATCCCCGGCCCCCGGCGGACAGCCAGTACAAGTCCCTCTTCATTGCGGATCACCGCGCATGTAACATCTGTCATGGTTCATCGCCTGTGACGGTTTCATAATCGGGTATCCTGTCCAGCAGCTCGAAGCTTCGCTTTGCGATATCCGTCTTACCCGCGAAGTGTGTAATGCCGTTCGTGACAACCAGGTATCTGACACCGTAACTGAAGTTATAGTTGATCACCTGGTCAAAGACCTCCTGGGTGATCTTCACCTGTGGTGCCTTGCACTCCACAATAAGTACCGGCTCGCCTGACCTGTCATGCACCAGGATATCAGCCCTGCGAACCATGGAATGAAGCGTGAAGGCTGCCTCTATGCGGATGAGTCCGGGAGGATAACCGAGCCAACCGGTAAGGTAATTGACAAAATGCTGCCTCACCCACTCTTCCGGAGTGAGTGTCACATATTTCCTTCGCAGCGGATCATAGATCAGTCTGTTGCCCGGGCCCTCTTTTATGCGCAGTGAACAGGGAGGCAGTTTCAGTGGTTTCAACTTTTGTTGTATTTTTGATTACCCTTAGGCAGGGCAAATATAAACAAACAGCTCCGGAGAACATGAAAACCAAGGAAGATATAGTCAACAACTGGTTGCCCCGCTACACGGGAAAGGATCTCGACTCCTTCGGCGAGTTTATCCTTCTTACCAACTTTACACTTTATGTGGAAATCTTTGCCCGATGGAACGATGTGCCGGTGGAAGGGAAGGACAAGAACTGGCCCAGCGCCACCGCGGGAGGCATAACAATCATCAACTTCGGCATGGGCAGTCCCAACGCAGCCACAGTAATGGATCTTCTCAGTGCACTGCAGCCCAAGGCTGTACTCTTCCTGGGCAAGTGCGGCGGACTGAAGAAGAAGAACAAGCTCGGCGACCTGATCCTTCCTATTGCTGCCATACGAAGTGATGGTACTTCGAACGACTACCTGCCGCAGGAGATACCTGCGCTGCCTGCTTTCAAACTGCAGAGCGCCGTCTCTGCAGCCATTGTCCGCAACAACCTCGAATACTGGACCGGGACGGTCTATACCACCAACAGGAGGGTATGGGAGTATGATGACCGCTTTAAGAAATACCTCATCAAGACCAGGGCCATGGCCATTGATATGGAGACAGCAACCATATTCACTGTCGGGTTTGCCAATGAGATACCCACCGGCGCCCTCCTACTGGTCTCTGATCAGCCGATGATCTCCACGGGAATAAAGACCGGCGAGAGTGACATGAAGGTGACCAGTCAGTTTACGGAGACTCATTTGCGGATTGGCATTGAGGCACTGACGGAAATCAAGGATAACGGTATCTCGGTCAAACACCTGCGTTTCTGATGGCGACAGATTACAGGGAGATACTGAGAGATCTGCGAAACAAGATCTACAAGCCCGTCTATTTCCTCGCCGGGAAGGAACCCTACTACATTGACCTCATCACGGACTTTATTGAGGACAAAGTGCTCGATGAGTCGGAGAAAGCCTTCAACCAAACGGTACTCTATGGCCTAGATGTGACTGTTACACAGGTCATTGAGACCTGCCGCCGCTTCCCGATGATGGCTAACCAGCAGGTGGTCATTGTGCGGGAGGCACAGAAGCTGAAGAAGATAGATGAGCTGCTTGTCTATGTGGATAATCCGCTCAAATCAACCATCCTTGTCGTTGCATACAAATATGAGGATCTTGACAAACGGAAATCGCTCTATAAATCGCTCGCCAAAAAGGGATGGTACATTGAATCCGACAGGGTGCCGGAGTATCAGATCCCGGGCTGGATTGACCGTTATCTGACTGACAGGGGCATTATGGCCGGCACGGATGCCTCAAGGTTGCTGGCTGAGTTCCTGGGGAATGACCTTGGCAAGATTGCCAATGAGCTGGAGAAGCTGATCATTTCACTGCCCAGGGAGAACCCTCGCATAACCACCGAACAGATTGAAAAGAGCATAGGAATCAGCAAGGATTACAGTCCCAATGAGCTGTGGAAGGCTGTCGTCTATCGTAACCCGCTCAAGGCAGCCAGGGTTGTAAACTACTATGCTACCCACTCAAAGAAAGAGATTATCCCACTAATCTTCCCTGTCCTCTTCTCCAGCTTCAGCAGACTCCTTATCTATCACAGCCTGAAGGACAAGAGTGACGGCAACGTGGTTGCCATGCTCAGGACCTATCCGGGTTACGTGAAAGATTTCAAGGCTGCCGCTGCATTGTACAATGTGGGGGCCTGCATGAACATTATCTCCCTCATACGGTCATATGACCTGAAAGCAAAAGGATTCGGTGAGGCGGGAAGTGATGCCGGTGATCTGCTGCGCGAGCTGGTCTTCAAGATCATGCACTGATCTGAACCTGCGCGAGCTGGTCTTCAAGATCATGCACTGGTCTGAACCGGATATTCTGGAATTGTTCAGGAAATGCCATCCGGCAAGGCAGATTGGCGGATATCAGTTTAACTCGGGAGATTCCGGGAACTCTGCCCAGAGACGGTATTTGTTGTTGAATGAGCGGAGCACATCGCGCCATACGTTGCCCCGGCTCTTCATGATCACCTCGGGCGGCACCCTGGCTATCACCCATGAATTTTCGCTCAGCTCACGCTTCAGCTGACCCTTCTCCCACCCTGAATAGCCCAGGAAGAACCTCACCTGGTCACGTCCTACCGTGCCTGTGGCTATGAGGTTACGGAGAGTGTCTATCTCGCCACCCCACCAGATTCCCGGTATTACCGGCACACTGCCGGGGACCTTCTTTCCAAGGGTATGAAGGTAATGAAGGGTGTCAGAGGCAACAGGTCCCCCTACGGATAGATGCTCATCCCATCCGTCGAAACCGTCAACCGCGCTGCTGACCATCAGGTCTATCACCCTGTTGAGGATAAACCCCACGGTGCCTTCAGCAGTATGCTCAGTGAGAAAGACTATTGTACGGTTGAAAAAACGGTCGGTCAGAAAGGGTTCAGAGATGAGCACTCTGCCCTTTCCCGGGATCTTATCCTCGGGGTTGATACTGAAAATATCAGGATAATGGCCCATATAACAGCAATAATGCAGAGACAAAATAACATCTTTTGACGGCAAAATCAAGAAAAATCGCGGAAAATAGTAAATTGCACGCTTCACCGCCAGCAACCATACATGTCTTCCAAACAGTACAAAACACCGTCGATGCTGCAGTCGCTACTGCCAATCGCGGTTCTTATCGTTCTCCTTACTCTCAACGTAAAATACTTCCGTGATGACACTCTTTCCGGCGCCAACCAGATAGCCCTTATCCTGGCTGCCGCTGTGGCCGGGGTAATTGCCATCACCCTGGGATACAGGTGGATTTTTATCCGTGACCGGGTCATAAAAGGGATAGGTACCGCCATGCCTGCCATACTTATACTGTTTCTTATCGGCTCACTGGCAGGGACATGGATGGTGAGCGGGGTGGTGCCGATGCTTATTTATTACGGCCTTGAGATCCTTCATCCCAAGATTTTCCTCTTTGCTTCAGTAATCATTTGCGCACTGGTATCAATATCCACGGGCAGCTCATGGTCAACCGTTGCCACCATCGGGGTGGCCCTGCTGGGCATAGGCAAGGCACTGGGTTTCAGTGAGGCGATGATTGCCGGCGCCATCCTCTCTGGAGCCTATTTCGGCGACAAGATGTCACCCCTCTCTGACACCACCAACCTTGCACCGGCGGTGGCAGGAACAGATCTGTTCACGCATGTGCGTTACATGGTAATAACCACCGTGCCGTCACTGACAATATCACTGATAATATTCCTGGTAATCGGCTTCACAATAGACCTTGAGACGGGCTCGACAAGCGCTGAGGCCGTACAGGAAGCCATCAGGTCGAAGTTCAATGTGACACCCATCCTGTTGATAGTGCCCGCCATGCTTATATATATAATAGTAAAAAAGGTACCTCCTCTTCCTTCGCTGCTTGCCGGAACTCTTCTGGGAGCCATCTGCGCCATCATCTTCCAGCCTCATGTACTTGAGGAGGTGGCAGCCACAGGGGGCTCATTCGTGAAGCAGGCTTATATTGCCGTGACAAAAACCATGTTCGGCAGCGTGGCAGTAACCACCGGTGATGCCTCTGTTGATGAGCTGATGAGGACACGAGGCATGGCCGGGATGCTCAACACCGTGTGGCTCATCATATGCGCCATGGTCTTCGGGGGAATCATGGAGGCATGCGGTATGCTTAAGACAATAACCGGCAAGCTGATGAAGTTCGTACACAGTGCCGGCACACTGGTAGGGTCAACAGTGGCAACATGCCTCTTCTTCAACGTGACCGCATCTGACCAGTACCTCTCTATCGTGGTTCCAGGAAGGATGTATGCCAAGAAATTCCGTGACATGGGCTTCAAGCCCGAGCTGCTGAGCCGATCGCTGGAAGACTCCGGGACAGTCACCTCGGTGCTGATCCCCTGGAACACCTGCGGCGCCACCCAGTCAGCTGTACTGGGCGTATCAACATGGGCATATGCACCCTATTGCTTCTTCAATATCATCAGCCCGTTCATGAGCATTTTTATTGCAGCGATGGGCTATAAGATCAGACGATACACCCCGGAGGAGCACAAGCGTGTGCTCGAAGAGGCAGACAGAGCCGACCGGGAGCTCTACCGGGAGGAGGAATCCTGACACTGAAGGCGAACAAAGTGGCGGGCGGGGATGTTTAATTATTTGGTCGTGCGGTCGTGCGGTCGTGCGGTCGTGCGGTCATGCGGTCGTGCGGTCATGCGGTCGTGGGGTCATGCGGTCATGCGGTCGTGCGGTCGTGCGGTCGTGCGGTCGTGCGGTCATGCGGTCTTGCGGTCTAGTCAGACCAAAGCGGAGATCCCGAACGGAAGGTCGGAAGGTCGGAAGGTCGGAAGCAAATTGGTATATTTGTGTTAAATAAAGAAATAAGAAATGCTGTTAAAGCTCCTCATAATATCTGCCATACTGATTGGCCTTGCGCTGGTGGCCATGGCTGTAACCATTCTCCTCAAGCCGAAGGGCGAATTTCCTGAGACACATGTCGGCCACAACAAGGAGATGCGCAAGAGAGGCATCGGCTGCGCCCGCAGCACCGACACCGGATGCAACCCCATCGACAGTGATAGCTGCTGCGGATGCGGAGTAGGGAAGGAGGCATGAAATTCGCAGTTCATGTAAATGTTGACTATTGCGCTGCGATCTTTTCTTAATTGGTCAATCACAATAATCAATCCATCCGCATCCATTCAATAAAGACCATTTAATACTTTCTCCGGATCAGGAAGGAAGTATTGTGACAATGGCCGAAGCCATCAATTATTTTTTTTCAAAAAGTTATTAACCGCAACCGGTTGCGCAACCGGTTGCGCAACCGGTTGCGTGCCTATATCGGTCTATATTAAGGATTTAGGCATTGATTTTTGATTCTGCACAGCCTATCTTTAACTGCGGATAATTGCACAGAATACATGAAAAAAGTATGCTATCGTTATGTTGATTGATTCTGTTGAATCCATAGAATTGCCAATGGCTCAGGTTTCAAAAAATATACTGACTTGATATCATATTTTTCGAATTGAATTATTAAAGAGATCATTAATACATTAAATATGAATCCACACATACGGGCTGCCCAAGAAATTGTAACTGGTATTATCAATGAAATCAGAAGTAAAAAAAACAGGTATGTTATTACCATTGCAGGAGAAAGTGGAAGTGGTAAGACAGAAACTGGCAAAGCCATAAAGCAGGTGTTGCAGGAATACGGGATCAGTTCTTTATTGCTGGGGCAGGATAACTATTTCAATCTCCCTCCTCTTGCCAATGATGCCATGAGGAAGAGTGATCCGGAGTGGCTTGGACCACATAAAGAAGTTAACCTTCATTTGCTTGAGGAGAACCTTATGAAATCAGTTGCCGGAGCAGATTCAATTATCATTCCTCACATCGATTATTATTCGAATAACAAGATTGACCTTGAAATTGATCTGAAGGGTATAAAAGTAATTATAGTTGAAGGAACATACACTTCACTGCTCAAACATGTGGATACAAGGATATTTATCGATGCTGATTATAAAGACACACTTAAGTACAGGAAGCTGAGGAACAGGGGAAATGAGGTGGATGATCCATTTACAGAAGGAATACTGGAGACTGAACATAAGATAATTGCAGGTCACAAATATCTGGCAGACTATATAATATCCAAATCATATGAGGTTGTTGCAGTAGAGTAAAAGGATATACTAGACGGATGGTAATAAACAAAGTTCAACTGGCCACATACCCTGACTCACTCGGAGGAGATCTGAGATCATTGTATAATGTCCTTAATGATTATTTTGAGGGTATCTTCAAGGGTGGTGTTCATATCCTTCCACCCTTCCCATCTTCAGGAGACAGAGGATTTGCGCCACTGACATATATGGAGATAGATCCGTTTTTTGGGCACTGGGATGACATTGGGTGCATTGGTGAAAAATATCCGATAACCCTGGATCTTGTTGTTAATCACATATCAAGACAGTCAGATTATTTTCGTGATTTTCTTAAAACGGGTAAAGAATCCAAATATGCTGATATGTTTCTTACACTTGATAAGTTATGGATTGAGGGCAGCCCGGACAAAGAGGATATCAGCAAGATCTTTCTGAGAAGAAAGACACCATATTCATCTTTTATCATTGAGAAGACAGGGAAGGAGGAAACAGTCTGGACCACCTTCGGGAAGACTGAGCCATCAGAACAGATAGACCTGGATGTAAATTCCGGGATTGTTCATGAGCTTTATCGCGAATTTTTCAAGAAGGCCAGCAGGCACAATGTGAGTATGGTACGATTGGATGCAATCGCATATGTAATAAAGAAGCCCGGCACCAACTGTTTCTTTGTTGAACCTGAGATATACCATTTCTTGGGTCGTCTTACAGAAATGGCAGCAACCCGGGGTATAGAGTTGGTACCTGAAGTCCACGCACATTATTCAATTCAGTACAAGCTGGCAGAAAGAGGTATATGGATCTATGACTTCATACTTCCCTTCCTGATACTTCAGGCACTCATTAATCATTCTGCAGAAGAACTTATCGGGTATATCCGCCGCAGGCCACACAATCAGATTACAATGCTTGACTGTCATGATGGCATACCTGTTAAGCCAGACCTTGATGAATTAGTAGGTTCAGATAAGGCCAGTCAAATTGTTGACATCTGTGTTCAACGAGGGGCAAATCTCAGCAGGATTATCTCTGAAAGCCACAAAGGCGAGGATGGATTTGACGCTCACCAGATACGATGCACCTATTATTCTGCGCTGGATTGTAATGATAATGCTTACATAGCTGCAAGGGCCATTCAGTTTTTCACACCCGGAATCCCGCAGGTGTATTATGTGGGTTTACTGGCCGGTAAAAACGATACTGACAGGGTCATGCAAACCGGTGAAGGCCGGGATATCAACCGCCATAATTACACTATTGATGAAATAGATAGTGCAACCCGTTCCAAGGTTGTTCAAAGACTCCTTAGATTAATCAGACTCCGTAATGATTATCCGGCATTTGACGGAGTATTTGAATGTCAGGGAAAGAATGAAACTTGTCTTATGATGACCTGGAAAAAAGAAAAATACAGATGTTGTGCAGAAATTGACCTTGCGGACTATTCAGTACAAATCTCTTATATCGATGATACAGGTCACAATGCCTCCTTTAAAGTATAACCATTTGTAATTTAAGATATCCAGAATATGAGAAAGCAGGAAGGAAGAACCGGAACATGGACCATAAAGGTGCTAACTTATTTGATGTTCATGATGTTTGCCATGACCACAGATGCAGTGGGTGTCATTATTCCCGAAGTAATGAAGCAGTTTAACCTCAATATGACTGCAGCAGGGATGATGCACTATGCCCCCATGATCGCAATTGCCCTGGGAGGTCTGTTTTTTGGTTTTGTGGCAGACAAGCTCGGCCGTAAGAAGACAATCATCATCGGCCTGAGTATTTTTGCATTTAACTCCTATTTATATATTGTCGGAAATTCGTTCGCCTACTTCCTGAGTCTGATGATCGTAGGGGGAATTGCAATTGGCGTATTCAAAACAGGTGCGCTTGCCCTGATAGGTGATATCTCCCGTTCAACTACTGAGCATACCTCTACTATGAATACTGTCGAAGGATTTTTCGCGGTAGGCGCAATAATAGGTCCCTTTCTGGTAACCAGATTTATTGCGACAGGCATTGAGTGGAAATGGCTTTATGTTGTTGCCGGAACTCTCTGTATCATCCTGATAATCCTTGCCTCATTGGTAAAGTATCCTGCGACAATAAAAACCACTCAGGAACCGGTTAACCTGAAGTCAACCCTGTCCATGATGAAAGATCCCTTCGTAATAGCTTTCTCAATCATGGCATTTCTCTATGTAGCGGTTGAATGCTCAATATATGTCTGGATGCCGACACTTATAACCGGATATGACGGCAGTGCAATTTTTATTGCCACATATGCATTACCTATATTTTTTATACTTCGGGCAGGTGGAAGATTTCTGGGAGCATGGGTCGTTGGAAGATTCAACTGGACTCTTGTCTTATGCATTTTGTGTCTTCTCGTAATGCTCTGCTTCATAGCCAGTGTGACGGGAGGAGTCAATGTGGCAGTATTAATGCTACCTCTTTCAGGTCTCTTTATGTCTGTGATTTATCCAACAATCAATTCAAAGGGCATCAGTTGCCTTCCAAAGGCTAAACATGGATCCATAGCGGGAATCCTGCTGTTTTTCACCGCTGCCGGTGCAGCTCTGGGACCATTGGCAATGGGTGCTGTCAGCGATGCCTTCGGACATGATTTGAAATATGGTTTTATTCTGGCCACAGTATTTGCCGTCCTGCTCTTTATCGGTTCAGTATTGAATCTTATATATAATCCAACTGAACAGAGACTCTCAAACCTTGACAAGTCAGAATACAAATAGCCTGTGTCAATAGATCATTTCATGGTATCTACATAAATAATCTGGAAGACTGTAATTATAAAAACAAAAACCAACCTTAAACAAACAAAAACCCAAGCCTATGAAACAGATTTTATTCTTAGCAAAAGCAAAGTATCAGACAAATAAACGGTACGATTTACGTGCTGGTAAGCATAAGATGCTAAAAGATGTTTAACCTTATAAAACTCACCTTATGATAAGTAAAATAAAAAATGGACTGTTCGTGATGAGTCTCATGGCCGGATTGTTGTTATTCGGACCTTCCCTCTATGCAGGCGATGAGATTCAGCAGCAAAATCAGGTAACCATTACGGTCACCGATGCAAACGGACCTCTTGCAGGAGCAACCGTGGTAGTAAAAGGAACTACCGTCGGCGAACTCTCCGATATGAATGGGGTAGTAAAATTCAACAACTTATCCCCCGATGCTGTCCTGATAATATCCTACGTCGGTTATGTAACTCAGGAGGTAAGTGTCAATGGCAGATCAACATTATCAGTTGTGCTTGCAGAAGATGTGCATACTATTGATGAACTGATTGTAGTAGGTTATGGAACACAGAAAAAGGCATCCCAGACAAGTGCAATCGCAGCTATAAGATCTGAGGACATTGTTACCACAAAACAGAACGACCTTGTGACATCATTACAGGGCAAGATACCAGGGCTCTTGATACGTCAGAGCGGCGGTACTGCTGGTAAATTCTATTCAAATATCAGTATGCGCGGATATGGGACACCTATTGTGGTAATAGATGGAATTGTTCGCAGCGAGCCATATGTCAACGCACAGGGATATGGCGTTTCAACTGACCTCGCCCTCGCTCAGCTAAACCCGAATGATATTGAAAGTATTACAGTTCTGAAAGATGCCTCAGCTTCTATCTACGGCCTTGGAGCCGGAAACGGAGTAATCCTTGTCACAACCAAAAAGGGACAAAGTATAAGGCCGACAATAAATTATTCGAATACTTTTTCTTTCGGTTCACCCAAAATGCCCAAGGAAATGGATATGGTTGACCTGATGACAATAGACAATGAGATGGCGGACAACGCGCGGTATCCGAGAAAGTGGACTGAGGCTGAGATCGAGGAATACCGTAATGGAACCAAAACGGGATTTAGCTGGTGGGATATGATGATGAAGGATTTCAGCACTGCACAAAACCATAACCTGTCTATAAGGGGAGGCTCAGACAGGGTACAGTACTTCATAAGCGGAAGCTTTATGAATGAAGGTAGTATCTATGATGTTGAGGACAACTTCACCTACGACAGGTACACGCTCAGGGGAAACTTTACAGCCAAACTGACAGATAACCTGACTATGGATTATCAGACATCACTCAGGTCTACAACGTCAAAGAATCCCTTCAGTGCAGAATATTATGGAGATGCTGCAGAAATGCTTTTCAATTACATCGCTTATGCAGATCGCACAGTTGGACCAACCACCCTGGCAAATCCCAACCATTATACCTTTCAGGGTGATGCACCTGCATATAACCCGCTTGCAATGAGTGACCATGACCTCAACTTTACTGACAAAAGAGGAAGACTGATAACCAACAATGTCAACCTGAGATACGAAGCTCCCTTCCTTGAAGGACTTACCATGCAGCTAACGGGAGCATATGATTTCAATTATAACGGAACATACAACAAGGAGACTAAGTATCCATTATATGATTATTATACTGATCAGCCTTTAGGAACTGGCGGCACACGCAACTATTACGGTGAAACAATTCGTGAGGATGAAAGGTACCATGCCAGGTTCCAGACCAACTATGAATTAACCAAAAACAGACACCGTTTCGCTGCTATGGTGGCTGCAGAAGCCACAAAAACCAATACAAGGAATGTTGGTGCCTCCAGGGAATTCGGGGATTTTTATACTCACAATACCGTTTCAAGCGGAATAGGAAGCACTTCAGTCGGTACCGGGACCAGGTCACAGACCGCGACAGCAGGGTATCTTGGAAGGTTAAACTATGAGTATGGAGGCAAATATCTTGTTGAATTGATGGGACGTTATGATGGGACCTACATTTATGCTCCTGGCTATCGATGGGGCTTCTTTCCTTCATACTCACTCGGCTGGCGAATATCTGAAGAACCGTTTATTAAAGACAACCTGAAATGGGTAAATAACCTGAAATTAAGGTGGTCTGACGGAAAAACCGGACTGACACAGGGTAATCCTTATGCATATCTTAGTGGTTATACAACCAGCGGAACCTATGTCTTTAGTCCCGGAACAGCAGTTGACGGGTACCTGAACAGTGAAATTGCAAATACCCTGCTTTCCTGGGCAGACATCCGTATGCTTGACTTCGGTATTGACTGGAACCTGTTCAATGACCTGTTCGGTGGTTCTTTTGATATTTTCTCCAGAAAAACAACTGGAATTGCAGGAACAAGTTCGGGTTCTACTCCAACAATCCTTGGCGTCACCGTGCCATCTATTAATGTTGACTCCAAACAGGATATCGGTCTAGATCTGATGCTTACCCACAGAAACAAGATTGGGGATCTGAACTATAATGTTTCTGTATCAGGCACTTTCTCCCGCACAAAAAACCTGCATGTTGAGAGTCAGGCAACATCCCTCTGGTCATCACAGGCGGCCTATTATGGAACAGGCGTTGCATTATTCAACGCCGGCAGCAGCCAGGACCGCTGGGCAAATTACCGTGCCCTGTGGTATTACAACCTTGAGGGAGGCCAGTTCCAGAGCTGGCAGGACATCAACTCATCAGATGTAAAATATGATGCTTCATACGGGATGCAGTCAACTCTGCCAGGCATGTACATGTACAAGGATATGAACGGTGACGGATATATCACCGGTGCAGATATAAGATATAAATGGGGTGAGGCAAATGCACCTCTCCAGTTTGGCTTGTCCATTGGAGGTGAGTATCATAACTTTGACTTCAATTCCGTATGGCAGGGTGCCACATTTGTAAGTAAGATCATCTGGCTTCTGCATATTTTCGGATACGGAGGATATGCGAACAACTACGATATGTACCTTGACAGGTGGCATGTTGCGAATCCGGGAGATGATCCCTTTAATCCCAATACAGAATGGGTTAGCGGATACTGGCCTGCGCTTGTAGATGCCAATGGTCCTGGTGTCCTTCGCCCCGGAGTTTATGATTTCCCGACGGATTTCACCCAGATTGATGGCACCTATTTCAGGATGAAAAGTGTTGAACTTGGATATACATTCCCGCTTAACGCACTTAAAGTCCTGGGACTCAAATCAGCAAGAGTGTTCGTCGGCGGCACAAACCTTATTACCTTCAGCACCAAAAAGATGAAGTATTACGATCCTGAATCTGCGGCTGCTATGCACAGCAGTACTATGCCAAACATGAGGACTGTTAATTTCGGCTTGAATCTTAACTTTTAACAATTGACCCATGAGAAAAATATTAATAAATATTAGTGCCTTGCTTCTATTATCCCTGGGAATGACATCATGTGAAAGCATTTTCGATAACCTCGAAGGTGATCTGACCAAGATGACAGGAAAGGATATGGTGGCGACTGAGGCAGGTATCCAGAGGCTTCTCGCCCAGGTATATTCATATCTCCCGATCAATGCCTTCCCTAATACTGCACAGTTCTCAATGAGCAGTAACACAGACCAGTATACAATGAATGCCGTTGACAACCATGGCGGAGACTACGGTTTCAGCAATGTGCCCTATTATGGTGTAAATGGTCTGAGGACCTTCTGGAACTGGACGGGGATCAGAGCTATTAACTCCTTTATCAATGATGTAAATAATGCCGTTGAAGAGGGAGTTATAGATGATACCAAAGCAAAAGAACTGGTCGCTGAAGCCAGGTTTGTACGAGCCTATTGTTATTTTGTGATGGTTCGCAGCTACGGAGGTGTCCCAATTATTACGGAGGTCCTTGATCAATACTATGATGGCAAGGAAAACCATGGATTATATGATTTCACCCCCAGAGCAACCGAAAAAGAAACCTGGGATTTCGTAATTTCCGAATTGGATGACATCATCCCGGACCTGCCGGAATCACGTACATCCGGTGATGATGAGTTCAGGGCTACCAGATGGGCTGCCTATGGATTGCAGTCACGGGTAGCACTCTATGCTGCTTCAGTAAGTAAGTATTGGACAAGGCATGGAGCCATAGATAACAGTTACGCTGCTGTGAGTGGCAAGAAGGCATATATGGAAGCTGGTTATGCAGCTGCCTACTACGAAAAATGTATATCTGCCAGCGAGGCAATAATCAGTAGCGGAAGGTTTTCCCTGTATGGAGCCAATCCGTCAAGTGTCGATGAAGCAGTAACCAATCTTGGCAATCTTTTCACAACCAAGCAGAACTCGGAGTTCATTTTTGGAAAGAGCCTCAATGATGGTATGCCAACTTCAGGAAGCAACTGGGATGTTTATAACAGCCCTGCTCAGACCGTTGAAGGTACGGCCCAATGCGGACGTTATTCTGTTACTCTGGACCTTGCCGATGCTTATGACAACTATGATGAGAACCGTAATGCCGTTGATGGGACCATCAGCACCCGTACTGACAATCAGGAATCAACCTACTTGCCCACTCCCGTGTCAAATTTTGCATCTATGTATTCTTCCATACCTTATGTAAGGTATGACAATGTAAGTGACCCATTTGAGAACAAAGATGCCCGATTCAAGGCATGGGTCTTCTACCCAGACTGCTCATTCCGCGGGGTGACTTTGAAAATTCAGGGCGGGATAATCAAGACTGATGGTTCAGCTTCAATATGGACAGAAGACTCAGAAACGGTTAATGGTAATACCTACTATGCTTTCGGAGATGTCGGAGGAAAAGTATCAGGTTTCTACAACTATACCAATGCCAACACCGGAAATACATACACCACTGGATTCGGAATGAGGAAATATCTTAATCCCCAGGCAGCACAGCTCTTCATTAAGACTTTCTGGTATGATATGCGTTACGCGGAAGTCCTGCTCAATTACTGTGAAGCGGTGGTCGAAAACAATGTTACCGCAAAATTCACATTCGCTGAGCAATACCTCAACGATATAAGGAAACGTGCTGCATTCACTGATAACCTGCCATTAACTCTTGATGAGGTTTTGCATCAGCGCCGACTGGAACTGGCATTCGAGGATGATTACGTCTACACAGGCCATCGCCGCCGCGAATTTTACAACCAGAACACTGATCCTGTTATCAAGGCAAGAAGACATGCTCTGACTCCTGTTATCGACCTCTCTGATGTTCCCTCAGGTGGTAGTCCGAAATACATCTTTGTAAGATCTATCTTCTTTCAGGAAGATGCGGGAGGAATGAGTCCCTCTTTCCACACAAACTATCTGACCTATTATAAATCAATGCCAGATTATGGTGTTAATAGGTATGAGCCTAATCCTGTTGATGAATAAATAAAACCATACTGAATATGAAAAATCTAATATATTTGATTTTCTGCATGGTGTTTTTAATGACCTCATGTAGTCTATTTGAGCTTGACAACTATGATACTTTTGATGCTTCCATTACAGGAACATTTAAAGACACATCGACAGGATCAAATGTTGAGCAGGAATGTCATTATGTGAACATCTATGGTGGAAATATCGGAACACCTACTACCGGTTACATTTCCGCATATGAGCTGGGATGGGACTACGAAGCCGCACTCATCTGGCTGGTTAAATATGATGGTTCATATAACAATGACTGCATATTTGCCGGGAATTATCGCCTCGAGGCAAAAGAGAACAACTTCTATCCGATGATAATGGATAATGTTGCACTGAACAAGGGCTCAAACGAGGTTGACTGGATTGTTACACCATATGTTCGCATCATTGACCCGGACATAGTATTCGACGCCTCAGCAGGTAAATTCAAGGCAACATTCAAACTACAGTACGGTGACGCGAGTAAGGCCAATACCATATACAAAGCTATGCTTTGCTGCTATCCTGACAAATTTGTCGGGGTTCATCTCAACCATTGCGCAGGTGATCCCGAGGCCTCAACTACTGAGGTTATTGCAGATGGAACAACCATCAATACTTTATATATTGATCCTCAGTTCGCCGGTAATGAGTCTGAATTCAAATACTCTCAACGGACTCACTATTTAAGAATTGCTGTGTGCGCAGTCGGGAATGGTTTTAATAGTTCCTTCCACTACAACTATTCTCCGACTATAAGTATAGTTCATTGAATCATAATCTGTGGCTACCTCTCAAATGAGTTGGTATAAACAGAACTTTCATTTTGCCGGATGGCGTCTTGCAACGCCATCCGGCAAAAATCTTTCATTAGCCTGAATTATAGCTCCATTCGGATGTGAGTTGAATGGGTTAACAAAGAAAAGGATTGAATAAATATTTTAAGATCATAAATAATGATAACAAAACTAGCATCAGGAGTCCTGGTATTTATTGCAACGGCATTATTTGGCAATCCGGTTCTTGCCCAGGAACCCGTTATCAGATTGTATGAAGGACCGGCACCAGGCTCTGAAAACTGGACACAAAAGGAGGCCACAATAGAATACCTTTCTCCCTTCTGGCATGAAAAAAATCTTGTGGTCCTGAATGTTGTAGACCCCACCCTGACAGTGTTCCTTCCCTCCCCTGAAAAAGCATCCGGTTCCGCAATTATTGTCTGCCCCGGCGGGGGGTTTTCTGCTTTATCCTGGGATACGGAAGGACCTAATGTCGCCCGTTGGCTTGCAGAACACGGTATTGCAGCTTTTGTTCTCAAATATAGAACCGGATATTCGGGAGCAACTCCTGAAGAGGTGCATCTTACTGCCATGTCTACTTATGGTGGGCAACCCAGAACTCCTGAGGCCGATGAACTGATGAAAAGGAATCATGAAAAAACACTGGATATTTCAGGATACTCACCTGAGGAAGCCACCGGATCAGACAATCCGCTTGCCAGATCAACGGGTAATATGATGAAGTTGGCATCTGATGACGGAAGACGCTCTATAGAATATGTCAGGGAAAATGCATCCCGATGGGATATTAACCCTGACAAGATTGGAATAGTCGGATTTTCAGCCGGTGGCATGCTCGCGCTTGACGTGGCTTTCAACCATACCGGACAAAGCAAACCGAATCTCATAGGAATAATATACGGTGCGATGGGTTTTAAAGGAGTTCCGGATGACCCCATGCCAATGTTCATGGCTTCAACTCAACATGAGGCTCTGGGAGGAGCGGCAGCTCTTTATGCAGATTGGTGTGGTGCAAAATTGCCGGCTGAAATTCACTCCTTCACAGATTCCAGACATGGGTTTGGATATAGAAAAAATGGTGATACAGTAAACACCTGGATTGAGTTATTCTACAACTTTATGAAGAAGACCGGCTTTATAGATTAAAATCTTCTTGAAGTCTGGAACATTGCCTGATTGTCAGTGAGATTATTATTGTTTGATAACAAAGCTTAGAACATGAAAACAAGTATTATTGTAGCAGTTGTGATACTACTTTCAGCATGTGCTGTATCACAGGAGAAGGCTACCATTCAGAGGGAAGAACAAACTGTTCCAACCCAGAACAGACCATCACAGGAGCAAATCGAAAGGAGGATCAGTGAGATGTTCCGGACTGATTTCGCAGGCCTCAGGCGTTACCGCGAAGCAAATAACCTGATCCAACCTCCCGTAACCGGTGAAAACCGTGTTGTCTTTATGGGTAACTCCATCACTGAACTCTGGGAAACAGTTGACAGTACCTTCTTCACAAGAAACAGATCATTCATAAACCGTGGCATTGGTGGTCAGACAACCCCTCAAATGCTGATCCGTTTCAGGAATGATGTAATCAATCTTAGGCCATCTGTTGTAGTAATCCTGGCAGGCACCAATGATATTGCCGGTAACACCGGACCTTCCAGACTTGAAGATATCTATGGCAATATTGTATCTATGGCAGAGCTGGCGATGGCCAATAACGTTAAGGTTGTGCTCTGTTCAGTTCTCCCAGTCAATGATTACCCTTGGCGTCCGGGACTGGAACCGGCAGATAAAATATTGAATCTGAATACCATGCTTAGTGAATACGCTGGCAGACATGGGCTCATCTATGTCGATTATCATACACCCATGGCTGATGAAAGGAACGGGCTTAAAAAGGAATTTTCGGAAGATGGGGTTCATCCTAACCTGAATGGATATAAAGTGATGGAAGAGTTGATACTTGCTGCAATCGCAAAGGTAAAATAATCCCAATAGCCTAGACGACGGGATTTCTTCCTGGCAATCTCTTTAAGCAGTGAGTGACATACCTGGAATTACGTGAACAATTATCATAAACATATTAAATTATGAAAACCGGACGATTATTGCTACTCATTTTACCCTGTATTCTGCTGCTTTCATGCAATGAGAAGCCGTTGTCAACCCTTATTGAAACAGATGCAGGTACTATTGAGGGTACAATTGAAAACGGGATCAAGGTTTTCCGGGGCATCCCGTTTGCTGCCCCACCCGTGGGTGATCTTCGCTGGAAAGAGCCTCAGCCGGTTAAACCATGGGAAGGAGTACTGAAAACAGTTGAATTCGGTCCCGCTTGCCCTCAGCCGCAGAACCTGCCTCAGTCAGAAGACTGTCTCTACCTGAATGTATGGACCCCGGCAAAGTACCCCTCTGACAAACTCCCGGTCATGGTCTGGATCCATGGTGGTGGTTTTTCAATGGGTGCACCCCTGGAATCAACTTACTTCGGAGAAAAACTGACACAGGAGGGTGTCATATATGTCAGCGTGGCTTACCGTCTTGGCGTTCTGGGATTCCTGGCCCATCCCGAACTCAGCGCTGAGTCACCTCATAAAGTATCCGGCAACTACGGACTGCTTGACCAGATTGCTGCCCTGCAGTGGGTCCGCAGAAATATCTCAGCTTTTGGTGGTGATCCTGAAAAAGTGACAATCTTCGGTGAGTCAGCAGGAGGGGCAGCAGTAAGCATCCTTTGCGCCTCACCTCTGACAAAAAATCTGTTCAGGGGAGCCATATGTCAGAGCGGGGGCAACTTTTCCCCGGCAGACTCAGGATCACTGCTAAATGGTGCTGAAAAATCAGGCATTGAATTTATGAAGCGAATGGGTGCAGAAAGTATTAAGGAGATGAGAACTTTGGCTCCTGAGGTCTTCTTCAAGGATCGGGCTGGAGGAAGGTACGGATTCAGACCAAATGTGGATGGGTATGTCTTGGCAGGAGACCAATATAAACTATATGAATCTGGCAATTATAATCATGTTGATGTATTGATCGGACTGAATTCAGATGAAGGTGGTTTATTTGTCAGGCAACTGCCTGAACCGGAAGAGTACAAAAAGGGGCTATCAGACCGGTTTGGCATTTTTGCAGATAAGTTTCTGGCAGCATATCCTGGAGAAACAAAAGAAGAGATCTACTTTTCTTCTGCTGATATGACCAGGGATTCTGGTTTTGGATGGGCAACATGGACCTGGGCGAGGCTGCAATCCAGAACAAGCGAATCCAGGGTATACACCTACTATTTCGACCAGAAACAACCTCAAATGCCGAACATGCCGATGAAGCTCAGAGGAGCTCCTCATGCTGCTGAAATCAAATATGTCTTCAGAAATCTTGATGAGAACAGATTCAGTCATGAAGACTTTAAGCTGTCAGAAATGATGGCAAAATACTGGACGAACTTTGCCAAAACCGGAGATCCCAACGGAGATGACCTCCCCTTATGGCCTCAGTTTACAGAGGAAGAACCTTTGTTCATGTATCTGATGAGTACCCCAAATCCGGGTCCGGTACCCAACATCGACAAACTTCAATTGTTTGAGGAATATTATAATTACGTTCGCAGTGGATATTAAACCTGTAAACAGAACAATAATGAAAAAGAAAACGACAATATTGTTTGTGCTGATCATCCTCATTGTCAGTACTCTTCAGGCCAAAGTCACCCTGCCGGCTGTACTGGGTGATAATATGGTCCTCCAGCAGCAGACTAGCGTAAAAATATGGGGTTGGAGCAAACCTGGGGCAACAATCAATGTTAAAACCACATGGGGAATCAAAGGATCAGCAAAGGCTGACCATGAGGGAAACTGGAGTGTGATCATCAAGACTCCTGAAGCATCCTTTACAGAGTATAAGATAACAATCAGTGACGGAGAACCAATTACCATAAACAATGTCCTGATAGGTGAAGTATGGCTCTGTTCGGGGCAGTCGAATATGGAGATGACATTGATGGGTATCGGGCCATCGGGTGTAACAGGTGCAAGTCAGTTCCTTGCAGAAAGTAAAGGCTATCCGGGGTTACGCCTCTTCCATGTACCTCAGAAGAGTTCAATTGTTCCGGAAAAGGACTGCCAGGGCAGCTGGCTTCCCTCCTCCCCGGAAGCTCTGAAGACCTTCAGCGCAACAGGGTATCTTTATGGTCTGCAGTTGCATAAGCTATTAAATGTACCGGTTGGAATGATCAATGCCAGTTGGGGAGGGACTATTATTGAGGCATGGATGGATGCTGATGCCCAAAGAGCTTTCACCGATGTTGATCTTGAACAGCTCTTCAACGAAAAGCTTCAGGTATACAACAAGCCTGTTTCCCTCTATAACGGTATGATATCCCCACTGACAAATTTTGCCTTGCGCGGATTCATATGGTACCAGGGAGAGTCAAATGTGCCCCGGTACTCAACCTACGCTGATAAGATGGTGGCTTTAATAAAGTTCTGGAGAAAACTCTGGAGAAATGAAAATATGCCATTCTTTTACGCCGAGATTGCCCCGTATGATTATTCAGCCAACCGTATGGATATGTCAGAAGCCCAGATTGATGCTGCTTTATTGCGTGAACAACAGGCGAAAGTGATGAATATGATCGGTAATACAGGGATGGTATGTACAAATGACCTGGTATATCCGTATGAACGCAAAGAGATTCATCCTGCCAATAAACCGGAAGTAGCAAGACGTTTTGCTTATTGGGCTCTGCGCAATACTTATGGCTACGGTGATGCTATTCCTGTGACAGGGCCGCAGTTCAAGGAAATGAAGATCCAGAATGGTAAAGCTATTGTATCATTCACTGTTTCAGAACCGGGAGGATTTATAGCCACCCCGGGCGAGATACAGGGATTTGAAATTGCCGGAAGTGACCGGGTCTTTTTCCCTGCAAAAGCTGTTAAACAGTTCCCCTTCTCAAGAGAGATAACAGTCTCTAGTGATATGGTTACAGAACCTGTGGCAGTCCGATACTGTTTCAAAAACTGGTTGCCTGGCAATGTAACAAGTGTCTTTGGATTGCCACTTGTCCCATTCAGGACCGACAACTGGTAGGCATTAAGGACAATGTTCTCTCAATAATTTGTCATTAACCGCCTTATAATACAAATATAATTAAACCTTCTTGCGATGAAACTAAAAGAGATCCTGCTGCTTTTTTCAATGCTTTTCCTTCTCTACTCCTGCAAGGATAAGCCGTTGTCAACCCTTATTGAAACAGATGCAGGTACTATTGAGGGTACAATTGAAAACGGGATCAAGGTTTTCCGGGGCATCCCGTTTGCTGCCCCACCCGTGGGTGATCTTCGCTGGAAAGAGC
>Ga0208040_1000148_pt1 | contig 100734 bp, 71 predicted proteins | sample AD_UKC083_MetaG_FD_184431 | JGI IMG/M metagenome (GOLD analysis project Ga0208040, IMG submission 184431) | Active sludge microbial communities of municipal wastewater-treating anaerobic digesters from USA - AD_UKC083_MetaG (SPAdes) (version 2) | ecosystem: Engineered > Bioreactor > Anaerobic >...
TAATGGTCCAGATATGCGGGATTCCGCTTCGGCTACGCCTTCGCTCCATCCCGCATATCTTATAAACAAACTTAACAATTATGTCAAAGAACTTAATATCATATTGCCAAATGGCACAAATATAGGGGGAAGGTTGGGAAGGGGGTGTAACCGGCAGGGGACTACAGGTGATTAAATAATTACAAAATGACCTCAGAACACTCTTATTCACTAACCCCCTTTTCCTCCCGATAGCTCCCTGCATTTACTAACCCCCTTTCCATCTTCCCATTTGCATTCACATACTCCCTTTCATGTTTCCCCCTGCTGTCACATACCCCCTTTCCCGTTTCCCCCAGGGGGGAAAGGCTTCTTCCATTGGATGTTGTTGCTCAATTTGTTATATTGAATACTGAAGTTCATATTCCTTACCAATATTAGCAGAATTTTCTTTCTCCTTCACCCCTGGGGGAAGGTTGGGAAGGGGGTAAATCATGGTCAGGAAGTAACTACAGGTGATCAAATAATTGCAAAACCTCCTCAAAACCCCCTTATTCACGTACCCTCTTTTTTGTTATCCCCTGCATTCACATACCCCCTTTCCCTCCCGTCCCGATAGCTATCGGGAGCTATCGGGATCCCCTATGGGGGTTTGGGGTAAAGTCCCCTGGGGATCGGGAGTAAAGCTTGCTATAGGGAGAATGTTGTCTGGGAGGTTTAAACAATTATTTATATTTTTAAAGCCCATTGCAGCTAATCATCGTTTTTATTTGTAACATTGGTTTCGGTTTAATATTCGGTTTAATATAAGGGCATTTGATATGAACAGGGGATTACAAATACAACAGCTTGAAAGCAATCAATCGCGGGAATGGGATATAATTGTGATCGGCGGTGGCGCCACGGGACTTGGAACAGCTCTTGATGCTGCAACACGTGGATACAGGACCGTCCTTTTCGAGCAGTCGGATTTCACAAAGGGAACATCATCGAGGAGCACCAAGCTGGTCCACGGCGGCGTACGGTATCTGGCCCAGGGTGATGTCCTGCTTGTAAAGGAAGCGCTTTATGAACGGGGACTGATGCTAAGGAATGCACCTCATCTCACTGTCAACCAGGAATTTGTAATTCCAGTCTATACATACTGGGATGTTTTCCTTTACACTGTAGGCCTTAAGTTCTATGATCTCCTTTCAGGCAGACTGAGCATGGGGAAGTCGTATTTCATCAATCGTTCGAAGACTCTTGAAAGGATTCCTCCTCTCAAAGCTGAGGGTTTGAAGGGAGGAATTGTTTATCACGACGGGCAGTTTGACGATTCCCGCATGGCTTTGGCCATTGCATCGGCCTGTGTTAAGAACGGCGGAACGGTGCTTAACTATTTCAGGGTTGACAGCCTTTTGAAGAATGATCAGGGCCGGGTCAGCGGAGTTGAAGTCACGGATGTCGAAACCGGAAAGGTATACAATATAAAATCGAAGCTTGTCATAAATGCCACCGGTGTTTTTGCCGATCAGATCCACAGGATGGATGATCCCTCGGCCCCGGCAACCATAAAGCCGAGCCAGGGAGTTCATATAGTTCTCGACAAGAGTTTCGTGAAGGGCGATTCTGCAATCATGATCCCGAAAACCGACGATGGCCGCGTTCTTTTTGCAATACCCTGGTACGGGAAGCTTGTTGTCGGAACAACCGACACCCCGCTTAATGATATAAACCTCGAACCGAAGGCTCTTCAGGAGGAGATTGATTTCATTCTTCGGACAGCCGGAAAATATCTTACCCGGGCTCCCCGGAGGGAGGATGTGCTTTGTATATTTGCCGGGCTCAGGCCTCTGGCAGCCAATCCCAACAAACCTGAAGCGACAAAGGAGGTGTCGAGAAGGCATAAGATAAGTCTTTCTCGCTCAGGTCTTCTTTCAATCATAGGAGGGAAATGGACCTCGTACAGGAGAATGGCAGAGGAGACTGTTGACAGAGCCATCAGGGCAGGTCTTCTTGAGAAAAGGAAATGCATGACAAGGAGTTTCAGCTTTTGTTCTCCTTCTGTCAACACAATCCCTGAACAATTCAGGATCTATGGAGACAGGGCTCCCGACATTGTCAATCTGATTGAGAATGAGCCCGGGATGGCGGAACTGGTGCATCCTAAGCTTCCCTACTGCAAGGCTGAGATCGCGTGGATAGCAGCAAACGAGATGCCGCGGACACTTGAAGATATGCTGGCCCGAAGGACGAGAGCGTTGTTCCTTGATGCCAGGGCAAGCGCTGAAGCAGGACCTGTTGTTGCCGGTATTATGGCAAAGGAACTGGGATTCGGGAAGGACTGGATTGACAGGCAGCTCCACGATTATGAGAAGGTGCTGGAGAACTATTTGTAACTAAAAATGCAGCCGCTTCGGATCACTTTTCCCTGGATGATTAAAATACAGGGAGAAGGCCGGGGATAGGGTATCGATAAGAGTAATTATAAAATATTGCCGATAGTCATCAGATATTAAAACCAATTGCTACATGAAAGATTTCATACTATCATTTGATCAGGGGACTACCAGTTCCCGCGCGATAATTTTCGATCATTCCGGTAAGCCGTTGGCTTCAGCGCAGAAGGAATTCACTCAGATCTACCCGAAACCCGGATGGGTGGAACATAAACCTGAAGAGATCTGGTCGACACAGATAGGGGTGGCCACAGAGGTACTGGCCAAGGCCGGATTGAAAAGCACGGATATTGCTGGGATCGGCATTACCAACCAGAGGGAAACCACGGTGGTATGGAACAGGATCACAGGTAAACCGGTTTACAATGCCATTGTTTGGCAGGATCGCAGAACAGCCGACTTTTGCGACAAGCTTAAGGCTGACGGCGTTGACAAAATGATACTCGAAAAGACCGGGCTGATAGTTGATGCATATTTCTCGGCAACAAAGATTAAATGGATTCTTGACAATGTCGACGAAGCTCGCGGACTAGCCGAAAAGGGAGAGCTTGCATTCGGAACCGTTGATTCGTGGCTGATGTGGAATCTGTCGAGGGGAAAACTTCATATCACCGACGTGTCAAATGCATCGAGAACCATGCTTTTCAATATTCACACCCTTCAGTGGGACAAGGAGCTGCTTGATGTTTTTGGCATTCCCGAAAGCATGCTTCCGCATGTCAGGTCGTCGAGCGAGATTTACGGCTCCACCGAAGGTCAGTTCTCATCGGATATCCCTGTTGCCGGGATCGCGGGTGACCAGCAGGCAGCCATGTTCGGCCAGATGTGCATTGAACCGGGAATGGTGAAGAACACTTATGGCACCGGCTGTTTCATGATGATGAACATCGGCGACAAGCCTATAGCGTCGAAAAGCAGGCTTCTGACCACCGTTGCATGGAAGATAGGCAACGAGACACGGTATGCCTTTGAAGGTTCCATCTTCATAGCGGGTGCTGTTGTGCAATGGCTCCGCGACAGTCTGGGCGTTATTGCAAGGTCTTCCGATGTTGAGGAGCTTGCAGGCAGGGTAAGCGACAGCGGCGGTGTGTATTTTGTTCCCGCATTTGCAGGGCTGGGCGCTCCCTACTGGAACCAGCATGCCCGTGGAACCATTGTCGGTATCACCAGGGGTTCCACGACGGCTCACATCGCCCGGGCAGCCCTCGACAGCATAGCCTATCAGACGCTGGAAGTGCTGCATGCCATGGAGAAGGATTCCGGTATTGACATCAGGGAACTGAGAGTCGATGGAGGGGCAACAGTCAACAACAGCCTGATGCAGTTCCAGGCCGATTTGCTTCAGGCAAGCGTCATCAGGCCAAAGATAACGGAAACCACGGCACTTGGAGCGGCTTATCTTTCCGGACTGGCAACAGGTTACTGGAAGACCGTTGATGACCTTTCGAAGCAGTGGCAGATTGACAGGACTTTTGTTCCGGCTCTTGATCAGGAACTTACCGGATCGCTGATAAAAGGCTGGAGACGGGCGATTAAGGCTGCCGAAGCATGGGCGGAGGGATGAATAATGTGATATGTATTATAGGCGATGTATAAACAATTAGTAATTAACAATTTGCAATTAACATTTTGTTCCCATCGGTCGCTGTCTATACGCTTCGCTGTCTCGCGGTCGTGCAAGTGCAGGCTAAGGAGTGAAACGACGAGGCCTTTCTCCGCGGGATGTTACAAGTCTCATGTAATGAAGCAATTGACCATTCTGAAAGCTTAATGCTAATTTTGAACCAATAATAATTAATAAATACCTTGAACCTATGAATCAATTTTTTGCAGAGTTTTTTGGAACAGCCATGATACTTGTCCTTGGATGCGGTGTTGTGGCCAATGTTCTGCTACCTAAGACCAAAGGGCACAATTCAGGCTGGATAGTAATAACCTTCGGATGGGCAATCGGTGTTTTCACCGGTGTTTTGATTTCCGCATCAGTCAGCGGGGCTCATCTTAATCCGGCAGTAACACTGGCTCTTGCCATTGCCCACAAGTTCTCATGGGCCAAAGTTCCCATGTACATCCTTGCGCAGATTCTCGGCGCAATGTTCGGTGCCGGCCTTGCCTGGCTTGCATACAAAAAGCATTTTGATGCCTCCGACGATGCTGAAACCAAGCTGGCAGTGTTCGCCACCATTCCAAACATCAGGAGTTACTGGTACAATGTTATTACTGAGATAATCGGCACCTACGTGCTTGCACTGGCAGTGCTTTACATGGCTGAGCCGGAGGTTGGACTGGGGGCGCTGAATGCACTTCCGGTAGCGCTGGTTGTTCTGGGTATCGGTCTGGGAGTCGGAGGACCGACGGGATATGCTATAAACCCTGCCCGTGACCTTGGTCCCAGGATAATGCATTTCCTGCTTCCTATCAAAGGTAAAAGGGACAGCGACTGGCAGTATTCATGGGTTCCTTTTTTTGCTCCGATGGTCGGAGCCGCGCTTGCAGCATGGATGTTCCTGATCTTTGGCGGTTCCTGATCAGAACGAAAAAGACTGGCCCTATCCCGGACAAGGCAAACTACTTTTTAATTCTGCCTATGGCAGATTCTTAAATTATCGATATGAAGCGCATAACTATTCTTACGGCAGTTTTTATATCCTCCTTTATCATAGCAGCCGGTCAGGAGCCGGTTTTTGTTAAAGGGAGCAGGGTTTTCAATGCAGGTCTGGGTATTGGCACCAGGGTTCTTTCGGCTACATACAACAAACTTGTCTTTCCTCCCCTGTCGGCATCGCTTGAAGTAGGTCTGACTGATAATGTGCTTGAAAAAGCTTCGATCGGTGTAGGGCCCTACATAGGATTTTTGTCATACAAATGGGAGTATTCAAATTGGAGCGCGAGGTATTCGAACACTATTGTCGGTGTAAGGGGCAATTTTCATTATCCCTTTATCGAGAAGCTCGATACCTATGCTGGCCTTCTTATTGGCTGGGACATTGTGAATGTTAAGGAAACAGGTGAACCCTATGAAAATTACGCGGACTCATCCAGTCATATAGCATGGTCCTTGTTTGTTGGAGCAAGGTATTATTTCCGTGAAAATATGGCTGCCATGGCCGAGCTGGGCTATGGTCCTTCGTACCTCAATCTGGGACTGGCATTTAGTTTCTGATTATGCTGACAGGGGGGGGGGTGGCATAATAAAGAAAGCCAGCACCCCGTTTTATCAGCATTAATCAATTATGTTAGTCAAATACAATTTCCAGAGCAGGAAAGTGCGAATGGGTGCTGGCCGGTTCAAATTTAGGGATAGAAGTTAAATTGAGATAGCCAAGTAAATAACAATTTGGCGAAGTTATTAACAATTTAATCCGGATTTAAGGTCTTGCAGGCTAAGGAGTGAAACGACGAAGTCCTGCCCCGCAGGATCGTGCAAGTCTTGCAAGTCTTGTAAGTCGTGGTTTCTTTGGATTCCCTCCTCCGGAGAGTCTGCCCCGCTCAAGCGGGGGGTGGGAGCAGGTAAAGCAGAGTGAGAGTGTCAGTTTTGTGTGGCGCATGCTGCGAAAACCTCTGCAATCGAGTATTTTCTAAACAGGATAGATTTCGTAAATTTGTAAAAATGAAACCATATGGAATCCTTAATAATTGAAATAATAAATCCCAAAGCAAAAAGCTTGATAAAAAGCCTTGCTGATATGAATCTGATAAGGATTAAGAAAGAAGAAGTAAGATGCGAGCTTAAAGAATTACTGGACAGCCTTAGAAAGTATTCTGATGAGGCTCCCTCGTTGGATGAAATTACTAAGGAGGTTGAATCTGTCAGAAAAGCCCGATATGAAAAGCAAAAAAGTAATCCTTGATACTAACTTGTGGATTAGTTTTCTTATTTCCGGAGACTTCAGTTTCCTTGATGATTTTGTGGAAAGTAATAGGTTGAAACTTGTCTTTTCAAAGGAGTTATTACATGAATTCATGGCAGTTGCACAAAGACCTAAGTTTAAAAAGTACTTTTCGAAAAGCGATCTGTCAAGAATTATTAATTTTATTGATAAAAATGGGATTATAATAGAAGTAAAATCAAAGACCGACAAATGTCGTGATCCTAAAGATAATTTCTTATTAAATTTAGCAATTGACAGCAAAGCTGATTACCTGGTAACCGGGGACAATGATTTGTTAGAAATCAAGTTCATAGAAAAAACCAGAATCCTAACAATCAAGGAAATAATATCCGAATTCTAAAGTACTACGCTACAACACATTATTCACTCACTTAGGTACGATGAGCTCCCCCGTTCCGCAGCCTAGGTTCCGTCAGGCATAAAGATCGACAGTGCGGAGATTAAATCCTGTATTCAAAGCAAATTTCGCGGAGAAAGTTTCATTTTTGAAGAATATAAAGTATATTTGTCGCATAATTTGCGGAGAATGATAGTTTATATTCATGAAAGAGAAGACTGGACAGACTTCACCTGGGACAATGAGAAAGTGATGATAAAACTTGGTGAAGCCAGAAATCAGCAGGGCAGACTTCTTGGAAGAATGGAATCGTTGGGTTTTGATTTGCAAAATGAAGCGGTATTGAATACTCTTACTTTAGATGTTATAAAATCATCGGAAATAGAAGGCGAGCTTCTGGAAATAGAACAAGTGCGTTCTTCAATTGCCCGGCAACTTGGAATTGACATTGCAGGAGCAGTGGAATCAGAGCGCCACGTTGACGGAATAGTTGAAATGATGCTTGACGCTACTCAAAAATATGACATGCCTTTGACTAAAAACAGATTGTTTGGCTGGCATGCAGCGCTGTTCCCTTCGGGATGGAGTAATCTTAATAAAATCACAGTTGCCGGCTGGAGAAAAGATACGACCGGGCCTATGCAAGTTGTGTCAGGGCCTATGGGAAAAGAAAAGGTTCACTATCAAGCCCCGGGTTCTGACAGGATAGAACCGGAAATGATAAGATTCCTGGACTGGTTTGAAAACGAGCATGATACAGACCTGGTTCTTAAAGCAGCTATAGCTCATTTATGGTTCGTGACAATTCATCCGTTCGACGATGGAAACGGACGAATTGCAAGAGCAATTACGGATATGACATTGGCACGTTCTGACAAAAGTGTCATGCGGTTCTACAGTATGTCTGCACAAATCAGGGTTGAAAGGAAACAGTATTATGAGAAACTGGAAAAAGCGCAAAAAGGAAATTCAGATATAACAGAATGGATTTTATGGTTTTTGCAATGTTTAATAAATGCTATTGAATCCACAGATAAAACTTTATCGAAAGTATTTCGTAAAGCAGAATTCTGGAAATTACATTCCGCCACAATTCTCAATGTCAGGCAACAAAATATTATAAACAGACTTCTTGATGGATTTGACGGAAAGTTGACAAGCTCAAAATGGGCAAAAATTAACAAGTGTTCACAAGATACAGCTCTCCGGGATATTCAGGATTTAATGAAGAAGGATATTCTACAAAAAGAGGCTGGTGGCGGACGAAGCACAAATTATAAATTAAAGTGAATGCCAGGCCAGACCCTTACCTCCAGGGCTGAGCATGAGTGATACAGTAATCCTTTTAGCCATATTACGGCATATCAGGGTTTTCATTCAGCAATACATATACGATTATCCTCAGGACAGAAAGTCCTGAAAAGGGAAGGATTTCAATATGTTAAACAACTACTACTGCCAGTCGCAGATGAAGTTAACGGCTTCCTGTTTCTGTTCTTTTTTCTGCAGTTCTTTTTCCTTGATTTGGCTCTGGATTTTCTGATAATGTTCCTTGAGCCTTCTGGCGTTTTCTTCGAGCTGTTTTTCCAGGCTAAGCTTGTACGCGCTTATCCTTACTCCCATAAACATTTCCTGTGTTTCCATAGTTGCCAGTTTTACTTAATGGTATCTTATCCACAAGCAGGTGTCACATATATAACGTATAACCTGACAAAATAGTCTAAACCACGGTAAAATAATTACATCCGCGGTCCGCGCAGCTTCTTAAAGAAGGCCAGCATCAAGATTGTTTAGTTGTTAATCAGTATTTTATTGTGCTAAATTCCAGAATTGGAAAGGTGGACGATGCTGGCCTGATACAAAGTTAGGAAATCCCTGAGATCGGTAATCCATGAACAACTGTGAATAACCATCAAGTTATGAACAAATTGTTAAAGTTATTCAGAGAGGTCTTTTCTTCCATCTCCAGCCCGGGCATTACAGCATCACTCCGCCGGAGACTAATGCGGTGGCAGAACGAAGGAAAACGGAGTCAGTCACGGAGAAAGATTCACGGTCCAGGACATAAAAGTTGGCAGTACGAATTCATTTCCTGAATATTACTTTTTCCCCAGGCTGTAAAACTCAATGCAGTTTAATCCGAGTATCTTTTGCCTCGCCACATCGGGCATTCCTGAAATGTAGTCCTTTACAATATTGATTACATCGGGATATTCCCTGCTGACAAGGCATACCGGCCAGTCGCTGCCAACCATAAGGCGATCAGTTCCGAATGCATCAAAGACAACATCGAGCCAAGGGCGAAAATCTTTGGAAGTGCTTTTTTTCCAGTCAGCTTCGGTAACCATTCCCGAAAGTTTGCACCACACGTTCTTATTCTCCGCGAGCATCCGGATGTCATCTCTCCAGGGCTCGCTTATCCGGTCTTTTATTAGCGGTTTGGCAATATGGTCAACGACGAATTTCTGGTCCGGGAACATTGAAACCACCATCTGGGCAAGCGGAATATGCTTCGGGAAGAGAAGAAGATCGTAAGTCAGGTCATAATCCTTTAATATGCTGATGCCTTTCAGGAAGTCGTAGCGAAGCATAAAGCCATCGTCGGGCTCATCGTGAATCACATGACGCACTCCAACGAATTCCGGCGACTTGCAGAATTCATCCAGTTGCCTTCTTAATTTATCCTCCGAACAAAGATCGACCCATCCCACCACTCCTTTGATAAAGTCGTGCTTTCCGGCAAGGTTCAGAAGCCACCGTGTCTCCTCCGTGGTTTGACGTGCCTGCACTGCCACCGATCCGGAGAAACCACTTTCAAGCAAGCGGTGTTCAAGATCATCGGGAAGGAAATCGCGTTTCAGGACAGCCATCCGGTCGTCTATCCAGCCGTACTCAGCTTCGTTGTATTTCCAGAAATGATGGTGGGAATCTATTTTCACTGTTTGAATTTCAGCATTATTTTAAGATGCTTGTCAGGTTCCTTCTCGAGCATTTCAAAAGCCTTCTGTGTTTCAGAGGGATGCAGTATCCCGGTAACGATGGCATCGGGCTTAAGGGTTCCCCTGTTCATATTGTCAATCGTTTCAGCAAACTCACCGTGTGAAACGCGTGAGGTCATTATTATACCTTCCTTCCAGATCAGTTCCCTCATAATGAGCGGTGATGGTTCTGCCGAGAGTCCGAGAACACATACTGTTCCGCCGCCCCTGATAGCCCGGATGCAACCCTGCACGGGGTTTACAACTCCTGGAAGATCTTTGGTGTGACCTACTGCTTCAAAGGCAATGTCGACACCTTTGCCTTCTGTAAGTTCACTGATCTTTTCAACTGCATTTTCCTTTACGGCATTTATGGTATGAATATCTCCGTAAGCCTTTTTAGCTATTTTGAGCCGTTCATCGAGGATGTCGACTATTACAACCGTATTGCCGGTTTTTGTCCTGACCGCCTGGAGGATGCTCTGTCCGACCTTGCCGGCTCCCCATATCGCAACCATGTCGCCCGGTGCCACCTTTGCCCTGTTGCAGGCATGAAATCCTATTGAAAGTACTTCAACAAGAGCTGCATGCTCATCGGATATCTTATCAGTAACCTTGTAGAGCATTGTCTCAGGCACTTTCATATACTCGCTGAAGCCGCCGTCGAGGTCAATGCCTACCAGTTTCAGTGTGGAGCATGCCGGGTAATGATGCCTGAGACAGGCAGGGCAATGACCGCACCAGATTATTGGATCGACCGCAACCCTGTCGCCTGCTTTGTGATTTTTAACCTCTGATCCGGTTTCGGCAACAGTGCCCGCAAATTCATGTCCCTGTATCAAAGGCAGGCTTGTACGCGGATGAAATTCACCCAGGAATACATGCTGATCGCTTCCGCATATACATGCATAGCCCACTTTAACAAGAACCTCATTTCCGCTGATCTCCGGAATATCCACCTGTTTCCATTCAATCTTCCCGTACCGGGTCAGGACAGCGGCATTCATCTTTCTCATCCCTGCTTCGTTTTTATTTGTATCGTTTTTCAAAGATAGGGATAATCACGGTCAATAAGCCTGTTCTCGAGCATCTCCTTCCAGAAATCGTCAGGGATGCTACATTCGACCGATTCAACATTTTTCTTCACATTACCGGGTTTTGAAGTATTGAGGGAAACGCTGAATACTCCTGGTGGAGTCAATGCAAAACGGACACAGGCGTTTGCGGGAATCACATCATGTTTTTTGCAGAGGGAGAAAAATTTTTCCCTCCAGATAAACCTGGCTTTATTCTCATCGGAATCCGGTTTGATTTTTACATAGTCGAAAAACTCTCCGCCGGTCAGGAAGCCTGCATGAAAAACAGCCGAGTTGATGATTGCAATTCCTCTTTTATGGAGATTTTCCATGAAGTCAAGCAGTTCTTTCGGGTGACGGTATATAGTCATGCTGTTGGCAATCATAACCCAGTCGAGATCCACCTCGTCCGCTATCATCCTGACAGTAAGCCAGTTTTTGGCGCCGACACCAAGGGCCTTGACTTTTCCTTCCGATTTCAGGACCGACAGGGCCTTGTAAGCCTCGCGTATATTCCGGAACAGTCTTTTAAAATCATCGTCTGATCCGGCCGCATTAAGGTATTCATCCGGATCATGCACCGACACCATCTGTGGCCTGTATTCTTCTCCCAGGAGCCGGCTTCCCTGTTCCATGCATTCCAGTATCCCGTTGTAACTGATAAGCTGGATTGCATCGTGCCTTATGCCTTCCCAGACTCCTTTCTCAAAAAGCGGTTCAGGTCCGGTGAGCGGAGTTCGTAGCCAGCCAAGCTTATTGCTGATGATAATGTCTTCGGGCTTCACTTTAAGATTTCGCAGTATCTCCCCAAGCTTTTCAAGAGCCAGTCCGGCTCCGTATTTTCCCGCGCTGTCGAAAACAACAGGTTTCGGGACATGCTGAAGGCATTCCCTTACAATGGCAGTTTTTGTTTCATCACTTAAGGCTGAATAAAGATTACCGAGAGCGCTGGTTCCGAAAATCACGCGAGGTATTGAGATGCCGGTATTTCCAACAGGTCTGTGTTCCATGAGACTTCTTTTACGGCAAAATATAAAATCTCCGGGAATTATATGATTTTGAGGTCTTGTATTATTCCATCCTTTTTATTTATTAATTTTTTACATTTACAGTTTTGATAAAAGTTATGATTCCAACAAGAACTTTTGAATACCTCGATATCCTGAAGGAAAAATTCCCGAAGGACGACATTTTTGCCAAGATCGTTAACGGCAAATGGGTTAAGATCAGCGTTGACGAGTACATAGAGAACTCGTGGAACACGGCCAGCGGACTTCTTGCAAAGGGATACCAGCCCGGCGACAAGATCGCGGTGGTTTGCAACAACCGTCCCGAATGGAATTACCTCGACATGGGATGCACACTTGCCCGGCTGGTCTTTGTGCCGGTTTATACCACGCTCAGCGAAAGTGAGTTCCTGCATGTCTTCAATCACAGCGATTCTAAGCTTATAGTGCTTGGAGGCAAGTCGCTTTACAACAAGCTTAAACCGGTAATAGAAAAGATGGACCATCCCGTCGAAGTGATGACGATAGACGACTGCGGATTGGCTTTCAGTTTTGATGATCTCATTGCCCTGGGAAAAGAGAATCGCGGAAGGTTTGATCAGATTATTGAAGCTAACAAAAGAGAGGTATCGCCCGATGATGTAGCGACAATCATTTATACTTCAGGAACTACCGGCGATTCGAAGGGAGTGATGCTTACTCACAGGAACCTGACATTCAATGCTAATGCACACGCGATAAGGCAGACCGCCGGTCCGCAGCATAAGATGCTCAGTTTCCTTCCCCTCTGCCATGCTTATGAAAGGACCATGAACTACGAGTTTCAGCAGCTCGGCATCAGTATCTATTATGCCGAGAGCCTTTCCACGATAGCAAGGGATTTGGCCAGTTTCCATGGTGATGGGTTTTGTGCCGTACCAAGGGTTCTGGAGTTGATGTATTCGAAGCTCGAGGCGGCCGGCAAGAGCCTGAAGGGGATAAAAAGGATTATTTACCGCTGGGCATGGAACTTTGGCAACAACTTCGACAACAAGCGCGGTGATTTCCTTTACCGTTTTCAGCACCGTCTGGCCGACAAGCTGGTTTACAGCAAATGGCGCGACAGCCTGGGAGGTCATGAGATGTGGATTGTCAGTGGAGGCGCCGCCATAAGAGCTAATATTATCAGGCTGTTCACGGCGGCAAAGCTTCATCTCTACCAGGGTTATGGCATGACTGAAACATCGCCTGTGATATCAGTGAATCCGCCGGTGAACAATGTTCTCGGCACCAACGGCACTCCCATCGACGACACCGAACTGAAGATCGCCGATGACGGGGAGATACTTGTAAGAGGTCCGCACGTGATGAAGGGATATTACAAGGATGAGGAGGCGACACGCGCGGTAATCGATTCCGAGGGATGGTTTTATACGGGAGATATAGGTTATCTTAAAGACGGACTATATCTGATGATAACCGACAGGAAGAAAGAGATATTCAAGCTGTCGTCAGGGAAATACATATCCCCCCAGATGATTGAGAACAAGTTGAGGGAGTCGCCTTTCATTGAAAACTGCATTGTTTTCGGCGCGAACCAGAAATTTGCATCGGCTGTGATTCTTCCCGACATGAAAGTGCTTAGGGAATGGTGCACGGACAATGACATTATGACAGATACCGGTGATCAGGATCTGCTTGGAAACAAAAAGGTAACTGAGAAACTCAACAGGGAGGTTATGAAGATCAACAAGACCCTTGCTGATTATGAGCATATCAAGAGGAGCCTTTTTTCGGCCGATACATGGTCGGTCGATAACGGAATGCTTTCTCAGACCCTGAAGCCAAAGAGGGCCGTGATACTTTCGCGCTATAAATCGTTCATAGAATCGGCATACAAGTAATCCGGCAATCCCGTCACTGAGTTCATCGCGGGTCTTGCTGAAGACATGTCAATTCCGGTTTGGCATAAAAAATGCAGGATTCATTCCTGGTTTGAACTTAAAAATCTGAGAAATGAAGAGATTGGTATTTGGATTGATTCTGCTTTGCATCGGGACAGTAGCCTGGCCTCAGCGGGGCAAGCTTATGCCCGTAACTAGCTCGTCGAAAAAAGCCCTGGCATTGTATAATGAAGCCATCAGGTATTATGATGCCGTACATACGGACAAGGCCATCGAGGCATTTAATGATGCGCTGGGGGAGGACCCGGATCTTTTCATGGCGAATTACCATCTGGCCCTGTTTTTCCTTATGAACGAGTCGCCTGATAATTTCAGGAGGTATTCCTATGCGGCAGTCAATTGCAAGGCTAAACTGAGTGAAGGGGAAGAGTTGCTTAAGGAAGCGATAGAGAGACTTAGAAGAGGCCACGAGGATGTCACCGATATCGGAAGAAGGCTGGTTGACATGTACCCGGGTGATCCTAATACATACAATTACCTGATTTCTTTTCTGTCGATCACCGGTGAGACCGAGGTTATGGTTGAGACCATAAAGACGGCATTGACCGTGACCAGGGATCCGGCTCCCTTTTACAACCAGCTTGGATATGCATATCTGAATCTTAAGCAGGAGGATAAGGCGGAAGAAGCTTTCGACAGGTATATTGAACTTGATCCGAAGAATCCCAACGTATACGATTCAAAGGGAGACTATTTCCTGTATGTCAGGCAGTACGACAAGGCTTACGAGTCATATATGAAAGCACACACCATGGATCCCTCCTTCAGTGAGGATAAGGCCAGGATGGCTCAGCGGCTTTACGAGCAGGAGAAAGGGCGGAGGCTGCAGGTGATACCGATGTAGCAGGCTCATTGTCCTGCAGTCCTGCGGTCCTGCGGTCTTGCGGTCTGGCTCCCTGCGGTCGCTGTCTGGCTCTCTTCGGTCGCGGTCTTGCAGTCTTGCGGTCTTGCGGTCTCTTCGTCTCTTAATCCCCCCTTCTCCCTTTCCCCTTTTTTCCCATTCTTTCTATATATAGCAGTCACTCACAGCCATTTAAGAAAGGGATTAACAATCGGTGTTGATAATTTTGCCTGTACTTGCGGTCATTGATCTGGGAGCTCAACGGAAATAAAGGCTATTTTTGTTTACACAATAATCAAAACGGGAGAAAAATGGCGCAGCAGTATTTAGATCATTCAAGAGCAATCCTTACATCTGAACGTTCAAATTTCAAGGGAGGCAGTAAAGGTTCGGGTATCATTTCTCTGTTCGGGTATCAGAACGAATATGACCTGAGAAAAGGTTATCCCCTGCTGACTACGAAAAAGATGTTCACCTCATCCATGTTCCATGAAACGGTATGGTTCCTGAGAGGGGATACGAATATCAAGTATCTTGAAGACAATAACTGTCCAATATGGCGACCTGATGCATTTCAGGCCAATCTTCCCGGGATGCAGAAGGAAGGGATATTCCCTGAGGGCCTCGTGAAGTATTCTGCCGACTGGGACAAGGCAATGAAGGAATACGGCCAGAGGGTGAAGGAAGATCCGGAGTTTGCCGAAAGATGGGGAGATGCAGGTCCTATTTACGGGAAACAGTGGAGGAGATGGGAATATTTTGATCATGAGAAAGGGGTGTTTGTTGAGATTGACCAGGTAGGGAAAATGATCGAAGGACTGAAAAAGAATCCGACAGGGAAGAAACACATTGTTGATTCATGGAATCCCGGTGATACGCCAAGAATGTCATTGCCGCCCTGTCACGTTCTCTATCAGGCAACTGCAAATGAGGAAGGTGAACTGGAACTGCAGCTTTATCAGAGGAGTTGTGATCAGTTTCTGGGGGTTCCTTTCAACATAGCAAGTTATGCTGCTCTTACCCATGTAATTGCAAAAGGTGCCGGTATGATTCCTAAAACATTCATTCACACTTTTGGCGATTCGCATTTCTATTCCAGTATTGGAAAAAGAACACTGTGGCACAGGGAGAATTTCAAGGAACTACAGAAGAGAGTAAGGAATGTATCGGCAAGGGAAGAGTATCTGGAGGTGGTTGAATGGATCAATAAAAATGCTCCCAGTGACGGGAATGAGGAAAAGTATGATCATGTGACCGCCATCCTAGAACAGCTTTCGAGGGAACCCAGGCCCATGCCTCAGCTTCGGATCGCGGACAAACCCTTCAATCAGCTGACCGTTGATGATTTTGTAGTGGAAAATTATGATCCTCATCCGCCTATCAGACGAAGCATGGCTGTCTGAAGCACCGGATACTTTGTCTGAAACACCGGATTCTTTGTCTGAAACACCGGATTCTTTGTCTGAAGCGCCGGGGCTGATTTGAGTCTTTCTCGCCGGCATCCTTCAGAAAATCAGGCATATTGTTATTATTGCAAGCAGTTCAGCGGCCTTATTCCGGATATCAAGTGCGTCATTTGCTAAGTGGTTGCACATTGACTATATTACATAACCGCTCAACCTGCATTAGCCTCATAACCTCCACTACCCAAACAACTTACCCGACCTGTACGACCGCAAGACCGCACGACTGCAAGACCGCACGACCGCACGACCGCACGACTTGCCAACCGGCGGGATCAGTTTGAGATTTTTATAGGGGTATTTGAGGGCGAGGGGAAAGATATATTTATTCTACAGGGGCTGAACGCTCTGAATACTGAATTTTTGATCCTGTGTTTCAGTTCCCGGAACAATCAATCTGAGCAAATAATGGTAATCATCATCAAAAAATATAACTGATACTTATTATAGTTATTCAATTTATATCAGATATAATTGAAATAAATAGCTATATTTGCAAATAAATACGATATGATTGAAACATGAAAGAATATATTGAAAGGCCTCTTTATATTGACAGGATAAAGCCCTACATCGGGAAAAACCTGATTAAAGTGCTTACCGGACAAAGGAGGGTAGGTAAGAGCTACCTGATGATGCAGATCAGGGATCTTATCAGGGAGAATGAACCGGGTACCCGTATAATATATATTAACAAGGAGTTGCATGAGTTCTCCATGATAACTGACGATGTTTCGCTCCTGGAATATGTGAACAGGCAGCATGCCGGGAAAGGGAAAGTGGCTTTGTTTATCGATGAGATTCAGGATATAGATTCATTTGAGAAAGCGCTCCGGGATCTTGTAACCAGAAAGAATTTCGATATCTACTGCACGGGAAGCAATGCCAGGCTTTTGTCGGGTGAGCTCGCCACTCTTCTTTCAGGGAGGTATATCGAAATACGGGTATATGGGCTGAGCTATCCGGAATACATTATGTTCCGCGATATAAAAGATTCAGCTGAAACATTCAGTACTTACCTGCGCGAAGGAGGGCTTCCGTTTCTCATCCATATGGGTAGTGACGTCCATGTTGTCAATGAGTATCTGAATACTATTTACAACACCATTCTGCTGAAAGATGTTGTAGCACGGTATAATATCAGGAATGTTAAGTTCATGGAGAATCTGGTTCTTTTTCTTGCCGGCAACATCGGGAGCATTGTTTCTGCCAGGAAGATCAGTGAATATCTTAAATCGCAGAAAATAAATATTTCTATTCAGGTGGTTATAGATTATCTCGGTTATCTGGAATTTTCATTTTTGATTCACAGGGTAAGGCGCTCCGGAATCATGGGCAAGAGGATTTTTGAGATAGGGGAGAAGTATTTTTTCAGTGACACAGGTATCCGGAATGTAATTGCAGGGTATAACCCGACCGACATTCACAAGATTCTGGAGAATGTTGTTTTTCTGCATCTCAGGATTGCAGGCTATGATGTAACCGTTGGGTCGGAAGGCGGCAGGGAAATTGATTTCATAGCCAGCCGCGGAGGAGAAAGAATATATGTTCAGGTAGCTTACCTGCTGGAAAAGCCTGAGACTGCAGAGCGTGAATTCGGCAACCTGCTTGATATCAGGGACAATTTCCCCAAATACGTGGTAACTATGGATGAACTCAATGAAACAAACTCATACCTGGGCATACATAGAATGCATGTAAAGGATTTCTGCCGGATGCTTGCAGAATGACAGAAAAACCAATCATACCGATATTGCAATGGCAAAGCCCACTCACATTACACACAGAACTACTTGATAATTATATCTTGTTATTTAAGATAATAATGTATTTTAGAGGTGAATAATCTGATAGAAATGAATCGAATCAAAGAAGTACTTGAAGAGAAGGGCATCAAGCAGACCTGGTTAGCGGAGAAGTTGGGAAAGAGTTACAATATGGTAAATTCCTATGTTCAGAACAGACAGCAACCAAGACTTGAGGTACTTTATGAAATAGCAAAGATTTTGGATGTTAATCCCAAAGATTTATTGAAAAAAGAGTAATGGCTAAAGAATTTCAAATAGAAGAAAACCTTATCAGGCAACTCACTGAGTTAAAGTACAGCTATCGACCCGATATAGTTGACCGTAGAACGCTTGAACAAAATTTCAAAAAAAAGTTTGAAGCACTTAACCGTGTAAATCTTTCTGAAAGTGAATTTTTGCGTTTGCGTGAGAAAATTATAAATCCTGATGTATTTACAGCATCGAAGATGCTTCGCGAACAAGATTATTTTGAGCGTGAAGATGGAACGCCTTTACATTACACTTTGGTAAACATTAAAGATTGGTGTAAAAACGATTATGAGGTCATTAACCAATTACGTATCAACACTGAAAATAGTAGTCACCGCTATGATATTATTTTGTTGATAAACGGCTTGCCGGTGGTGCAAATCGAATTAAAGAAAATTGATGTTTCACCACGAAAAGCAATGCAGCAAATTGTGGATTACAAGAATGACGCCGGAAACGGTTATGGTAATTCATTGCTTTGCTTTATGCAGTTGTTTATAGTGAGCAATCGAAGCAACACCTATTATTTTGCCAACAACAAGATGCAGCATTTTGCATTCAATGCAGATGAGCAATTTTTACCTGTTTACCAGTTAGCCGATGAGAGCAATAAGAAAATCACACACCTTGAAACTTTCACAGAAAAGTTTCTAAAAAAGTGTACACTTGGTGAAATGATTAGTAAGTATATGGTTCTAATAGAAAGTGAACAAAAATTGCTTATAATGAGACCATATCAAATTTATGCAGTAAAAGCAATTGAAGAATGTGTTAAGCAAAATAGAGGTAACGGTTACATCTGGCATACCACGGGGAGTGGCAAAACTTTAACTTCCTTTAAAGCATCAACATTACTTAAAGGCAATAATGAAATAGAAAAATGCTTGTTTGTAGTTGACCGTAAAGACCTTGACCGACAAACACGAGAAGAATTTAATAGATTTCAAGAGGGAAGCGTTGAAGAAAACACTAATACCGAAACATTAGTAAGGCGTTTGCTATCGACCGATTATGCCAATAAAGTTATTGTAACAACTATTCAAAAACTAGGACTGGCTTTAGATAGCACATACAAAAGGAATTATAAAGAGCGTTTAGAAACTCTTCGCAAAAAGCGTATGGTTTTCATCTTTGACGAATGCCACCGTTCACAGTTTGGCGATAATCACAAAGCCATAAAAGAGTTTTTTCCAAATGCTCAATTATTTGGTTTTACAGGCACTCCCATTTTTGATGAAAACGCTACTTATAACATCAGAGAAGGGGATTATGCCTCTTACAAAACCACACAAGATCTTTTTGACAAACAATTACACGCCTATACAATAACGCACGCCATAGAGGATAAAAATGTATTGCGTTTTCACATTGATTATTACAAGGGCAAAGGCAATCAAAATCCAAAGCCAGGCGAACCCATCACCCAACAAGCCGTTGTTGAAGCCATTTTAGAAAAACACGATGCGGCAACAAATTCAAGACGTTTCAATGCTATAATGGCGACGGCATCTATTAATAATGCTATTGAGTATTATCAGTTATTCGAAGAAATTCAGAAGAAAAAGCAAAACGAAAATCCAGACTATATTCCTTTGAATATTGCTTGTGTGTTTTCTCCTCCAGCCGAAGGGAATAAAGACATTCAGCAAATACAAGAAGATTTGGTACAGGAGAAAGAGGATAACAAACAAAATCCTGAAGAAAAGAAAGCTGCATTAAAAACCATTATTGAAGATTATAATCTACAATATGGCACAAATCACAACATCTACGATTTTGATTTGTATTATCAGGATATTCAAACGCGAATAAAGAACCAAAAATACAGCAACAAGGATTATCCGCCCAAAAACAAGATTGATATTACCATTGTAGTGGATATGTTGCTCACTGGCTTTGATTCAAAATACCTGAATACCTTGTACGTTGACAAAAACCTGAAATACCACGGATTAATTCAGGCATTCTCTCGCACCAACCGGATACTAAACGACACCAAACCTTACGGTAATATTTTAGATTTCCGTTCGCAACAGGAAGCCGTGAATCAGGCTATTGCTTTGTTCTCAGGCGAAGATGACGAAAAAGCTAGAGAAATATGGTTGGTTGATCCCGCTCCTGTGGTAATAGGCAAATACAAAAAGGCCATTGAAGCTTTGGGGGCATTTATGCAGGAACATGATCTGGTAAACGAACCGCAGGAAGTATATAACCTGAAAGGCGATGCAGCCAGAATTGCATTTATAAAAAACTTCAAAGAAATACAACGATTAAAAACCCAATTAGACCAATATACTGATATAGATGAATCACAGCAAGCTGAAATTGAGGCAATTTTACCAAAAGAGAAATTGCAGGAGTTTCGCAGTTCATATATCGAAACCGCTAAGCAGCTAAGAACCATACAGCAAAAAGAAGGCGATTTGGCAGCACCCGAAGTACAACAATTGGATTTTGAATTTGTGTTGTTTGCTTCGGCAATCATTGACTACGACTATATTATGAACCTGATTGCCGACAGTACGCAAAAGAAACCTGCCAAACAGCAAATGACCAAAGCACAGGTTATTAGTTTGTTAAGTTCAAGTTCCAACCTGATGGACGAACAGGAAGATTTAACCGAATATATCAATGGTTTGGATTGGAACAGCGGACAAGAAGTAGATAATCTGCGAAAGGGTTATGATAAGTTTAAGGATGAAAAATATAACAAAGAATTAGCTGCCATTGCAAGTAAGCAAGGTTTAAAAACAGCAGATTTAAAAACTTTTGTAGAGCAGATTATGAGCCGTATGATTTTTGACGGCGAAAAACTAACCGATTTATTGGAGCCATTGGAATTGAGTTGGAAGGAACGCAGGGTAAAAGAATTAGCGTTGATGGAAGACTTAGTGCCACTATTAAAAAAATTAGCCCAGGGACGTGAAATTTCAGGATTAGCAGCTTATGAGTAAAGATAATAAACTTGTCCAGAGCAAAGGCGAAGGGTTGATACCCGAATTGAGATTTCCTGGATTTTTAGAATCTTGGCAAATAAGTTCTATTGGAGATGTTTGTAAGGTATACAGAGGTAGCGCATTGTTAAAATCTGATATCAATAATAATAATGGTTCTGAGCCATGCATTCATTATGGAGAGTTATTTACAAAGTATGATGAAGTCATTACTAAAATCTATTCAAAGACAGATAAATGTGAGGGATTTAGAAGTGAAATAGGCGATATTCTAATGCCAAGTTCAGATGTTACACCTGACGGACTTGCCAAAGCATCGGCAATTATGATTAAAAACATTATTTTAGGAGGAGATATAAATATACTTAGACCTAAAATAAATATTAACTCTATTTTTCTTAGCTATTTAATTAATTATTACAAATCAGAAATCATCAAATTAGTTTCAGGAACAACGGTAAAACATATTTATCCTGATCAAATTATTACTAGTCGTTTACCTATTGTAAACAACTTATTAGAACAACAAAAAATCGCCTCTTGTCTTTCATCTTTAGACGAAGCAATTGAAGCTCACAGCCAAAAGTTAGACTTGCTTAAAGAGCATAAAAAAGGTTTAATGCAAAATCTATTTCCGCAAGAAGGAGAAACAGTGCCAAAGTTAAGGTTTAAGGAGTTTGAGAAAGATGGGGAGTGGATTACAAAACAACTTGACGAATTATGTAAACTTGTTAGAGGTCCTTTTGGAAACGCATTAAAAAAGGAAATATTTGTAAAAGAAGGATATGCCGTTTATGAGCAATCACATGCTATTTATAGTGATTTTAGTTCTTTTAGATATTACATAAAAGAAGATAAGTTTTCAGAATTAAAGAGGTTTTGTGTTATGTCTGGAGACTTAATTATGAGCTGTTCTGGCACAATGGGAAAATTTGCCATTATACCACAAGATTATAAAGATGGAGTGATTAATCAGGCTCTTTTGAAGTTAACAGTAAAAAAAGGTTATGACAATTTGTTTATCAAAACCACATTGGAAACTGAAAATATCCAAAACAATTTATTATTACAATCGGCTGGTGGTGCCATTAAAAATGTTGTATCAGTTTCAAGAATTAAAGAGTTAGAATTATTAGTACCAAGTATTAAAGAACAACAAAAAATATCCTCTTGCCTATCCTCCTTAGATGAACTCATCACAGCACAAGCGGAAAAAATAGAGCATTTAAAACTACATAAAAAAGGATTAATGCAGGGATTGTTTCCTAAAATGAATAACTAAGAATGAGTACGATAGCAAAATTTAATAATCTAACTGATATAGCCAGCCATCTCCGTAAAGACTTAACAGGCGATAACCGTAAAGAGAAAGATTTAGTACTTCTTTTTGCACATAATGGTATAGGAAAGACAAGACTGTCGATGGAGTTTAAACAGGCTGGAAAACAGTTTGATACAGATGGCAATGTGATTTCAAGAGATACTTTATACTTTAATGCTTTTACTGAAGATTTATTCTCTTGGCATAACGACTTTGTGAATGACATTGACAGGTATTTAAAGTTAAACTCCGATTCAGCTTTTTTTGAAGGCTTACGAGAATTAGATTTAGATGCTAAAATTGAATCCTTTTTTCACAATTATGCCGATTTACGATTTGATATTAATTACGAAACTTCCACAGTTGCTTTTTCAAGAAGTATAGTTGTTGATGGTAATGAACAAAGAATAGAAAATATAAAAATTTCTCGTGGTGAGGAAAACCTATTCATCTGGTGTTTTTTCTTAGCAATTTGTCAGTTAGCGATTGATAAAGACCCTGCCTATAATTGGGTTAAATATATTTACATTGACGACCCTGTTTCATCATTAGATGAAAACAACGCTATTTCTGTAGCTTGCGATTTAGCAAACTTACTTACAAGAGAAGATAATGAAATAAAAACAGTGATTTCGACGCACCACAGTTTGTTCTTTAATGTGTTATTCAATGAATTTGGCAGAAAGGTAAAGAACAAACGCTATTTTTTGCATTTTAATGGGCCTAACGAATATTCTTTGCAAGATACCAGCGATACACCTTTTTTCCATCATATCGCAATACTCAGTGAATTAAAGCAAGTTGTAGAATCCAATAAGATATACACTTATCATTTTAATGCATTAAGAAGTATACTGGAAAAAACTGCAAGTTTTTTTGGTTACAACAAAATTGACAAATGCATCCAAGGCTTGGATGATGAAATACTTTTTGAACGTGCTTTGCAACTGTTTAGCCATGGCAAATATTCAATTTTTGACCCCGTAGAAATGGGAGATGATAATAAGGAATTATTCAAACGAATTTTAAATGAATTTTTGGAAAAATATGAATTTTGTTTTCCTGAAATCTTTAATGAACAAAATACAACAATAACGGCATGACAGAAAATAATCAAACACAATTAGGAAATACACTTTGGAAAATTGCAGATGAATTGCGTGGAGCAATGAACGCGGACGATTTCCGCGATTATATGCTTTCGTTTTTATTTCTTAGGTATTTATCTCATAACTACGAGGAAGCGGCAAAAAAAGAATTGGGAAGAGATTATCCTGTTTTAAATGGCAATGGAGGCAAAACATCTTTGTCTGTTTGGTACGAACAAAATCAAAAAGACATAGTAGATTTTGAAAAGCAAATGCGTCGCAAGATCCACTATGTAATCAAACCCCAATATTTGTGGAGCAATATTGCGGAAATGGCAAGAATCCAAAGTAACGAATTGCTTGTTACCTTAGATAAAGGATTTAGATATATAGAAAACGAATCGTTTGAAAGCACTTTTCAGGGTTTGTTTTCCGAAATCAATCTGAATTCGGAAAAGTTAGGTAAAACATCAGCCGACAGAAATAAAAAGCTTTGTACCATAATCCAGAAAATTGCTGAGGGAATTGCTGATTTTTCAATGGATTCAGATACGCTTGGAGATGCTTATGAGTATTTGATTGGACAATTTGCCGCAGGCTCCGGCAAAAAAGCAGGTGAATTTTATACTCCACAGCAAATATCAACTATTCTATCCGAGATTGTTACTTTAGATAGTCAAGATCCAAGTATGGGCAAGAAGAAAAAATTTGATAAAATACTGGATTTTGCTTGTGGTTCGGGTTCCCTATTACTGAATGTGAGGAAGCGTATAAAAGAGAATGGCGGCAGTGTGGGCAAAATATACGGTCAGGAGAAAAACATCACAACCTATAATCTTGCTCGCATGAATATGCTTTTGCATGGAATGAAAGATACCGAGTTTGAGATATTTCACGGAGATACTTTACTCAATCAATGGGACATATTCAGCGAGATGAATCCGGCAAAAAAAATAGAATTTGATGCAATAGTAGCAAATCCGCCTTTTAGTTTACGTTGGAATCCGGACGATACTATGGCAGAAGATTTCAGATTTAAAAGTTATGGATTAGCGCCAAGGTCAGCAGCCGATTTTGCATTTTTATTACATGGTTTTCACTTCCTCGGAAAAGAAGGTGTTATGGCAATTATTCTGCCCCACGGAGTTTTATTCCGTGGAGGTGCAGAAGAAAGAATACGCGCAAAGCTTTTAGAAGATAACAATATTGATACAGTTATTGGTTTGCCTTCAAATCTGTTTTATTCAACAGGTATTCCTGTTTGTGTTTTAGTGCTAAAGAAATGTAAAAAGGAAGATGATGTTTTAATTATCAATGCAAGCGAACACTTTAATAAAGAAAAAAGGCAGAATAGCTTAAGTGATAAACATATCAAAACAATTGTAGATACCTATAAATTTCGACAAGAAAGAGAACGTTATTCACGCAGGGTTTCAATGGCAGAAATAGAAAAAAACGGTTATAACCTTAATATTTCCAGATATGTAAGTACGTCCGTTGAGGAAGCGAAAGTTGACTTAAAGGAAGTAAATACAAGATTAACGGAAATAAATAAAAGCATAAGAATGAATACAGATAAACACAATGAATTTTTGAAAGAATTGGGATTATCTCCAATTTAAAGAGCCTCCGCACCCGTACTAAATTGTTTTTAAGAGTATTATTCTTTGATTATGAGGTTTAAGAACATAAATAGAAAGCTTCCATATCTCTTTTACAAATTATTCAGGATATTATGATATCAATATGATGTCAAAAAGATATCATATTGATACTAAAATGATATCATTATGATATCACGGCAGGTGTTTCGGTATTAATCACGGCTTTCAGAATTCATTTCCTGAAAGCGTCGTTTCATTCCACAGTCCCAACTTCCTTTTTCTGGCTTTTCGCGCCAGTTCCACAAATGTTTCTGCATATCTCACGTTTGGCGGAGTGGTCATGACAGAGGCATAGCCGTTCCTTATCATGCTGGCATTTACAAAGGTGCCATCCTCGAGATACACATATGCCAGTGTACGGCCGTAGCGATCGAGAGTGTCAATATCATATTCGAGCCTTACCCTTTTCCCGGCTATCAGGCCGGTCAGGTAGCGGGTTGATTCCTCCCCGAAGGCAGATTTCACCCTGTTCCTGCTGTTCCTGGTCTCGGGTGCATCGATGCCTGTTAGTCTTATCTTGATCCCCTTTTCGCTTCCGTCGTCAATCCAGAAAGTGTCGCCATCGACTATCCTTGAAACAGGATAATAAACGGCTTTCTCGCCGGACTTCCTGTTGCGCTGGGCATTAAGCGGCAGGACCATCATTAAAACAGCAAACAGCATTATAAGCTTCTGGCTCATCCCTTTTCCCATTGTTTATACTATTCAAACGTTTTGCACAGGCTATTATGCTTGATCAATTCCATAAGATTTCGTTCGCCACTGCGGCAACCGACTGCCAGCATTTTAATACCCGACCCTTTTTCTCCCTAAAAACCCGTGATCCTTGCTGCAGTTGTCAGTCAGGATTTCATACAGGCTGATCTATCCGCGAAGCGATGATTTGTTTAAAGCTCTGGTTTTAGATACAACCGGTGATTAGCCGGTAATCAGCCGGTAATTCTGGCAGCTTTTTTCTGGGCGGTCAGAGCCAGCCAGGTGGCAAGGAAGCAGTGATCCTGTGTCATGGCGGTTTCTGTGCGGTTGACCACATCGTCGACAAGCTGTTCTCCGTATGGCATGTAGACCTTTGAACAATCGAAGTATTTGGTTTCCTTCTGGTTGACAAGGAATAAATGGTTACCGCCCTTTCTGCCGGCTATGTCGATGTATTTGCGCATCTCAATATAGCCGTCGGTGCCAAGTATAAAGGTTCTGCCGTCGCCCCACGTTGCCAGTCCGCCGGGGGTAAACCAGTCGATCCGGATATAGCCTGAAGCATTGGGGCTCCTGACTATCATATCGCCGAAATCCTGGTAGTCAGGATAATTGACCGTGTTGAAGTTGCCGATCTGGGAAAGTGCCACATCCGCTTCGGTCGAGCCGGTATAGAACAGGAACTGGTCGCACTGGTGCGATCCGATATCGCAAAGTATCCCTCCTGCCTTTCCGGGGTCAAAGAACCAGTCGGGTCGTGTGGAGGGGTTCATCCTGTGGGGGCCGAGGCCTATTGTCTGTACCACCTTGCCGATGGCGCCGTCGCGGATCAGTTCGCCTGCTTTCACCGAAGCCGGGTTATCGAGACGTTCGCTGTACATGATCGAATAGATGCGTTTAGTCTGTTTCTGTACCTTTTTCACCTCTTTAAACTGGCTGAGGGTTACAATGCCGGGCTTGTCGGCCATGAAATCCTTTCCTGCCTTCATCACCCTTATCCCGAGCGGGGCGCGGTCGACGGGTATCGATGCGCTGGCCACCAGCTGTACCGAATCGTCGCCAAGGATCTCCTCCTCGCTTCCGGCGACTCTCACGTTGGGATAGCGCTTTGTGAATCCTGCAAGCAACTCCGGTTCCCTGGCATAAACTGATACCAGCTTGCCTCCTCCTCTGATAAGTGCATTAGTCATCCCGTAGATATGGCTGTGATTGAGGCCTATCACCGAGAACCTGATTGAATTGGCCGGGGCAGGTCGTTCCTGGGGCTTCAGTATTACCTCAACGGGAGTGGAATTATTATAGCCTTCCCTTGAGAAGATGTCCTGAGGGAATATCGACAAAGCTGAGAGCCCTGTTGCCGATGCAAGGGAGGTTCTGATAAAAGTACGGCGGCTGGTTTTCATTATGATATAATTTTGATTTTGATTCTACAACGCTTAAGCAGGGGGTCCACATGTTTGAAAATTATATACATAAGTGTTCGTGTATGCAATACATGTAGGTTTCATGATATGTAAAAACACCCTGGAATTAAAAAGCTATTCAAACTTACAAAAAAAGCTGATCGGAGCGAAAGGAATTTCTTATGTCTGCGGATCAGTTTTTTCACCGAATACCGGATGTCTTTTAGCGGCCATCATGACTATTCTCCTTGCCATCTGTCCGTATGAGTAATTATCTGCTTCTGCTGCAAGGGCAAAACTGGTGTCGAAGCTGATATCGTTATTGGGATTAATATCGAGCAGGTAGAATTTATCGTCGCGAAGCCTGAAGTCGAACCTTGCATAATCGAGACAGCCGAAGCCGTGCCATGTGGCCAGTGTTTTGACCTCGAGCTTTTTATATAATCTGTCATCAAGCGGAGCAGGAATCAGGGTCTCTATCTTTTCATAGTGTCCCGATCCGGGGATGAATTTCGACTCATAAGTGCAGAGCCTTTCGCTTGTTTTGCTGAAAGCTGAAAAGTCCATTTCGGCCAGGGGAAGGATTTCGGGCGGGCCATTGTTCCAAACTGATACATGGAATTCGCGTCCGTCAATAAAATCCTCCACCATTGCCGGCTGGCTGAGTTCATTGTTCACAAGCCGTATCTGCTCTTTAAGGGAAGCTGTATCGAAAACCACCGATTTCTCCGTAAGGGTCAGGCTGCAATGTTCGCGTGAGGGTTTCACTATGGCGGGGAAAAGAGTCCAGTCGGCCGCTTCGTCAGGGGAGAGGAGGGTTCCGTGAGGCACCCTGATGCCCAGGGAAATGAGAAGTTCCTTGGTTTTCTGCTTGTCGTAGCTCAGTTCAATCACATCCGGGATGTTGCCGGTATAGGTAAATCCCTTTCGCTGAATTATCTCGGCAGCTTTTCTTTCGCTGTTTGGAATTCCGGGAAGCGCTTCGCAGAGGTTGAAAACGATGGTGTCTTCAGGGGCGTGTTTATCAAGAATGTTTTCGAGTCCGGGATTGCTGAGTTCTTCAATAAATGTCTTGATGCCTTCCTTTTTGAGCGCTTCATACAGGATCCGGCCGGAAGTGCGGGCATCATTGATCTCGGATGGATCCCAGTTTTTTTCGATGTTATATACTACAAGAACTTTCAAAAAATAACTTATCGCGGGTTATAATTGTTATTTCACTAAACTATAGAAATGTTTTGAATCATGAAGAAGAATGATGATTTTTTATCCAAAAAACATTGTTTTTTGACCTTTTTGCTGCCGTTTTTTACTCTTTCAGGAATGATCCTTACACCGGCTTTTGTAATATGATTCTTACACCGGTTTGCATAATATGATTCTTACACCATCTTTCGTAAGATGATTTTTATTCCGGCTTGTGTAATACGTTCATTTACACTGACATAAAGATTGAGACGAAGTATATGCTCTCAGATTACCCCAAAGAAACAAACTTCGCGACTGTCAGAACTCTGTCCTGTGTCAGTCAGCTGAGCAACAGGTAGTTTGATTTCCTCAGCTTTCCATCTTTTCGTTCATAAGCAGCCTGAGTGCTTCATCGAATGATCCTGCCGCGATGATCTTTCCTGAGTTGACAAAAAAGATCTCATCAGCATTCTCGATGGTATTAAGGCGATGTGCAATTATTACCCTGGTAGTCGTTTCAGGCAGATTCTTCATTATTGCCTCAAGCTGTTGTTCGGTAACAGTGTCAATATTTGCTGTTGCTTCGTCAAGAATGAGAATCTCCGGCTTTCGTAATATGGCCCTCATAAAGGCAATAATCTGTTTTTGACCTAGGCTTATTCCGTCGCCGCCTGTCTGCACCGGAGTATCCAATCCTTTATCAAATCGTTTTATCAGGCCGGAAAGCTGCACATCCTCAAGTGCCTGCTCAAGCTGGTCATTGGTGAGAGCTGCACATTCAGGATTGCCATAGGTGATATTTTCACGAACCGTGCCTGAAAACAGCAAAGGTTCCTGAAGTATAAATCCTATCTTCGAAGCTCTTTCGGAGGGAGTGAATGACCTTATATCCCTGCCATCCAGAAGGATGGACCCCTTTGTTGCATCGTACAGCCTGGCAATAAGGGAAGCAGTGGTTGTTTTTCCTCCTCCCGTGGGTCCGACAAAAGCATAGGTTCTGCCTCTCTGCAGATCGAAGCTGACATTGTGCAGCACCTCTTTACCATTGGGATAACTGAAGGAAACATCCCTGAACCGGAGATAGGAGGAATTTCCGTCTTTACTCCTGTCATTGATGATTTTAAGGTTGTTTTCAAAGGAAAGCAGATGCGATATCCTGTCCCAGGCTGCCAGCGCAAGCTGAAAATTGGCCCACAGGGCGGCCAACTGCCGTAAAGGGTTATAGAAACTGGTTATATATGAAATGAAGCTTATCAGCAGTCCTATTGAAAAATGCCCCCTTATTATAAGCCATATTCCAAGGGAAAGCACGATGAGCTGACCAATATTTGAGGCGAAGGTATAAACCGGTGTCAGTATGATATTGGCGATACCGGCCTGCATTGATTTGTTGTAATTCTCATTGTTGACCTCTTCAAACCTTTCCCGGAAATAATCGCGCCTGTTGAATGCCACAACAACCCTGAAATTTGCCAGGCTCTCCTGAATTTCGGCAGACAAATCTCCCAGGCTTGCAAGGCTTGCCTCGTTCTTCCTTCTGATCCAGGGTGAAACACTTTTTGTAAATATCCAAAGCAGTATCGCGGGTGAAAGGGCTGCAAGTGCAAGGGGCAGGTTTATCGCCAGGAGAAGTATCACCGCGCCTGTCATTGTTATGAGGCTGCCTATGAACTGCATCAGCGACTGGGAAAAGAACTGGTTCACCTTGTCGGTATCATTGTTGATACGCGATATAAGGTCGCCGGCTTTATTCTGGTTGAAAAAACTGAGAGGAAGCTCCTGCAGTTTATTGAAAACTGAATTCCTGAGGCTGAAAAGCATGCGTTGGCCTATACCGCCCATCATACGCATCTGTGCATAGTTTGAGACAAAGGCGACAACATACATTATCAGCAGTATCCCGGCAAAGAGAAGTACCCCGTGATAATCTTTGGCCTGAACATAATTGTCGATTGTATAGCCCACGATATACGGTCCTGCCAGACTTAGCCCGGAATTCAGGAAAATTGCAGAGAATGCAATGATCAGGTTTCGGCGTTCACCGCTTATTATGGCAACAAGCTTTCTGAGCGATGCCAGTACCGGCAGTCTTCCTTCATTCATGTCCGTTGTCTGACTCAGATCATAATTCATAATGATGAGTGCTTTTCTGTGAACTGTAGATCTGAACATATTCCGGTGAGTTTTCAAGCAGATCCTTATGCTTCCCGGTTGCTATTATCTCTCCCTCCATCAAAAGAATTATCTGGTCATAATCTTTTACCGGAGCTATTTTCTGAGTGACTGATAAAAGTGTAATCTCAGGATAGTTAGTCTGGATATTGCACAGTATTTTTTCCTCTGTTTTCCTGTCCACCCTCGATGTGAAATCATCCAGCAGAAGTATTTCCGGATTCATGGCAAGCGCTCTGGCGAGCATTATCCTTTGTTTCTGGCCTCCCGACAGGCTGGATCCTCTTTCCGAGACCATGGTTTCAAGCTTCTCCGGGAGTGATTCAATAAATTCTTCCAGCTCAGCTGTTTCGATAGCTTTCTTAAGCGACTCTTCAGTTACCGAATCACTGAACGCTATATTTTCCCTGATGCTGAGGTTGAAAATTATGCTGTCCTGAAATACAAAACCGATTTGTTTATGAAATATTTCCCTCGAATACCTCTCAATGGGGATCCCGTCGAATTCAATGCTGCCTGAATCGGGGGGCATAAGGTTTGTCAGAAGGTAGAGCAACTGACTCTTGCCTGCGGCGGTAGGACCAATGATTGCACATTTGCTTCCGGCCCTGACGGAAAATGAAATATTCTTCAGCACCGGTTTTCCGTCGTAGCTCAATGACACGTCTTTCAGTACAATATTACCACTGATATCTGATCGGACCGTTCCGGTTTCTGCCGGCGGGGGTTCATCCAGCACCCTTTTAATCCTGTCGTATGAAGCAGTGGCTGATGCTATTATGTTACTCATGAATCCGATCATCATCACGGGGAAAATGAGCATTACGAGATAGCTGTTGAACGCGGCGAAATCACCCAGCGAAAGTGAACCGAGAACAACAAAATGACCGCCAAGTGCAAGTATGGTGACAACTGCCAGGTTTGAGACGAACATTATCACCGGGATAAGGACAGCGAAAAGCTTTACAATGGCTAAACCCAGATCCCTTGATTCGATATTTTTTTCAAGGAATTTGAGGCACTCCGGCTGTTGAGAATTCAGCACTCTTATAATCGCCGCACCCAGTATACTCTCGTTTATCACCCTGTTAAGGGCATCTATTACCTCCCTGCTCTTACGGAACAGCACCCGTACTTTCCTGAAAACCAGATAAAAAGTAAAGGCAATAAGAGGCACTATCAGAAGAACGGCAAGCGCCAGTTTCAAATTAATCATTATCAGAAGGACTGCTGCGCCAATAATGATGAACAGTGACGAGATGATATTGACATAAGCCTGTGAGACAAACCTTTTAACCGAGTCCATGTCTGAAGTCAGGTTTGTCAGGAGTTTTGCAGGATTTGCTTTAAGTATATAGGAATAGCTCTGATGGGATAGATTGATTGCAACCTTGTTACGCATATCTCTTGCAACTCTCTCCGCTGTCAGAGTCTGAACTACACCCTGGAGCAGAGTGAAGACAAATATCCCGGATGCTGCCAAAAGGAACTGAATAATAATTTGTCCGGCGTTAAACCTGTTCGCGGAAAAACTATCAATGGCAACTGAAATGATCCTGGGTATGATCAGCCTTATTGCACTGCTTCCGAGTGCCAGCACGATAAGCAGAATAACCATCCGGCTGTAAGGTCCGATCACACTGAATAAACCTGATTCCCGCCCTGTGCCTGTCTCAGCTTTCCTGGTAAATTCTGGCATCCTGATTGAATAATATGCAAAGAAAATTATTTCAAACAATTTCTGCCAATAAAAGGAGGCTGAAGATATTCTGACTGACTGCCAACTACCCGAAGCTCGTCCGGAGTTAAGGATTTAAAAGGAATGGAAACGTCGACCTTCGCCAGGGCATCGGAGTACAAAATGAGGGATGCGGCTCGCGGAAGTATTAAGAATTATGTTAAACAACATGTATTATATGACTCTATGACCGCTTAGAACATTAACGAACTATTGTTACTTTTATAAAAAATCAGGAAAGAATGAAAACCACATATATTGAATGGAAGCCCTGTGCCCTGTGCCCTGTGCCCTGTATCTTGATTTAAAATCAATACTATATAATGATGAAAAAAATAATGTATCTCACCGTTTTGTTTCTGATAGGATTTAGTTTAGCCGGTTCTTATCAGGTTCAGGGACAGGATTCACAGGAAAGGCCTGTTTCGAGGATAGTTGAGGATGGCGGAACGGGTCCGTATTCTGCCATAATGCTTTCAGAAAGCTCTTTACAGACCCATACGGTTTTCAGGCCGGTTGACCTGAGTCCATTTGGAGCCAAGAACAAGCTGCCTGTCATTGCCTGGGGCAACGGAGGATGTGCAAATTCCCCCTGGGAGCATATAAATTTTCTATCGGAAGTTTCGTCTTATGGATTTCTGGTGATAGCTATCGGGCCAATGCCTCTGGAGGGAGAAAAGGGCAGGGGCCGCTCTGAATCCTCCCAGATGATTGATGCGATAGAATGGGCGATTGCTCAGAACAGTGATAAGTCGGGTCCGTATTATAACAAGATTGATGTGACAAAGATAGCCGTAAGCGGCATGTCGTGCGGAGGCTTGCAGGCTCTTGAGACGGCCCCCGATCCCAGGGTGTCGACCGTCATTATCTGTAACAGCGGCATCCTGCCTGCACCGGGCGGCGGTATGCCGGGCATGCCGGCTCTTGCCAAGGATCAGCTGTCGAAACTTCATACTCCTGTTCTCTACATACTTGGAGGAGAATCGGATATTGCCTATCCGAACGGCATGGACGATTTCAGGCGCATAAACCATGTACCGGTGTTTGCCGCCAACATGGAGGTGGGGCACGGAGGCACTTACAGCAAACCTCACGGGGGTGAATTTGCAAAAGTTGCTACATCCTGGTTGCTGTGGCAGCTTAAAGGGGACAAAAAGGCCGGCAAGCTCTTCAGTGGTAAATCCTGCGGCCTGTCGAAGGATCCTAACTGGAAGGTTGAGAAGAAGAATATGAAATGACGAAAATACTGCTAAAGTTCTGAATGTGTCGGGGCTTCCTCCGCTTGATCGGGGGTAGCACTAAAATCACTTTTATATTATGATAAAAAGACTCTTATTCTTATTAGTTGTATTGCTGCCGGCAGCATCATGCAATAATGATTCGAACAAGACTTCGAACCAGGAATTGAAACTAAATGATCTTGAATACTTCGAGACTCAGGGAGTCAATGTCCTTGTGTACAGTAATCTTTTTACCGGAGGCTTTAATGATGAAAAGACTTCCGGTATAGAATTGATTCACCATGGAGTCAGAACAGCACAGGGTGGCGCTGTAAGACTTTCTCACACTCCGGAGCAATGGGACCTTGTTCCTGCAATACCAACCCGGACAGTGGACAGTATAGCGAATACAATTGAGTCAGTATTAAGGTATGAAGATTATGATTTTGATTCGCGGGTTGTTGTCTCGCCCAGGGGAAAAGGTGTTGAGATATCTGTTTACCTTGATAAACCGGTTCCGGCTGCACTTGAAGGCGCTGCCGGATTTAATCTTGAGTTCCTTCCATCTCAGTACTGGAACAAGACCTTTCTGATGGACGGGCGTCTCAACCGATTCCCGCGCTACGCGGTAGGAAACACGATTACAAGGCCCAACAGTGAAAAGCCAAAACAGTTCAAGGGTTATGTAACTTCTGACGACAGGGGAACAGGCAGATTCATCGATCCGCTTCCTCTTGAAACAGGCCGTACAATCCTTATGGCGCCTGAAGACCCTGAACGTCTGGTAAAAATAAGCTCGGAAGATGCCGATCTTATGCTTTTCGACGGCCGTATCCTGGCACAAAACGGATGGTTCGTGGTTGGCAGTTTACTACCGGCAGGAAAAACAGGCAAGGTTTTGACCTGGACAGTTGAACCAAATGCAATTAAAGGCTGGATAAGAGAGCCAAATATAGGTTTATCCCAGGTGGGTTATATACCTTCCCAACCAAAAATCTCTGTAATTGAACTCGACAGGAAAGACAAAGTACTCGCGAAAGCATCGATTTATAAGATAGACGAGGACGGCAATGCCACGAAAGTATTTACCGGTAAAATTGAACCCTGGGGTGATTATTTCAAATATCATTATGTAAAATTTGATTTTTCTTCAGTCAGCACCCCCGGCATATACTACATACAGTATGGTAATATTAAAACAAATAACTTTTTAATAGATGATAAGGTTTACGACAAGATAACCGATGCCACGAGTGATATCTGGATTCCGATACATATGAATCACATGTTCGTAAACGAGGCTTACAGGGTATGGCACGGCGAGCCTTTTAAGGAGGGCTATCTCCAGGCTCCGGCACCTACAGATCATTTTGACATGCACCGGCAGGGACCGACAACAGATACAAAGTATAAAGGACTGGAATTGATCCCCGGATTAAATGTAGGAGGCTTTTTTGACGCCGGAGACTTTGATATCGAGACGGGAGCCAACATCGGCGTGGTGCAGAATTTTGTACAGATATGGGAATATTTCAAACCCCTGCGTGATCAGACTTTTGTTGATCAGAAACAGCGTTATGTTGACCTTCACCGCCCGGACGGGATACCGGATATCCTGCAGTTTATTGAGCATGGCACATTGAACCTGTTGGCACAGGCAGAGATAATCGGACACATGGCATCAACCCTGAGTAACTCAGTTCTTGATAATTACCATCATCTGGGCGATGCAGCCTCAATAACGGACGGACTTCCCTATAATCCGAATCTTGGTCCTTATGAAGTAGCCCCTGACGGCCGCTCAAGCGGTGTGAAGGATGATATGTGGGCATTTACAAGCCGCAACCCCAACACCGATCTGATGGCAGCAACCATGTTTGCCGCGGCAAGCAGGGCATTGAAGGGATATAACGACAATCTTTCGGAAAGAGCCTTGAAACAGTCAAGAAGACTTTTAAAAGAAGCAACGGAACTAATTGCCAATCAGCCGCAGGGAGGCTTTGGCAGGTTCGGTGGACCGGCAAATATGGGGACTAATCTTCAACTCTACATCTCAACGGGAGAGCAACAGTATATTGATAAGTTTCTGGAACTTTTATGGCCTGCACTTGAGCGTAACGTAAGCGGAAGCATACTGACGGCTTTGCATGCCATACCCCATCTGGATGAATCCTACAGGGAAAAGCTGCGTCCATATGTTGTAAAGTACAAAGATTATATCGATGAACTTGAAAATGAAAACCCTTACGCAGTGCCAATAAGTCTTGGCAACTGGGCAGGAAGCGGAAACATAGTGAGCTTTGGAACAACAATCTGCTTTGCCAACCGTAATTTCCCGGATATTATTGATATCAGCCATGTTTTCAAGGTAACAAACTGGCTGTTTGGCTGTCATCCTTATCACAATTATTCCCTGGTATCAACAGTGGGAGCTACCCGTCCCAAAGCTGTCTTCTACGGAAATAACAGAGCTGATTTCTCATTTATTCCGGGAAATGTTGCTCCTGGTATATTATTCAGGCAACCCGACCATTTTGAAAACTACGATGACTGGCCATTCATTTGGGGGCAGAATGAAGGGACAATCGGAGGAAATACAAGCTATTTAATTTTTGGATCAGCTTTTAAGGATTTGTTAAAATAAATAGCCTGTATTCAGAGATTTACAAGTAGTTTTCTCCATATCTCTGCTCAATGATTAAATAGATTCTTGTTGGTCTGTCATGCCGGAAAGTTTTGGCATTGAACAGAAACAGAATTTATTTATAGGAACTTGCTTCAATAACGGCATTGAATGCCGGTTTGGGATTCAACTGGCCATCAAACAAAAGTGCATCCTGTCCCCTGCGCCACGATCTTGTATCGCTAAGGCCCCAGAAAGTTACTCGGTCGATTACATCCGCGTGACGCGTCAGAATCTCGAATAACTTTTTGTATACCTCAGCCTGCTTTTGGTAGTTCTCTGCCGGGATGGTTCTATCGCCCTGACGTACACCGGTTTCACCACTATTATGACCTGTTGCCGTAACGTCCAGTTCCGTAATAGACACTCTTAAGCCCAGGGAAGCGTAATTTTCGATAGCTTTTTCCACGTCTTCCAGATTGGTGTCCAGGTGCCAATGTCCCTGAATTCCCACACCGGTGATAGGGGCACCTTCTGCGATCAGACGTTTGAGAAGCAACAATGAGCTGGCGTGTTTCCCGGTGTTTTTAACAGCGCCCTGCTCGATGTTGTAGTCGTTGTAGTATAGCTCAGCGTCAGGATCAGCTTCATGTGCCCACTTGAAAGCCAGAGTAATAACCTCGGGTCCCACGGCCTGGTACCAGCTGTAGGTCCGAAGATTTTCTGTCGTACCGTCACCGCCGTCAGCAATCGATTCATTAAATACATCCCATCCGGTTATTTTTCCCTTGTATCGTCCGACTACAGTCATGATATGACTTTTAAGACGTTCCAGGATGACTTCCCGGCTTGCCTGGGGGCCTGTGTTAGCACGGCCGGCACCAGGTCGCGGGGCATTAGTTGCAGCTGCCGGAGTTTTAACCTGGTTTGCTGCTTCTGCGGCGGCATTCTTATCCTGGAAGAACCATTGAGGCGACTGTGAATGCCAGGCCAGGGTATGTCCCCAAACCTTCAAACCGTTCTTCTGACACCAGTCGACCAAAGCATCGGAAGTCACAAAGTTGTATTTATCCTCCGAAGGATGGATCGGCTGTGGTTTCATGCAGTTTTCAGGGGTGATGATGTTGTAATGCATTTTAATATTTGCCGCTTCAGCATCAGAAATAATACTCAGATCATTTGCAGCTCCTATAAGGAATTTCCCCGCGTATGCTTCTTTTAATGCCTTTGAAGTATTGCCCTGTCCGTATGCAGACACAGCTATTGCCACAATCAGGAAAAAGCTGGTAATCAGTTTTTTGTCAATCATAATATATATTATACAGCTTAATTTATTACCAATATTATACGGTGCTATGGCCGCTTAAACCTTTAGCAAAATATTGAAGTGATTGACAAGCAATTATTCATATTAAAAGAACAAACTGCAATGTATCTCAGCTTCAATATTGACTATTTAAGACCTGTCATGTGCTTTATCCTGAGAGTTTGAAAGTTATTTTAATTCAAGCACGACAATTGATTTTGCAGGTATATTGACATTCAGGGCATTACCCTGTTTTTTGGCGATGTCAAATTTCTTTATGACAACGGTTTCGGGTTTCTCAAATGTATTGTGGTCAGTGATGTTTGCAGATGTCAATATCTGACCGCTTACATTCGACCATTTAACCTGATTAAAGGACAGGCTGACCGGGATGGAATTATTAGGATCGATATTTACCAGAGAAATATGAACCACTCCGAGCGAATCCTGGGAAGCAGACAGGTTAAGAGCAGGAAGAGACTCTTTGTCAAGAACATAATTAGGGCTGGCAAATTTCACCGGCAACATTTTTGCATCCTGATGCACCTTATACAAGTCGAAAACATGATATGTCGGGGTGAGGATCATCTTTTCTTTTTGTGTAAGAATAACAGCCTGAAGCACATTTACCGTTTGTGCGAGTTGTGCCATTTGGATCCTGTCGCAGTGGTTATTAAAAATATTAAGTGTTGATCCTGCTATCAGGGCATCGCGCAGACTGTTCTGCTGGTAAAGAAATCCGGGATTTGTTCCGGGTTCCACGTTATTCCATATACCCCATTCACCCACAACCAGGCTGACCCTTTTCTGAGGATCATACTTGTCCATGATTGCCGAATGTCCTTTGACCAATTCTTCCATCCTGAGGGCATTTCTCATTGTAGCAAAATACGTTGCTTCGGTGAAGTTTGTAGCTGAACCTGCTCCTCTGGGAGGATTGGTATAATAATGAAAATCGACACCCCAGGCACTGGATCTGCCTCCCCTAGTAATTCCGGCCATAAGTACTTCAGTCCAGTTATAATCACCGCCACTTGGTCCACAAGCAATTTTTCTCACGGGGGAACCAGGGTAATTCTTAACATAAGTAGCAAATTGCCTGTACTGTGTTACGTAATATTCCGGTGTCATATTACCGCCACATCCCCAGTTCTCATTACCGACACCGAAGTAAGTTACACCCCAGGGTACATCACGGCCGTTCTGTTTTCTCAGATTTGTCATCGGGCTGACGCCATCGAAATTAAGATACTCAACCCATTGCATCATTTCCTGGGGAGAGCCGCTGCCAAGATTGCCCACGATAAAAGGCTCCGTATCTAACAATTCACACAGTTTAAGAAACTCGTGAGTACCAAAACTGTTGTCTTCCGTTACATTGCCCCAATGAGTATTTATCATTGTAGGGCGTTGAGATCCCGGACCAATACCATCCATCCAGTGATATTCATCCGCGAAGCAACCACCCGGCCATCTGAGATTAGGAATTTTAATATGCCTGAGTGCTGCGACAACATCAAGCCTGATCCGGCCATCTTTTGGAACATTCATGGCAGGGTCAACCCAGTATCCATCATAGATACATCTGCCTAAATGTTCTGAGAAATGGCCGTAGATATGCCGGTTAATTTTGTACTGGGCAGCTTCGGCATCAACAAGTATTTCTACTGTTGACTGCGCGAAACAGGTCAGGCCAAAAGCTAAGATTAATAACAATAGAACCGTCTTTTTGGCATTCATAGATTTTGAGCGTTTAAGGTTATAAATAAGAGTTTTTGGATTGTTTAAATTTAAAAAAATCTTTCATGTAACAGCCATGTTGATATGTTAAATAATCTTATTCCTGACTTATATTTCCGGTTCTGACAGTTCATTACAACAATTTATAGCGGAAAAAGAGAGCATCAGTCCGAAGGCATAAAAAAATGAGTAAGACTCAAATTCTGAATCTTACTCATTTTGCAAAATTGTTTTTATCACGAAAAATTCTACCAGACCGGATACAGAAAGGTGACTATGGTGATTTTGAAGATTGTAATAAATAAAAACCCACGATCATCTTTTGGATCGATCGAGAACTTCATTTAAAGATGTATTATAATTCCCTGATTTTAATGTTTCTGATCCAGACATTGTAGCCATGATCCTGTATGCCAATATATCCTTCTTTAGCAGGTCCATTGACAAATCCCGGCCACTCTTTGAATTTACTATTTGCAACCAGTTCCTTCCATTCAGGAGTCCAGATGGAATATTCACATACTTTTACCCCGTTTTGTGTGTGGGTAGCCTTACCGTCTTTAATACGAATTACAATAGTGTTCCATTCTCCGGCAGGTTTACCGTTAGATGGCAGGGCGGGTACCATGTCGTATAATGAACCCGAAAGGTGATTTGCCAGTTTGTTATCACTGGCTTGCCAATTGTCAAGCATCTGGACTTCAGGTGCGGAAGAATAAATCCTTTGATCGGTTGCTTCAACCACATAGTAGAATAAACCGGAATTTCCTTTTTCTTCAATTTTCCAGTCTACCGTCAATTCAAAATCAGAGTATTTCTTCCTGGCATATACCAAGTCATTACCCAGCATACGGCCTGCTTTTTCACCTCTCTGGTATTTCATAGCTCCGTCTTCAATTATCCATTCGGCAGGCATTTCAGTTCCATTGTATTTACGCCATCCGTCAAAGCTTTTACCGTCAAAAAGAAGTACCCATCCAGCCTTTTTTTCCTGATTGGAAAGAGTATTGTGGGTTTGTGCAACTAATGGCGTAAAAAATAAAGCTGTTAACAGCAAAGTAAGAAATGAAATCTTTTTCATCATCATCGTTTTTTTATTAATAATTAATCTGGCATAGGCGGTAAACTCCACCCATCCCTGTAAATATGTTTGATCAACTCTTCAGCAAATGGTTTTGCCATAACTTCTTCATTGGTTTTATTGAATGCCCGTCTTCAAAAATAGTAAAGTCGTCTGAAATAGTCAAGCAGAATTTATCAGTATCAGGGATATTGGTAAATCTCATGTTCTCTCTGTCCCGAAGCAGGGTCCAACCCTGCTTTTTTTCCTTTTCCGACAAAGTATTTGGTAAATTTGAGGACTTATTTGCCTTATCGTAAGAACATGAGAGACAAATACAAGGGAGATATTTAAAGCAGCAACAGTAAAAATCAATCTAATTCCTCTGTTTTTCATCAGACCGGGATCGTTATAATGATTTTTCAGCACCTGTAGAGCAAATCCCGGAGCTTCACACTGGTCTACCCATCCAATGATAATCTTTGTTGCAACATCATTGGGGTATTTATTGAAACCGGTATATCCATCGCCAACAATCCATCGTGATTTCGCAAAAAGATATTTTAACTGAAGTATTTCTTCATAACCCGGCAGATCGTCTACATAGAAAGGTTTGAATATCAGTATGGAGTTTTGGACCGGCTTCTTAAATGCTGTTCCTTCTTTTTGAATCGAATTAATATCAATATAAAAAGTTTTTTCAATTATGGTTCCTGGTGCAAGAGCTATGTATGTGTTATCATATTTCATAGGCTTTGTCGCGAGAACTTTAGCAACGCTTTTCTGGTGGTTGAAAGCCAACGGACCGGAGAGCAGTACGAGTTCGGAATAACCATCAAATGCTTCAACTCCCATTGACCACCAGTGGTCGGGATTTCGGGGTCCTTCAGAGCTACAAGAAATTTATTCGACCACGGATGGACATAAATAGGATAATAGTCTCTGGAAGAAACATTTTTCTCCGTTTATTAATATTCGGTAATTTGTCTATCAAGTCATTAATGAGCGTTTTATAAGGTTTTTACTACCTGATAGTCATAATTTTCGTAGATTTAGTTAATCTATTAAGTTATTGATTACCATGGGCTTAGCCAAATTATCTCATTAATATTTATTAACTATCTTATTGATCTTCAAATAATTATATTGACATTTAATGAACTATTGATTCATAAATGCTGATAAAAAGGGTGTTTTTGTTTAAAAAAACATAATTTAACAAGCTGTAGTTAAATTGGTTACAAACAGAAAAAACCTTTGAACAATGATAAAATAAAATACTGAAAATTTTGCAACATGGTATCCGTGATACGGCAACAATTAATGATTTACATCAAATATCTATAGATTTTTGGAAGACCCATGAGGTAGATGGAAAAAGGTTATAAAAGAAAACCAAATGAACTATCAAAACTCTCTCTTTCCCGAAATGAGGGGGGCTTACTTTTGAAAATGAAAAATCGTGATACTGAGGGTCAGTAGCTTACGAAATAAAAAATAATTTACCGGTTTACCGGACAACAATGATAGAAAAATGAAAATTATTTTAAATTTGATCAAAAAGTAACCAATTAATCCAATTTTTGTAGTTAATTTATGATGGAATAATTTTGCTTTTAAAGATTTGAAGAATTGTCCTGTTATCATCGTCTTTCCCTCAGGGGAAAAAAGCCAGGTTTCAGCTTTCACCCTTTAGGGCTGAGGTAAAAAGCTTAATAACCAAATAATTTATTAATCTGTTAAAGTTGAAATAATATTAAGTTTAAATAACTATTCTATGTCAAAGAGGTGGTATGACAATAAGTCGTTGATGCTAAGCATTTCCATAATGTTAATGCTGTTTTCCTGCGACAACAGGAAAGCAGGTATAACCGTTGTTTTTCCGGATGTAAGCGAGCCGGTTCAGATTACAAAGAGCGATAAAGAACATCTTTTTGCCAGCTATTACGGCATTAATTCGTGGAGCAGGGATCAGAGGTTTGTTACAGTGCTGGAGACCGACATAAAATACAAGCTGCCAGACGAGAATGAGCCTGCAACTCTGGGACTTGTTGATCTGGCGACGAATGATTTTATCCCATTGACCCTAACCCGTGCCTGGAATTTTCAACAGGGATGTATGGCTCACTGGCTGGCGACATCGCCTGATTCTCTGATCATCTATAATGATTTCAGGGAAGGGAAATACATGTCCGTAATAATGAATGTTCATACCAAAAAAGAAATAAAAACAATCCCTTATCCGATAAGCGCTGTTTCACCAAATGGAAAGGAAGCTATAAGTATAAATTTCTCAAGATTAAGAATTACGCGTCCGGATTATGGCTATGGCGGCAACGGGCAGGATCCGCAGGCTGATATTGCACTGCCTGATAATGACGGGCTGTTCCTGGTTAATCTTGAATCAGGTGAAGCAAAACTTATTGTTTCTCTTGCACAAGTGAAGGATCTTGTCCCTCCTGTAAAAGAGAGCCATATAGGCTGGTTCAATCACACTCTGTTCAGCAGGAATGGTTCAAAGATCTTCTGGCTTTCTCGCCAGATGGATGGCACAAAAAGAATAACAACATCACTCACAGTGAACAGGGATGGTACTGACCTGCGACGATGTTTCCCCGATAACTGGGAAGGTTCTCATTTCGACTGGCTGAATGATGATGAACTGATGGTAACCGCAAATTACCAGGGAAAGCAATATGCACATGTATTATTTACTGTCGGACAGAAGGACTATAAAAGACTTGGTAACGGATTGCTCGATTATGACGGACATGGTACTTTTTCCCCCGATCAACTTTGGATGGTAACTGATACATATCCGGGTGCCGGGTTACGTGAACAGAAAATATACCTTATGGACATGAAGACCGAGGCTGTACTTCCGCTCGGAAGATTTGTCCAGCCGGCAGAGTTCAACGGATTCTGGCGCTGCGATATACATTGCAGATGGAGTCCCCGGGGTGATATGATCGGATTTAATTCAACCTTTACGGGAAGCCGGCAGGTATATATTATGAAGCTGAATTATTGACCTGATATTTACATCCTATGTGAAACTTATGTGAAAGGGAGTTAAAAAGAAGTATATTTTTGAATATGACTGACTAAATATTAAAATTTTGAAAAAATTCCTTTCCCTTTACGGTTTGTCCGGATTACTGATATTATGGTTAATTAGGGTTTGGTGAATAAGTCATTCAGCTTTTACAAGTATTAATTCATTTTGGTACCGGATAAAAAAATCTGGAATCGAAAACAGTGATGATAAAGCCTTTTTAAAAAACGAGAACAAAAAGAATATAGCCACGATCCAACTTTCGGAAGTTCTTGATGTTCTTGCTCTTACTTTATTAAGGTTATAGTCATTTTCCCTTGTCCAAATTTACCCTCAACCTGGTTCCTTATTCCCTGTTCTATTTTCTGTTTTCTTTTGTTACAAGGAGTTTGACTTTTAGCAGAGGGCCTTCCAAGCGGCTTTCCAGAGTATCTGATTCCCCAGTTCTTTAAGCCATTGCTGGTTTTCTCGCGTTCCATATATCTTATCCGTGATCACAACTTCCTGGTAATAACCATTCAGCCTTCTGTATTCTTCTACCTGTTTCTTTAAATCGGTTCCCTCATTATAAGTTCCAGCTTAATGTGTTGATCCTTGCATAACCATTTTGCATGCTCACTCCAGGCTTTGCACCAAATTCAACTTGTGCTTTATCCTTTCCCCGAACTATGGGTCTTACATATGGCTGGTATATGTTAACTATCCGGTTTTCAATACTATGAATGTGTTCATTGTACATTTGTGCCTGCTGTGAGTATATGTGTTGTATCACCCAGTATATCCTCTGATCACGGTGTCCAAGTGGGAATCGCGTACCTCCTGTTTTGTCTAATAACTTATCGAAGCTTTTCAGATTATGACTGAGATATCTCAACTGTTTCCCGATTCTTTGTAAAGCCTTATTTCTAATGTCGTTTTAAATTCTTCGATGGTCATTTGATGTTGCGAAGTATATCTGATCATAAATACATGGATTTTTGATGATAAGATACAAAAAAGTGCAATTATTTATCAAAAATCCACGTATATTATTAACATTCAGTTGCTTATAACTTTTTCACCAAACCCTAGTTAAGCCGGCATAGGTGGTAAACTCCACCCATCCCTGTAAGTATGTTTGATCAACTCTTCAGCAAATGGTTTTGCCATAACTTCTTCATTGGTTTTATTGAATATCCGTCTTCAAAAATAGTAAAGTCGTCTGAAATAGTCAAGCAGAATTTATCAGTATCAGGGATATTGGTAAATTTCATGTTTTCTCTGTCCCAAAGCAACTTACAAGCGTGGATCCAGTCCTGATGATGATTATTATCGGGGGCCTCACGTACTCTTTTGGGAGCATTAGGAACACGGCCTGATAACAGCCATGGATTCCTGGCATAACATCCACAAATCAATTTATCTTATGTTCCATGAAAAATAACATCGCCGCCACCATCATTCATATCTTTATCGATAGGTTTTGAATCGATAGAGGATTTCATTTAAAAATGTATTATAATTCCCTGATCTTAATGTTTCTGAAAGAAGTTCTAGGGCCCTCGTCCTGAAGTAAAATATGACCATTTTTAAATTCTCCCCAGCCTTTTATATTGGCGTATTTACTTTTTTGAAGAAGCTGATAGTATTTATCGCTGTTCTTTTCAATATCAACTGTTTTCACTGAATTGAGCCAATGCTCAATATGATTTCCGTCAACAATTATTCTGCATTCATTCCATTCTCCCATAGGTTTGACCTTTGCATTAACTGGTGCCCTGACCAGATCATACAATGATCCGCAGGTTCTGTTATAATCGGGCTTATCGTATGGCCAGTTTTCGTTATCAAGAATGGCATACTCCAGACCGAGACCATGTTTGCCCGCTGATTTCAGTGATTCATCAACAAAGTACTTAACGCCGCTGTTTGCCTTATCCTTAATTTTGAATTCACATTTTAATTCAAAACTCTGATACTTTTGTTCAGTGATTATATCACCTCCTCTCAGGGAGTCAGGCATCTCATTTCCACGGCAAATTAGTTCCCCTGCCTCAATGATCCAGCCTTGTGAGGGAAAACTCTCCTGATAAATTCCTCTCCATCCGTTAAACGATTTTCCATCCCAAAGCAGGTTCCAACCCTGCTTTTTTTCCTTTTCCGACAAAGTATTTGGTGAATTTGAGGACTTATTTGCCTTATCGTAAAAACATGAGACAAATACAAGGGAGATACTTAAAGCTGCAACAGTAAAAATCAATCTAATTCCTCTGTTTTTCATTAGTAAATAAATTTTTTATAGTCTCTTATCTACCTGCTATAAGAAAGTGAACCCACGGGTTTGGAAATAATTATCATGTTAATTTCCGTATTAGTTTTATATTATTCTATGATCTTGTATAATACGTAATTAAACTTTAGGCTCCCATCCTTTTTCATATTCGCGACCCCATAGTTTTTCAGCTTCTTTATCATCGAGAATGTGACCATTTTCCGGGTTGATTTTAAGATCACGACCGACACGCCAGGAAATATTGGACAGTAGCATTGCAACAGTGCTCTTATATCCTGACTCAACATCACAATTAGGACGACGGTTATTCTTAATTGCATCTAGAAAGTCAGCAACATGTAAAGCGTCCATTCCTACATTCGGACTCTCGAGATTTCGGCCCTGATTAACTGCTGTCTCTCCTGATGTGGTTTTTATTTCATTTACAAGTTTTCCGCCGAGATCATATACTTTGTAACTGTCACCCCCTGTATCAAGACTACCATTTTCGCCATAGAAAATTATTCCACGGTCCTGACCTTCTATGCTTCTGCCGTTTGAACTTCTGCTTTCCCACATCAGAGTAATTCTTCCCGGGAATTCCATTGTCACAATCTGGGTATCCGGAGTTTCCCAGTCATCCTTATAATGATACCTGCCTCCGACCGAGGTTACATGTATGGGAAAATCCACGCCAAGTCCCCAGCGGGCAACGTCAACTTCGTGTGTTCCGTTATTCAGCGCTTCGCCTGTTCCCCAATGCCAAAACCAATGCCAGTTATAGTGAACGAATCCTTCCTGATAGGGTACCCTAGGAGCCGGACCCTGCCAGAGGTCCCAGTCAAGCCATGAAGGTACCGGTCCTGCAGGTTTCAGGAAGAGATCCTTTCTGGTATTTGTGTACCATGTTTTTGCCATGTATACTCTGCCAATTATTCCCTTATGCAGTTGTTCAATTCCTTGAGTAAGCACTGGTGCCGACCGCCTCTGTGCGCCCATCTGGACAACGCGGTTATACTTACGGGCCGCTTCAACAGCAAGTTCTCCTTCTCTTGGATTATGGCACAGTGGTTTTTCAACGTAAACATGTTTGCCTGCCTTGCAACCCATTATTGTAAGCGGAGCATGCCAATGGTCGGGAGTAGCAATGAAAATAGCATCTATTGATTTATCATCCAGAACCTTGCGAAGATCCTTTTCTGTCTTGGGAGTATAATCTACTCCGGTATTTTGAATTGTTTTAAGTGCTTTTGCAATAGCTCTTTCGTCAACATCGCAGATTGAGGCAACCTCGGCATTTTTTGGATTTGCAAATGTTCTTCCCATTCCGTTACCACGGCTATTTACACCGATTGTCGCAACCCGGATTCTCTCGTTTGCTCCAACTATTCTATTGTAGCTGGCCGCAGAGAAAGGAAATACACTATCTCCCATTGTAAGAACTGCAGCTCCGGCAGTCAGCTTCTTAATGAAATCACGTCTTTTTTCCATTTTATCTTATTTATTTAATTCTCTGATCTTAATATTTCTGAATGACACAAGACCGCCATGCTCCTGAAGCAATATCCTGCCTTTTTCCACCATTCCGAATGCAGGGATTGTTTTACTGAATTTACTCTTTGCCACAGCTTCGGTAAATACTTTATCACCTCGTTTAAAAGATAATATTTTTGTACCATTTATCCAGTGTTCTACTTTCATACCTTTTGAAACAATCCGGATGGAATTCCATTCACCCGGCGGATTAATCTTTTTCTTTGAGGCATCCGGGGCTAAAACATCATAAAACGATCCGCAGAGGTGGTTTTCCAGTTTATTGTCTTCAGCAAGAATGTCGTCCAGTATCTGGAATTCCATGCCTAGGTTTCCTCCGGTTTCATATTGTGTAAAGAAATATTTTACACCGCTGTTACAACCAGGTTCAATTTTATAATCCAGCTTAAGATCAAAATCAGAATATTGATTAATTGTAACTATATCACCTCCCTTACCTCCTTTTAGTGTACTTAACACTCCGTCTTTTATTTCCCAACCTGTAACTGGTACGGGCTGTCCTCTTACAGTTGTCCAACCTTTTGTATCAATTCCATTAAAGAGCAGAATCCATCCTTTCTTCTTCTCATTTTGAGTCAGTGTGTTGATGACTTGTGAGAATGTAATTGACGGCAGCAAGATTATTATTAACAAGCACAATATTTTTCTCATATCTAACAGGATTGTTTTATTTATGAAGGGCTGTTTCCAAAACAGCCCTTCATATAATTATTTTAGAGTTGTGTATAGCCTTTATTTTGCGTAATCTTACCCGGATTGGATTGCATAACTGTCATCGGTATTGGAAAAACCAACATGCTATCATCCCAAGTAAAATCAGGATATCCATCTGCTTCTTGTTCAGCAATCATTACATCTTTAGCACGGCCAGTCCGAATTAAATCAAACCAACGATGATTTTCAAATGCAAGTTCAACTCGTCGTTCTTTTTCTATTGCATTTAGTATATCCTGGTTATCTTCAAAATCAGAAAGCTGATAATCCTTTAACAAATCCGGTGGTGGAATTATATCAGGATCTCCGGGTGTATTACGGGCACGCTCCCGTATTTTATTAATATACAGAAGAGCAACATCTATATTTTGGTCTGTTCGAACAAGTGCCTCTGAATAAAGCAGATAAATATCTCCTAATCTAAGTTCAATCCAATTATTACCATTATCACTTCCACTAGTGGAAACATCATAGTATTTGCAAACATATTTATCGTTCTGCCATGCTCCGGTTGCCATGCTATAGTAACCATCACGCATAGAAACATATTTGCGTGGATCTCCTGTTTCATAAGCTGCCGACATGTCATTTGTGGGAGAATTTGATCCACCTTTATCACCAACTAAAACAACCTCTTTATCTGAAAAACGAGGAGCAAAGGTGTTATTCCATGGACTTCCGGTTGCACCACCTGCCGTGCCTTTTTTATATTGGATTTCAAATAAGGATTCTGTGGAATTCTTTTTCGTAACATCAAAAAGATCCTTATAACTTGGTACTAAAGAGTATTTTGAATCATTGATTACTTCTTCAAATTGGGTTATGGCAAGATTATAATATTCCGTGCCTTTATTTAACGGAAAGCCAGCCATTGTCATATAAACTTTGCCCAATAACGCAGTTGCGCCCCCTTTTGTAACTCGTCCAAGATCAGTAGGAGCGTAACTTATCGGAAGATTTGCCTTTGCATAAATGAGGTCATTAACAATAAGATCATAGTTTTCTTGTAAAGATACTCTATACAGGTTATATGATTCTTGTGGGGTAATTTCAGTTTCTACTTTGATAACCCCAGATAACTGGCCGTTGAGATCAGTGCCTCCGAAAACTCTGTTTAGCCAGAAATACATAAGTGCCCTGATAAAACTTGCTTCTGCTTTATATTGATTACGTAAGGATTCATTCTCAAAAGTAGCATTGTCTATTTTACCGATTACAATATTGGCTCTGAGAATGGTATTGTAACAATTATTCCAGCAATTTGTGGAATATCCGTTCTCACTCAACAAAGGACTGGCAAATTCATCTATTCCTTTTTCATTCGCGGGATTACCTGCCAGCCAGGAATAGCCAGTATTATCAGACCTTATTTCACCTAACACAAAAGCTTGTGAGTTATAAAAGGTGCGTAAGCTCGAATAAGCAGAAAGCACTGCCTGATTCATATCTGTTTGAGTCTTATAAAATCCCGATGAATTAAGATTTGATGGCGGATTAAGGTCAATAAAATCTTCACTGCAAGACACACTGACAACTATCCCCATTATTAACATTATTAATTTTTTCATTTCATAATATTTTTATAAATTCATTATCAAGCTGTTTTTACCACTTAAAAGGTAACATTGAATCCTAAAATCACAGATCTTGCTGCAGGGTAGCCTGTGTAATCGCCTCCACGGGTTAATCCATCACCCTCACTGCTGGTTTCAGGGTCATAACCAGGGTTTTTGGTTATAGTAAACAAATTCTGACAGGTGAGGTAAACCCTTAAACTCTTCATATCCAGCCTCCGAATTATCTGATCATCAAACTCATATGACAATGAAGCATTTCTCAGACGTAAATATGAACCATCGGTTACCCACAGGGAAGATGGATCCCGAGACCAGCCTGAAGGAGTACGTGACGCTCTGAAAATCATGCCATTTCCAGGTTCCTCAGGAGAACGCCAACGATCAATTACTTCAATCATACCGTTACGGTCACCATGGTAAACAGCAATCATTCGTTTGTATATACTGAAAATCTCAGCTCCGTATGATGCGGTAAATTGTAAAGCCAGGCTGAGGTTTTTATAGGAAAAAGTATTATTAAATCCCGCAGTAAAGATTGGTTGATTATTGCCTAAAATAGTTTTATCATTGGCATCCAGAACACCATCTTTATTTACATCAACATACCGGCCGTCGCCAACTTTATCTTTGGAAAGATGGGGATTATCTTCCAACTCCTGTTCTGACATATAAACACCATCATAAACATACCCATAGAAACAGGCTACAGGTTGTCCAATCTTTGTTATAAAAGCATTGGAAGCGTTAGGAGCACTGGCAAATATTGGTTGTCCTCCGGGTCCTAGTTCCAGAACCTTATTTTTGTTAAAGCTTATATTAAAATCACTAGACCATTTAAATGTATTTACAAGATTTTTGGTTGAGAGTAAAAACTCAACTCCTTTGTTCTGTAATTTTCCAACGTTCTGCATCTGTGTAGAATATCCAGTTATTGTCGGAACGGGAACATTTAATAATAATTCCAACGATTTACTAGAATACAGGTCTGCTTCAAAATGTATTCTGTTTTTAAACAGACCCAGGTCAATACCCAGGTTGACTTGTTTCGTTTTTTCCCATCCAAGATTGTCATTTGGCATTGTGTTGGGGTTCACGGTATTTTGTAATGCATCTCCTGTAGGATAGTATCCGATATTCAATAATCCTATTCCTGAGTAATTTCCGATTCTATTGTTACCCGAGATTCCAAAACTTCCTCGCAATTTCAAGTCATTGATAACATCAATATTTTGCATAAAGGATTCCTGTTTAAGTCTCCAGCCCAATGATACGGAAGGGAATGATCCCCAACGGTTTTTTGCCCCGAACCTTGATGAACCATCACTGCGGAAAGCCACAGAAACCAAGTATTTGTTGTCGAATGCATAATTAACACGGCTCAGATATGAAATCATTGAATACTCTGATTCAGTGTTTGTAAGATTATACATAGTTCCAGCATTTAATGTCAATATGTTATCATTAGGAAATCCCCGGGATTCTCCATAAAGATATGTGTAAGAGTGTTTTTGTGTCGTATACCCGGCCAGTAGCTGGAAATCATGTTTATCTGCCAGTACTTTTCGATAATTTAAAGTTTGCTCAATAACCCAGTCAATATCAGTATTTTGGGCATTGTTCCCCTGAGCAATTCTTGGTGCCCGGGAGGCATCCATGTCTACATAGGATGGTAGATAATATTTTCTGTTGTTTTCCTGAATACCACCATTAATGCTTATTTTATAAGTTAAATCTTTAATGATTTCTAATTCGGCAAACAAAATTCCCATCCAGCCATTTCTCTTTCTATTGGTAGTAGTCTGTTCTGCCATGCCAATCGGACTTGCAACGTCTCCGGCGAATATGTCATAATTCCGTACCATTGAGCCATAAGTCCCATCTGCATTGTATACAGGGAATATCGGAGGAAGCTGTAAAGCTATTTGAATCGGTGAATATTTTCCCGATACCTGTTCATTACTGGAAGTAAAGAATGAGTTCATGTTAAGCCCAACTTTAAGCCTTTCTCCTATTTGACTTGTTACATTAGAATTAATATTGATTTTGTTATAATCAGTATTAATGACTATGCCATCTTGCTTTAGATAGCTCGTAGAAATCAAATACTGAGTCCTTTCGTTGCCACCGGATAGTGTAAGTTCATAATTTTGAATGAGTGCATTACGGAAAAGCAATTTTTGCCAATCGTTGTCCGGCATTTGTGCTACAGATGCCGGATCCTGAAAATTATAAATATAACCATCTGTACCATCAGGAATTAAATACTGAGTAGCCGCGTTTGGATATAGTTTTCTTCTACTGTTAGGATCATTAATTGAGTGTGGTGACTGGTCTGGATCCGCCGTTATAAGAGCAGCATCCAGCCATGCCTGATTACGCCCGTCAATGAAATATTCTATGAATTGATCACGATTCATCATTTTAAAATATCTCTCGGGTTGCTGGAATCCGGTATATATATTAAAATTCAATGAAGTATTACCTTTTCCCTGTTTTGTTGTAATAACTACAACACCATTTGCACCTCTTGACCCATAAATAGCAGTTGATGAAGCGTCTTTTAAAATTTCTATTTTATCAATATTTGATGTGTTAAGCAATCTAAATGCGCCTGCTTCCATCGGATATCCATCCACAACATATAAAGGTTCACTTGATTGTGTAATAGAACCTGTTCCTCTAACTCTGATTGATAATCCTTCAACACCAGGTGCTCCTGAGATTTGTTGAATTTGAACTCCGGCAACCTGACCCACCATTGCCTCAACACCTGAAACCAGAGGTCTGTCCTTAATACTGCTGGCTGACATGCTTGCAACAGATCCGGTAACATTGCTTCTTTTTTGAGTGCCGTAACCGATAACTACTACTTCATCAAGGCCGGTAACTTCACTGACCAATTTAACGTCAATAGTTGATCTTCCGCTTAGGGGGATCTCCTGAGTTTCATATCCTATGAAAGAGAATTTGAGTTTTGCATTTCTGTCTGTTACTAAGACAGAATAACTTCCTGATAAATCTGTTATTACACCGATAGAAGTCCCGACAACCAGAACATTTACACCGGGCATTGCTTCTCCAGTCTGAGCATCGGTAACTTTACCGGTTATTACCATTTGCTGTACCAGGTCAGCTACATTCTCATTTGTTGTGAGATACTCCGGAGCCAGAATTATTTTCCTGTCTATAATGGTATATTTTACATCAGTTCCGGCAAACAGATTATCAAGTATTGTATTGATCGGCTGATTATTCACGTCAATACTTACCTTGCGGTCAGTGTCAAGGAGTTTTTCGTTATACAGAAAATAAAATTCGCTCTCAATCTCAATATTATCAAGAACCTTTATCAGTTCTGTATCTGAAAAGTCCAATGTAAGTTTAGTTTTTTGTGAGTAGGAGTCAACTGCATATGCCTGCAATATTCCTAAAATCAAAAGAAAAGCAGCATTACGCATAATAAGTAAGATTTTTTTCAGAGAGGGAAATAGCGATCTTCTGAAAGGTTTGTTTTTTTTCATAGATTTGTAATGTTTTAAAGTAAAAAATATCGTTCCGATGTTTTTTAGGGAAATCGTTGGTGCGATTTCCTTTTTTTTGCTTTTCTCGTTCAAGGCCCGTTTATTCTTTTCATAGGATTAGGTTTTAGAAGGTTAACATTAGTTATTGTTGGTTTAATCTATCATTTCTTATAAATGGTTACTGTTCCTTTGGTATATGTCCCATCGGGCATCATAGTTCTGGGCGAGATCTTATATGTGATGGGAGAAGTCATCGCCAGGAACTTTAACACATCTTCAAATGTATCATCTACGAAAGTGCCCCGGAACGAATATTTTTCAAGCTCCTTATCAGCAAGCACAACTTTTATGTTATACCATCTTTCGATACGCCGCGCGACTTCTGCCATAGGGTCCTCCCTGAAAACAAGTCTTCCTTGTACCCACGCATTGTACTTTTCAGGATCGGCTATCGATTTTTTTACCTCACCGTCCTGGAAAACCAATCTTTCCGAAGGCCCCATCATTATTTTCTGGTCCTCGCTGCTGCTAAACTCAACGCTTCCTTCCTGCAGGACAATCTCGACATAATTCTCTGCAGGATAAGCGCTCAGATTGAAGCTGGTACCCAATACCCTGATCCGTGAACCTCCCGCACTTATTTCAAAAGGATGCTTTTCATCTTTCGCCACATTGAACCAGGCTTCTCCTTCAAGATCTATATTACGCTCATTTGAAAACGGCAGAGAATAGCTGAGCCGCGAGCCGCTGTTCAGCACTCCCGTGGTACCGTCGGACAGACTGAATGATACCCTGGAACCCAACGGTGCGTAAATAGTGTAACGTGACTTTTCCTTTATATCCTTTTGGTTCTTGACCGATCCCTTATTCAACAATATGCCACCCGCGATCAGTAATGGCAAAAGTAGAATTGCGGCGACTTTCATGTATAATTGCATCACTCTCTTCAACGGGCGCCTTTTTATACTTTCATTTTTTCTTATGGCATGATGGATTCGATCAAGAATCTTATTGAGGTCAGCATCCGTCTGCCGTCCTGATTTCATCATCGATTCCCAATCTTCGTAAAGCCTATTTCGCAAATAGTGATTGTCCTCACCGTCAGAGAATATTGATTCGATACATTTTCTTTCGTTGTCGTTTGTCTCACCTGTGATATATTTCCTTATTATATCAAAAACGTCTTTCCCCGAATCAGCTGTCATTACCTTTAATATTGTTCTTCATTCATAAATAATATCCTTCAGCTATAAAAATCTCATATAAAAAAGGTGTTATTTTAACCTTTCTATTCACAGGTGAATCGAAGGTGTCCAATTCACGGGTCTGTTATTTCCGATACAAGCTGTTTAAAGCTATTAATCAATATCAGGAGAACATGATTTGTTACACAAAATCAACGGGCAAATTATCATTACCCAGGAGCTTACCTATGAGTATGGGAATAACTACCGGATAGGGATAGGATAAAGAATCAGGGAATCAAGTTCCATTAAAACAAAAATAAAAATAACAATAACAGGTACAGATCTTTGGAGGAAACTTTTTCCCTTATAAACCTTATAGATTTAGAGATATAATTATCGATAGTACCTGGTGTAAGGCCCAATTCCAGAGCTATCTCTTTTGTGGATTTTCCTTCGATCCGGCTTTTTTCAAAAATTGTCTTTTGTCTTTCGGGCAGCTTGTCAATAATTTTTTTTACATAATCCACTACGGAACCAAAATCAATCCCTTCCTCGGTTCTTGCCGATGAACGCGAGACTTCGTGCAAGTAATCGCTTATAAACTTCTCCAGGCATTTTCTGGTACGGAATATTTTACAGATATCATTGTATGTAATAGTGAAGAGATACGATCTGAACGATAATTCCTTTTTCAAGTTTTTATGATTCTCCCATATCTTCAGAAATACAGACTGAACAAGCTCTTCAGCATCATCTGCCGACCGGAGATATTTTAACCCGAATGCATAAAGCGTCCCCGAGTATTTACTATAAATAGCGTCAAAGGCTTCCAGGTCACCTTTACTCAGTCTTTCAATCAGCTCAATATCATTATTGGTCTTATTCAATGAAAGAAAATAAATTGTTGTGGCTTTCTATAAAAATACAACTAATTCTCTTAATCCTCCAAAGAGAATTTCTTAAAAAAACAAAAACCGTTAACCCTGCTTGACTGCTGCAGTCAGACAAGCAAGAAGGATTCAAAGATGTGTTTTTCCATGCCTTGGGTGTCATGTTTATAAACATGAGGTCGAGAGTCATACATAAGATACAGGCAAATAAGGCTTTAAGCAAACGGAAAGACACGTTATATAGATAATCAATTGTTTTTATGCTAACAACTTATAAACTTTGAAGCCTTAAATCGAATTAGTAAGAAAGAGGTTTCACCATGCATATTTTGATATCTTTGCTCTATGTGGAACAGAAATGATATAACGTTTTTCAGAAAGTCACTTCTTGGTTGGTTTGAACTAAATAAAAGGAGTTTTCCCTGGCGAAAGGATAACATTTCAAATTATGAACTGATCATTAGCGAAATTCTGTTGCAGAGGACGAAAGCAGAAACAGTGGCGAAATATTATCCTGTTTTTTTTAATAAATATCCCAGCTGGCAAAAGTTAAGCAAAGCCAGCATTAAAGACCTTGAAGAGATTCTTAAGCCGCTTGGTTTATATAAACATAGGGCAAAGCGACTGCACAAAATACTTGAGGAATATAAAACTAAAAATGGCGTTTTACCACGAAATACAGAGGAATTGCATGATTCGAACCTGGCTACATTATACATTGCAGGAGCGTATGAGCTTTTTATATTAAATCACCGGGCTGCATTGTTGGATGTCAACATGTCACGGGTGTTAAGCCGTTTTTTTAGTCCTCAACAGTTTAAAGATGTGCGTAATGACAAAATTATGCAGGACTTGGCTTATAACGTAATTGATATAAAAAGATGCAGAGATATTAACTGGGCTATACTTGATTTCGCGGCACTTGTTTGTAAGTCAAAGAATCCATTATGTACAGGTTGTAAATTGAAATCCAAATGTAAATATTATAACCTGTTAAAAAACCAGAATGCATCTGATGAAGTGGAGGAATCACAAATAAGCATTACATATGATGCTGAAATACCAGTTAACCCAGATAAACCACTGAAAGTTGTATCACTATTTTCTGGCTGTGGTGGTATGGACTTGGGTTTCGAAGGTGATTTTCTAGTACATAGAGATTCAGTGAATACAATTGTTAATCCTGACTTTATAGATCACTCTGTCGAAAAAGGTTTTGTAAAACTGAAATCGACCAGGTTTCAAACTGTTTTTGCAAATGACATTCTGGCCGAAGCAAAAAAAACATGGGTCAATTATTTTAAAAACAAAGGATATAGTTCTACGGTTTACCATACAGAAAGTATTGTTAATCTTGTTAAACTCCATAAGCAAGGCGTAAAAGTTTTTCCTGACAAAGTTGATATCGTTACTGGCGGTTTCCCTTGTCAGGACTTTAGTTTAGCTGGGAAGCGCAAAGGTTTTGACTCCCATAAAGATCATTTTGGAAAAATGATTAAGGCAGACATACCTTCAATTGAGACTCGGGGGCAACTATACATTTGGTTAAAAGAAGTTATCGAAATTACTAAGCCAAACATTTTTATTGCTGAAAACGTGAAAGGGTTGGTAAACTTGAGTAATGTAAAGGAGATTATACAGCGGGACTTCGCCAACGCCAATAGTAACGGATATTTAGTTCTTGAACCAATGGTCTTACACGCGGCTGATTATGGCGTTCCACAATCGAGAGAAAGAGTAATTTTTATTGGCATAAAAAAGTCAGCTTTAAATCTGGAAGCATTAAAAGAACTATCAAAGCCACAGGTAATTGACACATACAATCCTTACCCAAAACCCTCTCATGCCTACACGGTTAAAGGTGGCGATCTTAAGTCTCCTGTCACATTATCCTCAATTTTTAAAGGATTACCAGAACCTGATGAATCCACCGACCCGTCACAGAAATTCTATTCAAAAGCTAAATACATGGGTAAGCATTGCCAAGGTCAGACAGAGATCAATTTGAACTGCATCAGTCCCACTATAAGAGCCGAACACCACGGTAATATTGAATTCAGGCGTTTAAGTGTTGCAAATGGGGGTAAGCAGTTGGAAGAACTCCTGAATAAAAAACTCAAAGAACGAAGGCTTACGCCAAGAGAATGCGCTTTAATTCAGACATTCCCCCCTGATTATGATTTTGTGATACCAATGTCAGGTAATAGATTTTTCGTAAGCCCGTCATCAGCATATAAGATTATTGGTAATGCTGTTCCGCCACTTTTAGCATACCATATTGCTAAACGGATTGAAAAAATATGGAATTTATATTTTAATAAAGATAACAATGGTAGTATCAGTAAATTCCACACCAAGCAAGGAAGTATTCCAATCTTTACTGGATGATACTGTAAAGTATCTTAAAGCAGAAGCAACTAAAAGCCCAAAGACATACCTTTCATATTTGGGCAACAAACTGGAAGGTGTGGTTGCAGATGTAATGACTCAAACAGCAAAAGGAACACCATTTGAAGATTCGATTGAACTTATTTCTGGTCAAAGATTCCCTGATATAATTGCAAAGAAATATTATGGCGTTGAAGTTAAAACTTCGAAACAAAATCACTGGACAACCACTGGCAATTCAGTATTAGAGAGCACAAGAGTTGATGATATTGAAAGGATATACATGTTATTTGGCAAGATGGTATCCCCGGTTGATTTTATGTGCAGACCATATGAAGAGTGTCTTTCAGAGATAGTTGTGACACATTCGCCAAGATATCAAATTGACATGGAATTGCCTGAAGGCCAAACAATATTTGACAAGTTGAATATACCTTATGATCAATTAAGGTCATTACCGAACCCCATAAAGCCAATTACAGACTATTATAGGCAGTTTCTCAAAGCTGGTGAACAAGTATGGTGGCTGGAGCAAGATGAGGCAAAAGCTACTGGTTTAATCATAAAATCATGGAATAATATAGCGATTACGGAAAGAAACAAATTAATTGCTTCATCAATGGTTTATTTCCCAGAGGTATTCAGTAATAGTCAGCATAAATTCAATGGCGTTGGCACTTGGCTTATTAATGATCATGGCATTATTTGTCCAAATACGCGTGATGCTTATACTGCTGGCGGCAGGGGGCAGATTGAATGGAAAAAACGAGTTTACACGGGAATTCCGAAAGTTCTGATAAAAATGATCAATCTAATTGACTTGATAAGAAATGCCATAGATTGCGCGAATAAGGAAGTTCTGACACGTTATTGGTGTATTAAAGTCACTAACAGACGGGAAAACTGGATTGATCTGGTTGTTCAGAATACTCGCTATATGCGATTAGATTTCGATCTAAAAGCATTTCTTCACGATAAAATGCAGGGTTGAATTATTTGTAAATATAAACAGTTCAACGACAAAAATCCCTACAGTCTCCCGCGTCGGCTGCCATGCTTTCCTGGATTGTGACGCCTGTTTTTATACCATGCTTAGGGTTAGAAAGGTTAAGATAAAATCGGGATCCACGGCAATACAAGTGGTTCAATACACTGGGCACAGGGCAAAAATAGTCAAGCATATAAGTGGTGCCTGGTCGTCTGTATTCATAAGAACTGTTTGATAAACCTTAATTATTGGAATTCAGATTCTGTGGTTTTTCAGGAACCATTCCCGTGCTTCACCTGCAAGATCAGTTCCTTTAAGTATCCTGTCGCGATACTCCTCAATCGTTGGCTTCCAGAATGTCTGCAAAATACCAAGTAATTTATTATTGTCGATGTTCCTGGAAGCAAACTTTGTGGTATTAAGAATGCTTAAATCATTTTGTGCATGATAACTTCCTGTCGGGATCTGGTCATATCCGGCGCTTTCCAGTTGCCGGTATGCCGTAACATATTTATTATTACCGAATTCTTCATCGTAATACCAGTTGCTCTGAACCACGGATTTGGGCATTTTTTCCAAAAATTCTTCAGGAAAGTTCCATAACATGTAATCGGACCATATCCATGCCCTGGCATTTTGTTTCTCTACCTGTTCAACAAGGAAATTGAAATCATGCCACCATGCATCATGTTGTCTTACAACAATATATTTATAATGACTCTGATGTCCTGCTGACTCTTCATCCATTCCAAGATGGAAAAATCCTGGTTTGTCATAAATCATGCATACTTCACTGATCAGGTCTGCACAGACTTTATAATATTTTTCAGTTGAGACCATCCTGGAATATTCACCCAGCCAGGTATCATGCCCGGCCGAAAAGTTCATTTTAGGAACAGGTTCAAGGCCCAGTTTTCTTATTTTCTCCAACTCTGACCTTAATCTGTCAACGCTCCAGGCATTATTTACAGCAATTTCAGGATGACTTTCATATTTCACCGCATTGCCCATGTCTATTACAATCATATTCATTCCACGTTCCGACATCCTGAGGATCGCGTCATTCCATAGTGACTCGCTTAGTCTCATGTTGGGATCATAACCCCGGAATGGACGGTGAGGTGAAACGTACTCTTCCCACATGTTAAAACTGAGATGAAGCAGGCAAGCCCAGATTTTTTCGACAGGCTTTTTCTTTTGAGAAGTTTTCAGGCCTGGTATCGATACGCCTATTGCAGCTGCCGATGTTTGCTTAATAAAGTCCCTGCGATTAGTCATTGAATTAATGGTTTAAATATATTTAACCCTGCCTGCCGTCAGGCAGGCACAAAGGACACATATAGTTTATGAATATTTATAGTCAAATGAGCAACAAACTTATTATTGTACGGGTGCGAGGATTTGTTTATCCTTTAGTAATTGAGATTTAAGTTCTTGATATTCCAGTTCCTGTATGACAGTTTTTTTATCAATCGCCATACATGCTGCTGTTGCAGCCGACTGTCCCAATATCATGAAAACAGGTTCCATTCTTATGGATCCGTAAGCTATATGGGTTGCACTGAGACACACCGGGACAAGAAGATTGGAGCACTCACTTTTTTTCGGAATGACAGATCTGTAACTTACCGGATATGGACCAAAAACCGGCGCTTCAACATTTCCTTCATTTTGAACAAATCCATTACTGTCGACATACCGTTGAATATGGTGTGAATCCATTCCATATGCTCCCAATCCAACCGGATCTTCCGCAATTTCATAACCTTCGCAATGCTTCTGGTTCATAACGTAATCACTTATCATTCGTCTGGCCTCACGTATATAAAGCTGGTCGGTCCATCCATTATTTTCGGGAAATTCGTCCCTGCACATTCCCCATTGTGAAACAACATCCCTGACCTTCTGAGGAATCCGGGGATGATATGCCAGAGTCCACATCAGCCCCTGCTGATATTTAAGATGTCTTTGAGCGATTTCTTCACGTTCTTCATAAGAAGCCTCGGGATAGTCATAATTCTGTCCGATGAAATCAGTGGAAAATCCCTTTTGATTATTCGTATCTGTTTTACGGTTAGGCATTTTTGAATTGATCCATGGAACAAGCGGATCTCCGTAGCTATACATTTCTTCAATTGGTCCTTTTGCTGCTTCATAATTTCTGAACAGCAATTCATATTCCAGTTCGTTATAATCTTCAGGTTTGGTAAAAGGAATCCTGTTATCCGGATGATCGGTAAGAGTCATTCGGTAGCAATATGCCTGAATGCGACTATCTCCGGTGCCATCGGCAGACGGAGGATCTTTTTCAATGAATGGGAGCAATCCACTGGATGGATCACCCTTTGTTATATAAGGATCCACGCCATCAATGAAGTTATGATTATATGCATTGCGTGAAACAGTCCCTCTTAGTGTAAGGCTCGTCTTATTGGCCTGGACACCGTTTAGTGTCTCTCCATACTGGCTGTTTGACTCACGACCGACGACATAGCTGACTCCGGCTGCTGCCATAAGATCGCCCTCATAGCTTGCATCAATGAACATTTTCCCCCTGAATCTACTGCCACTTTCCATCACTATTTCTGTTATTTCAGTTCCGTTTTTCTTAACGCCATTCTGCCTGTCAAGTCTTTCACCGTAAACAATATTTATATTTTCGGGCTCAATCATTTTTAAATAGACCTCAAGAGCGACTGATGGTTCAAATGTCCACATAGCATCATTATTCGGATCATTACGGTTCTGATTGTAATCATCAGGGTTTTGCCATTTCCAATTTGCAGGATCGTTATAATGTTTTTTAATATTCTGATAGAATTCACGTGAGATACCCCCGATGGCTTGTTTATTCCCTATATCGGTTGCTCCCAGACCACCCGTGGTTAATCCTCCCAGACGTCGTGTAGGCTCAATAAGCAGGACCGATTTTCCCATTCTTGATGTCTGTATTGCAGCAGAAATACCAGCTGAGGTGCCTCCATAGACAACAACATCATACTCATTTGAATCCTTCTTTATACCACAATCTGTGGCAATTAAGAGCAAAGCAATGAAAGCGATAAGTGATAAGAATCTTTTCCGGAACATGATATTTCGTTTTAGAGACTTCTGTAAGCTGATTAATACATAAATATAAAATTATAAATAAAATTGATATTTAACCTCCCGCGTCGGCTGCCTGGGTTTTTGTTCGCGTCAGTGGGGGAGGATTATTTGCATGATCCTCAAGGGGGAGTGCTTAACAAGGAAAAATCCCTGTCAGCCTCCTGCGTCGGCTGCCTGGCTTTTTGTTTGCGTCAGTGGGGGAGGATTATTTACATGATCCTCGGGGGGAGTGCTTAACAAGGAAAAATCCCTGTCAGCCTCCCGTGTCGGCTGCCTGGCTTTTTTATTTCTTCACCGGACATTCAAACTGACGTTTGATGTCCGGCTCGAAATAAAAAAGCCTGCCGCTAACGCGACAGGGCTTTTTCCTTGTAGCGGAGGGAGGATTCGAACCTCCGACCTTTGGGTTATGAGCCCAACGAGCTACCACTGCTCCACCCCGCAATATGTGCGTGCAAAGATAATATTTCTCCGGGAAATGGCAAATTAAAATGTAATAAGAATTATTTTTGCCTGTTAATCAAACAAAAAACAACATGCCGCGAGTATTTCAAGCACTGAATATAGAAAAGGAAGAGAAAGAACAGAAACGTGATTATCTCGACCGTCATATGCCTTACGTAATATGTGCCGATGAAGTAAAAAGAGGTGAAAAATTTGTTGTAAAGGTCAGAATCGGGAACGAATATCCCCACCCTGATGAGTACGACCATTCAATAATTCTCATACAGCTCTGGAACCGTGAGACACTTCTTGCCGAGGCACGTTACACACCGGGCGTATACGGCAACCTGCCGGGTCATTTCGAAATTGATTTTCATATTGTAGCGCCTGACGTATCGATGAATCTGTGCGCGATGTCGGTCTGTTCAAAGCATGGTTTGTGGCAAAGTGAAGACAAAGCTGTCAAGGTTGTCTGAGGTTTATTATCTTTGCAGGCAATCATTAAGTAAATATGGCTAAAAACGATAAGAAGAAAACCAACTGGTGCGACAAGTTCAAATTTGCCGTGACCAATGATACAACCTTTGAAGAGCTATGGAGGATAAAGCTGACCAGGTACAATGCTTTCCTGCTTGTTTTCTTCGTGGTCTTCTTCATAATCATTGCAACTGCATCTCTTATTTCTTTCACGAACCTGAGGGAGTTGATTCCCGGGTACCCCGATGTGACAATGCGCCGGGATATTCTACTTAATGCCATCAGGCTCGATTCGCTTGAAAGGGAACTTGCCCTCAGGGATCATTATTTTGAGAACCTGAATGCCATTATTGCCGGTGAAAGGCCGGCCAGTTCAATGGTTTTGCGCGATACCACCGCCAACTACAACAATATCTCTTTCCGAAGCTCACCTGAAGATTCGGCACTGAGAGTTCAGGTTGAAACGGAAAGCAGGTACAGCATATCCCAGAATCAGGTCACTGAATATGAAACAAGCCTTGCCAGTCTTCATTTCTTCCCTCCGGTAAGGGGCATCGTGTCTGGCAAATTTGATCAGGCAAAAAGGCATTTCGGCACCGACATAGTCACCCGGCCCAAGGCGCAGGTGGATGCAGCCCTTGCCGGCACTGTTATTTTTACCGGCTGGACGAGGGAAACGGGATATGTTATTGAGATCCAGCACGCGAACAATATTGTATCGATATACAAGCATAATGCTTCACTGCTGAAGGAAACGGGCGATTTGGTCAGAACAGGTGAAGCAATAGCGGTTGTGGGCAACTCGGGCGAGATTTATACATCCGGACCCCATCTTCATTTTGAGATTTGGTACAAGGGGAGTCCGCTTGATCCGGAAAAATACGTTATCTTCTAATATCAGGGTTCCTATGCCAAAGAAAATTGCCTTACTCGGATCGACAGGCTCGATTGGCACCCAGACCCTGGATGTCATATCCAGATATCCCGGTGAGTTTTCGGTTGAAGTTCTGACTGCAGGCTCCAATATAAAACTGCTGACCCAGCAGGCGATTACATGGCAGCCCAATGCAGTTGTCATTGGCGACCAGTCGCATTATCAGAGGCTAAGGGAAGCCCTGAGGGACTACCCGATCAAGGTTTATGCCGGAGATGAAGCTATTGAACAGGTTGTAAGAGCTTCCAATATCGATCTGGTTGTTGCAGCCATGGTTGGCTATTCCGGGCTTAGACCTGCCATTTCGGCCATAAAGGCGGGCAAGAGGATTGCCCTTGCAAACAAGGAAACCCTTGTTATCGCGGGTGAAATAATAAAGAAGCTTGTCAAGGAATCGGGAAGCAGGATCATCCCGGTCGATTCTGAACACTCCGCCATATTTCAGTGCCTTGCAGGAGAAATGGGCAATCCTGTTGAAAGAATCACCCTTACCGCCTCGGGAGGCCCTTTCCTGAATCACACAATGGAGATGCTTGAAAATGTGAAGCCCCAGGAAGCCCTTAAGCATCCAAACTGGCAAATGGGTAATAAGGTGACCATCGATTCGGCTTCACTCATGAACAAGGGTCTTGAGGTAATAGAGGCACGATGGTTGTTTGATATTCCCCCTGAAAAAATTGAAGTGATAATCCATCCTCAGTCCATAATCCATTCGATGGTTCACTTCGCCGACGGATCGGTGAAGGCCCAGATGGGGATGCCGGATATGCGGGTTCCTATATTGTATTCACTGAGTTATCCCGACAGGTTCACATCTGATCTTCCAAAACTAGATCTCAGCCGGTGCAGCACGCTGTCGTTCTTTTCTCCCGATCTTAACAGGTTCCGTAACCTTAGGCTGGCATACCATGCCCTGAATGAAGGCGGGAATATGCCCTGTATCCTGAATGCGGCTAATGAAGTGGCCGTCAATGCTTTCCTGGCCGGAAGGATAGGATTTCTGCAGATGTCGGATGTGGTGGAGCATACCATGGAGAAAACGGAATACCTGGCTTCACCCGGACTCGGATTTCTGGAGACCACCAATTCTATGGCCAGGAACGAAGCCCGAAATTATATTAACGAACTATGTAAACGATCATGACCGTATTAATCAAGATACTTCAGTTTTTACTGAGTCTCTCAATAATTGTTATTGTCCATGAGTTCGGACATTTCCTGTTTGCCAAGCTCTTCAAAACAAGGGTTGAGAAGTTCTATCTCTTCTTCGATCCCTGGTTTTCGCTTTTTAAAAAGAAGATAGGAGAGACAGAATACGGAATAGGCTGGCTTCCACTGGGGGGTTACGTGAAGATATCCGGAATGATTGATGAGTCGATGGACAAGGAACAGATGAAACAGCCTCCCCAGCCGTGGGAGTTCCGGTCGAAGCCAGCCGGTCAGAGACTGCTGATCATGACGGCCGGCGTCATCTTTAATTTCATCTCAGCCCTTATAATTTACGTCGGGGTACTTTACGCGTGGGGAGAGACCTACCTTCCTACTGCAAACGTAAAGTATGGTATCGTTACCGATTCGGCCGGCTATTCAATCGGCCTCCGGAACGGAGACATGATTGTCTCGGTTGACAATGTCAAGATAGAGAATTTCAATGAGATAGCTGCAGACATAATACTCAACGACCGTGAGACCATACAGGTTGAGCGAAACGGTGAGATCATCAGCCTGCCCATACCGGTTGAGTTCATTGCCAGGATGCTTAAGGGAGAAGGACGTCTGGAGCCAAGAACTCCTTTCAGGCCCTATGTTGTTTCGGGATTCGCCAAGGAATCGCCTGCCAAGCTTGCAGGTGTGGTTGAAGGCGACGAACTCACAGGCATTGACGGCAATGATTTCCAGTGGTTTGATGAATTCCAGGTCTATCTTTCCCGTAACCGGGGCAAGGAGGTAACGGTGAATGCAATAAGGGACGGGAACAGGGTCGATATTCCGGTTGTGCTTACCGAAAATGGCACACTGGGAGTCGGAAGCTCCCGTACCTATGCGCAAATCTTCGAGCTGAAAACGGTGAATTACGGGTTCCTTGCTTCAATACCTGCCGGGATTACCAAAGGCTTCAAGACTATCGGCGACTATGTCAAGCAGTTCAGGGTTATATTCTCAAAACACACGAAAGCATATGAGTCGCTTGGAGGATTCATTACCATCGGGAGCATCTTTCCCGGGGTATGGGATTGGCAGTCGTTCTGGAACCTGACAGCTCTTCTCTCAATCATACTCGCCGTTATGAACATACTTCCCATACCGGCTCTTGACGGCGGACATGTTATGTTCCTGCTTTACGAAGTGATTACCGGAAGGAAACCAAGTGACAAATTCCTGGAATATGCACAGATAACCGGGATGCTAATACTACTTGGCCTGCTAATCCTGGCCAACGGGAATGATATAATGAGACTTATAAGGAATTAAGATTTATTTTCGATTCCGGGTGTAAAGACACAGTATTTTTATAACTTTGCATAAATTAAAAAAATTAAAGAAATGGGAAGGATAGGTTTAACTGAGATAATTCTTATTTTGCTTGTTGTTGTGCTTTTGTTCGGCGGCCGTAAGATTCCCGAACTGATGAAAGGTATCGGTCAGGGCATGAAGGAATTTAAGAAAGCTTCAAAAGTTGATTCCGACAGCGAGAAAGAAGCTACGAAATAGGATTTTATTAATCCTTACTAAGGTATATTAGGGCTGGAACACAGCCCTTTTTTTATATATGGTCTTGCGAGACCTGTCACTGTGCTCTGAGCCAAAACCCTCCCCGCTTAGGGCGGGGCAGGCTCTCCGGTGGAGGGGATCCTCCCGATACAACCTCCACTAAGGCCTCATTGTAAGAGACTTGCATGACCTGCATGACTTGCACGACTTGCATGACAGCGACCGCAGGGAGCAAGCCCTGCGCTTCTTATACCGCTTCGTATTTCTGGTTCCTCCTCACCGGAACATAGCCAGCTTCCTTTATGACAGCCTGAATTTCTTCCGCATCGAAGCGGTTATCTGATCCCGCTGAGCTGACCACGTTTTCCTCAATCATTATTGATCCGAGGTCGTTTGCCCCGGCGTGAAGCGAAAGAATTGCAACTTCTTTTCCCACGGTCAGAAGCGACGACTGTAGATTTGTAATATTGTTGAGCATAATCCTGCTGACAGCAATCAGCCTGATATAATCCGGTGCAGTGTAGCTGCTTTTTATTCCATGTCTCCCGGCGAGCAGTGTTCCCTCATCCTGAAAAGGCCAGGGGATGAAGGCAATGAAACCGTAGCTTCCTTCCGGCCTTTCTTCCTGCAACTCCCTCAGCCTTACAAGATGTTCGATTCTTTCTGTAGTTGTTTCAACATGACCGTACATCATTGTGGCCGAGGTGGGCAGGTTCATCCTGTGGGCTTCGCGCATCACTCCGAGCCATTCATCCGTTGTTGCCTTGGCCGGGGATACAATCTTTCTCACCCTGTCGGACAGGATTTCCGCTCCGGCTCCAGGCAGAGAGTCTAGTCCTGCTTCCACAAGCCGTTCCAGGACAGTCCCGTACGGCAGCTTTTCCTTTTTTGACAGATATACTATTTCGGGGGGACCCAATGCATGCAGTTTAAGAGTGGGATAGAGTTCCTTCAACTGTGTGAACAGCCCCGTGTAAAAATCCAGTCCCAGATCGGGATTCATTCCCCCCTGGAGAAGTATCTGGTCGCCGCCCAGAGAATACAGCTCATCTATTTTCCTTTTGTAATCCCCGATAGTTGTCACGTAGGCATCGGGATCGTCCTTCCGGCGGCAAAAATTGCAGAACTTACAGCGGGAGAAGCATATATTTGTTAAATTGACATTTCTGTCGATCATCCATCCGGCATTTTTCCCCGGCACATGAATCTGTCGCAATGTATCCCCGATATAGATCAATTCCCCGTACGGTGCATGCCGATAGAGGAAGGTTCCCTCTTCAACAGACAGGGGCATGAGGTCGAGGGCCTTTTTATACAGGTAGTCAAGTTCCATATTTTAAGAATTCCGGGTGAAGTACAAGCAGGTCCGGCAAAGGTAATTCTTTGCAAAATATGCAATGAATAATTTAATTAACTTTACTGCTTCAAAAATTTCCGCGTATGTCGAAACTACCCGAATTACACAGGATTTCACAAATAGCTCCCGATCAGTCGGTTATTTGCATCACGGGAGAAAACGGACTTCCCGGATGGCTGACCCTGTCAGCAGCGGAGAAGGATTATGCTCTCAAGCAGCTTCAGGCGGATGAAGAGTATGTAGTTGTTAACTCATATTTCAGGCAAACGTATATAGTCAGGATTAAGGACTCGTATCCGGAATACAGGAAGAAGGAAGAGCTTCGCAAGATGGCTTTCAATCTGAGGAAAGTGATAAAATCGAACAAGCATGATTCGCTTGTTATTGCCGGCCATAAGACTTTCGCGGGAGCGGTATCCGCTTTTGCCGAAGGCCTTCTTCTGAGTTTCTATTCGTTCGACAAATACAAGACTTCAGTCGCCGAAAAGGACAAAGCCGCTTATCCCTCAAAAATACTTTTTTACGAAGGTCCTGATGATGATGAGATTAAATGGCTTGCTGATATCACCGCTTCGGTATGGCTGATCAGGAATCTCATCAATGAACCTGTTAACCATCTGAATGCTCCGGCGCTGGCTGATGAAATAAGGCGGATAGGGGAAGATTCGGGATTCAGTGTTGAGATTCTTAACAAGGGCAGGATTGAAGCCCTAAAGATGGGAGGGCTTCTGGCTGTGAACAGGGGAAGCGTTGATCCTCCGGTTTTCTGCATTCTGGAATGGAAGCCTGAAGAAGCACTTAACAGGAATCCTGTTGTGCTTGTTGGCAAGGGGATTGTGTACGACACCGGCGGACTTAATCTCAAACCCGGTGACTATATGGAGAACATGAAGGGAGACATGGCAGGCGCTGCTGCCGTCACGGGAGCGATGCGCACCATTGCCAGGGCCAAGCTGCCGGTTCATGTTGTCGGTCTCGTTCCTGCCACTGACAATCGTCCGGGTGGCAATGCCTATACCCAGGGTGATATCATTACCATGTTCAACAAGATGACGGTTGAGGTTGCCAACACCGATGCCGAGGGACGACTCCTGCTTGCCGATGCCATCAGCTATGCTTCCTTATACAGGCCCGAACTGATAATAGATGTCGCGACTCTTACGGGTTCGGCTGCAATGACTTTTGGAATACAGGCAGTTGCCGTTATGGGGAATGCCGACAGGAAATACTTCAACTTGCTGGAGGAGGCGGGCAACGAAGTGTATGAGAGGACTGCCGAACTGCCTTTCTGGGATGAATACGGCGAACTTATCAAATCGGATATTGCCGATGTAAAGAATATAGGAGGCAGGGAAGCCGGAGCCATTACCGCCGGCAAGTTCCTTGAACGATTTGCCGAATACCCGCTTATCCATCTGGATATTGCCGGTCCGGGTCTGCTTAAGAAGGATGACTATTACAGGCTTAAGGATGGCCCAGGCACGGGCGCCAGGCTGCTCGCGGAGTTTCTGAGGAAGTATGTCTCCGTTTTAACTAAAAAAAACCAATAAATAATGAACGGAAAAAAGATAGTTGCAGGGATATCCCATGGTGATATTAATGGCATCGGGTATGAAGTCATTATCAAAACCCTTATGGACACGGAGATCAACGACTACTGTGTTCCGGTAGTCTATGGCTCTCCCAAGGTGGCGGCATATCACCGCAAAGCCCTGAATATTGGTAATTTCAGTTTCAATAATATCAGGTCGGCCGAGGAAGCCCATCATCAGAAGGCCAACCTGATTAATTGTCTCGACGATAATGTAAGGGTTGAGCTGGGGAAATCGACTGCCCAGGCCGGAGAAGCCGCGTTTGCCTCACTCGAGAAAGCTGTCGCCGACCTGATGAGCGGAAAGGTGGATGTACTCGTTACAGCACCTATCGATAAGAACAGCATACAGTCGGACGATTTCCACTTCCGCGGTCACACGGAATATCTGATGGAAAAGGCGGAAGTTGAGGATGTTCTGATGTTTCTGGTAAGTGAAAGCCTCAGGATAGGAGTGGCAACAGGTCATGTGCCCCTCAGGGAAGTCCCGGGACTTATAACCGCCGGTCTTCTTATTAAGAAAATAAAACTTATGAATCAGTCGCTGATTGTTGACTTTGGGATCCGCAAGCCAAGGATAGCGGTTCTCGGGCTGAATCCGCACGCGGGCGACAATTCCCTTATCGGGAGGGAGGAGGAAGACATCATTGTTCCTGCTATCCAGCAGGTTGTACGGGATAATATTCTTGCATTCGGTCCTTTCCCGGCCGACGGGTTTTTCGGTTCAGGTTCATTCGCGAAGTTTGACGCTATACTGGCAATGTATCACGACCAGGGACTTGCTCCTTTCAAGGCTTTGTCGTTTGATACGGGAGTCAATTTCACGGCCGGGCTGCCTTTTGTAAGGACCTCTCCCGTTCATGGTACAGCATATCAGATAGCCGGTAAGGGAGAAGCATCCGAAAGCTCATTTCGCCATGCCTTGTTTCTTGCCCGCGATATTTTCAGGAACAGGCAGCTTTATGCCGAGATAAGCCGGAATCCCCTGAAACACCAGGATATAGAGATCCTTACCGACAGGGTCGATGAGCTTCCTCCGGAAATCCCTAACTCTGATTAACATTTATGATAGATTATATTACAGGCAGGATAGCGGAACTGACGCCAGCTTATATCATCATCGACAACGGGGGGATAGGCTGGTTTGCCAATATCTCGCTGACAACCTATTCGCGGCTTGAGGGAAAAACCGAATGCAAGCTGCTTGTACATGAGGTAATCAGGGAGGACAGCCATCAGCTTTATGGTTTTTCCGACAGGGAGGAAAGAGAAATGTTCAGGCTGCTGATTACCGTGTCGGGGGTGGGTGCCGCCACTGCCAGAATGATGCTCTCATCGCTCACCCACCACGAGCTCGAAAAGGCAATTTTAGGTGCAGATGTCAATATCCTCAAGGGAGTTAAGGGTATAGGGCTGAAGACCGCACAAAGAATAATAGTTGATCTTAAGGACAAGGTCGGAAAACCGACCGGAACAGGTGAAATATTTGTATTTACAGACAATACCAAACGTGAAGAGGCGTTATCAGCTTTAGTGATGCTTGGGTTTGGCAAGAGCGCTGTTTTGAAGGTACTCGACAGGATCATCAGGGATGAAAAAGACCTGACAGTTGAGGAACTGATCAAGAGAGCACTTAAAAGCCTGTAAATAAGAATATTTTTCTCATTTGGGATCAGGGATATCATATAAAGATCTGCTGAAATTTATATATTTTGTATTATTCACTTCATTGCTTTTTATATCAACCGAAGTAAATAGTCAGATATCAGTCCCGGCATCACTTCCCGATACCACGCTCAGATCACCCCTCAGGCTGCAGGATGTTTCGGGTAATCCTTATGATGTATCATCCCGGTCGGCTTTTTTCCTCAATAATCCTTCGAACATCATTTCGGGCGCAGTTTATGATCCCGACAAGAACGAATACATGATCTTCCAGAAGGTGGGATCGTTCAATTACAGGAATCCGGTATACATGTCTCCGGAAGAGTACCGTAATTATCAGTTCAACAAGGGGATGAGGGAGTACTGGCAATCGAGGATAAGAGGTGAGACATCGGGTTTCAGATCAGGCCTGATACCCCAGCTGGAGATTGGCGGAGCTACTTTCGACAAGGTCTTTGGGAGCAACGTGATAAACATTGTTCCGCAGGGATCGGCAGAGCTGGTTTTCGGCATAAACATTTCAAGAACTCAGAACCCGACTCTTTCCGAGAAACTCAGGACCATTCCAACTTTCGACTTCAAGGAGAAGATCCAGATGAATGTTACCGGAACGATCGGTGACAAGATGCAGCTGGGCGTCAATTACAACACCGACGCCATGTTTGAATTTGAGAACCGTACAAAGCTTCAGTATTCGGGCAAGGAAGACGAGATAATCAAGAAGATAGAAGTGGGTGATGTAACCCTGCCTCTGCCCGGAACGCTTATCACCGGAAGCTACAGCCTTTTTGGGCTCAAGACAGAGATGCAGTTTGGCAGGCTGAATATGACCACCGTGCTGTCGCAGCAGAAGGGCGAAACATCAACCATTTCGGTCAAGGGAGGAGCCCAGTTGAGCGAGTTTGAGATATATGCTGACGACTATGAGGCCAACCGGCACTTTTTCCTTGCACATTATTTCAGGGATATTTACGACGACGCCCTGAAAAACCTGCCTGCAGTAAGTTCCGGTCTGAATATCACCAGGATAGAAGTATGGATAACAAACAAGACAAGCAGTTATGATGAGACAAGGAACATAGTGGCCTTTTCCGACCTTGCCGAGAACAGCAGCCATATTTATAACAGGGTCCCTGAGTTCCAGGCCCCGCCGGGAGCCCCGATCTTTCCTGACAACGCGGCAAACCAGCTTTACAACCAGCTTCAGACAAATTATGCCGGGATGAGGGATGTTGACCAGGTTATCAATGTCTTTTCTACCCTGTACCCGGGCTTTCAGATTGGACGCGACTATGAGAAGATAGAAAATGCAAGGAAGCTGAATGACAGGGAATACACCCTGAACCCCATGCTTGGATATATATCGCTGAATACCGCACTTAATACCGATGAAGTTCTCGCCGTTGCTTTTGAGTACACCCTGAACGGCCAGGTTTACAAGGTGGGAGAGTTTTCGACCGATGGTATAACGGCCCCGCAGGCTCTTGCCCTGAAACTGATCAAGGGTACAACTCTCAGTCCGAAGTACCCTACCTGGGACCTGATGATGAAGAATATCTATTCTCTTGGTTCAGGAAGGCTCGAAAGGGGTGATTTCCAGCTTAATATTCTCTATGAAGATGACAAGACGGGGAATGCCATCAATTACCTGCCCGAGGGAAGGATAGCAAACAAAGTACTTCTTCAGGTTCTTGGTCTCGATAATCTCAACAGTCAGCAGGACCGTCAGCCCGACGGGTATTTTGACTTTATCGACGGAGTCACCATCAATGTAAGCAGGGGTAAGATAATCTTCCCGGTGCTTGAGCCTTTCGGCAGTTATCTTAAGAAACAGATTGGCGACAATCAGATAGCTGCAAAGTATGTCTTCCAGGAGCTTTACGATTCTACGCAGACACTTGCCCGGCAGATGGCCGAGAGGAACAAGTTCAAGATGACTGGGCAATATTCGTCGGAATCCGGTTCGGAGATAAGGCTCAATGCCACCAATATTCCTGCCGGGTCAATAATAGTAACCGCCGGCGGGGTTACCCTTACCGAAAACGCCGATTACACGGTCGATTACAACATGGGTGTTGTGACGATCATCAACTCGGCCCTTATTGAATCGAATACTCCCATCCAGGTTTCGCTCGAGAGCAACCAGTTTTTCGGCTTCCAGACCAAAACCCTGGTAGGGACTCATCTCGATTACAGGATCTCGGATAATTTCAACGTGGGTGCAACGCTGTTGCACCTTAATGAACGACCATATACCCAGAAGGTCAATTTCGGTGAAGAGCCGATTTCGAATACTATCTGGGGGCTGAATACATCATACAGGGGGCAGTCGCAGTTTCTGACAAAACTCATTGACAAAATCCCTCTTCTTGATACAAAAACACCGTCAAGCATTTCATTCAACGGGGAATTTGCAGAGCTGATTCCTGGCCACTCACGCGCAATCTCAAGTGCAGGCAACTCTTATATTGATGATTTTGAGTCGAGTGAGATCCCGCTCGACCTTAAATCTTTCAATGCCTGGTCAATTTCAAGCATCCCGCAAGGCCAGGATCAGCTGTTCCCCGAAGCTTCCCTCAACAACAATCTTGCCAGCGGATACAACAGGGCGAAGATCTCGTGGTACGTTATCGACCCCTTGTTTCTGAGAAACGGTTCCTCGACACCCGGGCACATCAAGCAGGATGCTTCCACGCAGTCGAGCCATTTTGTAAGGGAGGTATATGAAAATGAGATTTTCCCTAACAGGGAAAGCACCAGCGGGATCCCGACTACCTTATCGGTGCTTAACGTTGCATATTACCCGGGAGAGAAGGGTCCCTACAACTATGATACCTATCCGGGTCCCCTGTCGCGCGGTATGAACTCCTCCGGCCTGCTCAACGACCCTCAGTCGAGATGGGGAGGCATGATGAGGGAGGTTTTAACCAGCGATTTTGAAACGGCAAATATCCAGTATATAGAATTCTGGATGATGGACCCCTTTGTTGAGGATCCCTCACACCAGGGCGGCGACCTTTACTTTAACCTCGGTAATATCTCGGAAGACATTCTCAAGGACTCGCGGAAGAGTTTTGAGAACGGGCTTCCCGGCTCACCTGATCTTCAGAATGTTGATTCGACGGCCTGGGGAAGGGTTCCCACGGTGCAGTCGGTGGTTCATGCCTTTGACAACAATTCAGAGTCGAGAATGTACCAGGACGTTGGTCTTGACGGACTCAGGAACGAGGATGAACGGGTGTTCTTCGCGGATTACCTCCAAAAGGCTGAAGGCATCCTCAGTCCTGAAGCCTACACTGAGCTGCTGAAGGACCCGTCGAACGATGACTTTCACTATTTCAGGGGTTCCGATTACGATATGCAGGAGCTGGGAATACTCGACAGGTACAAGAAATACAACGGACTGGAAGCCAACTCGCCAACTTCCGAGATGTCGTCAGAATCTTATCCCACAACCGGTTCCACTCTTCCCGACATGGAGGATATAAACCGCGACAACACGCTCAATGAAACGGAGAGCTATTATCAGTACAAGATAAGCCTGAGACCCGAAGACATGAAGGTGGGTATGAACTATATAGTAGATGAGATAGAGCCTACGGTCAAGATGGCAAACGGAGCCGAATCGAAGGTAAAATGGTATCAGTTCAGGATACCGGTTACTGAATATCAGAGACGCGTGGGAGTCATCAGCGATTTCAAGTCGATAAGGTTCATGAGGATGTTTCTCAGGAATTTCAACGATCCGGTGATAATGAGGTTTGCCGAGCTTAACCTGGTCAGGGCGGAGTGGAGAAAATACAATCTCACTTTCATGGAGGGCGGCGAGAGGATCAGTGTTCCCGAGCCTGAGGACGGCACTTTTGAGATCAGTTCGGTAAGTATAGAGGATAACGCGGGCAAGAAGCCGGTTAACTACGTGCTTCCTCCGGGCTTCAACAGGGTTGTCGATCCGCAGAATCCCCAGCTCAGGCAGCTCAACGAACAATCGATGGTCATCAAGGTGCTTGATCTTGCCGATGGAGACGCCCGTGCCGCGTATAGGAATGTAAACCTCGATTTCAGGCAGTATCGCAGCCTCAGGATGGAAGTACATGCTGAAGCTCTTACCGGCCAGCCTCTCTACGATAATGAGCTCACTGCATTTATAAGGCTGGGATCTGATTACAAGTCGAATTTCTATGAATATGAGATACCTCTGAAGCTAACCCCTCCCGGCAGCTATGATAACGACTCCGAAGAAGAAAGGGCGATAGTATGGCCTGAGGCAAACAGCTTCAATATCGATCTGACCGTGCTTCAGGAGGCCAAAAAGGAAAGAAACCGGAGGCTGCAGGAAAGCGGGGCCTCGCTGAGCATTTCCGATGTGTTTGCCTTCAGGGACGATTCAAACAGGGTGTATGTGTGCGGTAACCCCAACCTGAGCAATGTAAAGGTGATAATGGTGGGTGTCAGGAATCCTATAAAGACCAGGAATCCGGGCGTGGACAACGGTGATTCAAAATCGGCTGAAATATGGGTGAACGAGTTAAGGCTTAGTGATTTCAGGGAAGACGGGGGATGGGCGGCCAATGCACATCTGCAGACCAGGCTTGCCGACCTGGGTACTATCGACATTGTTGGGCAGGCAAGCACTCCCGGATGGGGAAGCATCGATAAAAAGGTCAACGAAAGAAGCAAGGAAGAGGTTCTCAAGTATGACATCTCCTCTACAATGGAGCTGGGTAAGTTCTTCCCCGAGAAAACCGGGGTACGGCTTCCGGTGTATGTTGGCTATTCAGAAACCAGGATAAAGCCTCAGTACAATCCGCTCGATCCCGACATCACCCTGAAAGATGCTCTTGAGGAAGCTCCCGACAAAAAGGCGAGGGATTCAATAAAAACCATATCGGAGGATTATTCGAGGAGGAAGACCATCTCGATAAACAATGCCGGGATTACCAAAAGGGGAGAGAAGCCCAGGCCATGGGATCTGGCAAACTTCAGTGTCAATTATACCTTCAACGAAGTTTACAGGAGCAATACCAGGACCGAGATCGACCTCGAAAGGAACTATAAGGGAGGAATCAATTACAACTATGAAGCCCAGCCAAAGAATATAATGCCGTTCAGGAATGTCAAATTCCTTAATTCGCCTATATTCAGGATAATAAAGGATTTCAACTTCTATCCCTTCCCGAAGAGTATTTCATTCAGGACAGATATAGGCAGATATTACAATGAAGTAAAGACAAGGAATATAAACAACCCGAACCTGCTGATCACGCCGACATTCAGGAAGGATTTTGAATGGACCAGGATGTTCGACGTCAAGTATGATCTGACCAGGCAGCTTAAGATCGATTTCACATCGACTAATATAGCGAGGATTGATGAGCCGGAAGGGGCCGCCGACCGCCGGAGGTATCAGAGCGACTACGAGAACTGGCGCGATTCGGTAATGAACAACATCAAGCGTTTTGGAAGGACTACTTCCTACAACCATTTTATCAACGCGACCTACAATGTTCCCATAAACAAGCTTCCGGGGCTTTCGTGGGTCACTGCCACCGCGAGGTACGGATCTGACTATTCCTGGCTTGCAGGAGCGCTGTATCCCGATTCGATGAACATCAACCTGGGGAATTCGATCAGGAACCGTAACGAGCTGTCGCTGTCGGGTACTGCCAACCTGGCGAGCCTGTACTCCAAATCGAAGTTTCTTAAGAGCGTTGAGGACAACACCAGGCCGGGGGCGGTCAGAAGGATGCAGACAGAATACAGGACTGTGGTATTCACAAGGGAAAATGTGAATTTCAGGGCTAAGGTAATGAGACCTCTGGTTCACAATCTAAAGACAAAAGACGTAAAGGTTATTATAACCAGGAAAGACGGCTCTGAAGTCAGGGGCAATGTGGAGATAGTCAGTGAAAACAGGGTTAATTTCACTACCGATGAGGCCGTGGAAGGCACCCTGGTGACAATAGAGGGGAGGGTCCCCAAAAAGCGCAATCCCATGACTGTTACCAGCGAGTATTTACTGCGTGCGATGATGGGTTTCAGGTCGGTCAGTATGACTTATACCTCTTCGCAGGGCCAGTTCCTGCCGGGATTCCTTCCGGAAGCAAAATTCCTTGGCGGAACGAAGATAAACAATGTAACAGCCCCGGGTCTGCCCTTCATGCTGGGATTGAGCGACAGGAAATTTTTTGATAAGGCCATGGCGAACGGCTGGCTTACAACCGACACCCTGCTCAACACACCTGCAGTGTACAACAGCCGCAGGGATCTGTCGATCAGAAGCGTTGTTGAGCCATTTCCCGGATTGAAGATCGACATCAATGCCGACAGGAGGTTCCTGGAGAATGAAAGTTCCTATTATACCGCCGATTTCAACGGCAACTTCCCCGACAGCACCCGGAACAGGGTTATCAGCGGAAACTTCAGTATCTCGGTAATATCGTGGGGAACGGCCTTCGAAAAGATATCAAAGGACAACAACTATGTATCGGCCACTTTCGAGGAATTCAAGAAGAATACCCTGATCATTTCAAACCGCAGGGCTCAGGCAAGGCGGGAGTTGGATCCAGGATATGAACCTGATATCGATCCCGAGACCGGCCAGCCCCTGACCGATGGTTTCAAGAGCGGTTACGGGAAGACATCGAGGGAAGTTCTGATACCTGCTTTCTTCGCCGCGTATACTAAATCGGATCCGCATAAGGTCGATCTGTCGACCTTCCCTTCGGCTTTCAGGATGATGCCCAACTGGAGAATAACATTCGACGGCTTCTCGAAATTTGAGTTCGTTCAGAAGTTTTTCAGATCCATTAACATCACCCATCAGTACAGGAGCGTTTACCAGATCGGGTCGTATACCACCAACCTTAATTACTTCGTTGATGGCAACGGGATCAATAGTATCAGGGACCTTCAGAAGAACTTCATACAGCAGTATGAGATAAACACCGTGACCGTCAGCGAGCAGTTCAGCCCGATGATAAACGTCGACATGAACTGGAAGAGCAATCTCACATCGCGGTTTGAATGGAGAAAATCGAGGACGGTATCACTTAATCTCACCGGCAACCAGGTAACTGACAGCCGTATCAACGAGCTGGTAGTTGGCGCGGGTTACCGTTTTGATGATGTCAGGATAACGGTAAAGACGGGAGGAGCGCAGAAGACACTGAAGAGCGATCTGAACTTAAGGCTTGATCTGTCGATCAGGGATAACAAGACAGTGGCAAGAAAGCTTATTGAGGATGTCAATCAGCCCGTGGCCGGTATCAAGGTTATGACCATGGGAGCAACGGCCGATTATGTACTGAGCGACCGTTTCAATCTCCAGATATTTGCCGATCATAACATGAATAATCCCTTTGTGGCAAACACCTTTCCTACATCCAACACCAGTTTTGGCTTCAGTCTGAAATTCACCCTCGCGCAATAGTAAGATTTCAGGGTCGGCCCTGTAAGGGTATTTGAAAAAAAACAATAAATTTGGGCTGAGCTTTATCAGGATCAGAAATTTTTACACTAAAGACAAAGATATGAACGTACCGGCAAATTTGCGTTATACCAAAGACCACGAGTGGCTGCGTATAGAAGGAGAATTCGCGTTTATAGGAATTACCGATTTTGCCCAGGGTGAACTTGGGGATATTGTTTTCCTTGAGATAGAGACTGAAGGTGAGACTCTGGATAAGGAAGAGGTATTCGGGACCGTAGAAGCTGTGAAGACTGTATCCGATCTGTTCATGCCAGTAACAGGGGAGATACTTGAGGTTAACCCGGCTTTGGCCGATTCGCCTGACCTTATCAACAAGGATCCTTATGGCGAAGGATGGATGATAAAGATTCGGATTTCCGATTCCGCGGAGCTGGAATCGCTTCTTTCAGCCGAACAGTATCAGGAGTTGCTATAAAGTCTTTTTGACCTCCACTTCCTGGTATCCTTCGATGATGTCGCCGATCTTGAGGTCGTTGAAGTTTGATATATTCAAGCCGCACTCATAACCGCTGACAACTTCTTTCACATCGTCCTTGAAGCGTTTCAGGGAACCCAGTTCGCCGGTGTATATTACGATGCCGTCGCGTATCACTCTTATTTTTGTATTCCTTGTGATTTTGCCCTCCTTGACGTAGCATCCCGCAACGGTTCCGACCCTGGTAACCCTGAACAGATCCCTGACCTCCAGGGTGGCCACGATTTCCTCCTTTAGTTCGGGTGAAAGCATCCCTTCCATTGCAGCCTTGATCTCTTCGATAGCATCGTAGATGATTGAATAGAGACGGATATCGATTTCCTCTTTTTCGGCAAGCTTACGCGCGTTGAAAGAAGGTCTTACCTGGAAGCCAACGATAATGGCATTCGATGCTGCAGCCAGAAGGATGTCAGATTCGGAGATCTGACCTACTGCCTTATGGATGATGTTAAGCTGAATCTCTGGAGTTGAAAGCTTGATAAGCGAATCGCTGAGAGCTTCCACCGATCCGTCGACGTCTCCTTTCACTATGATATTCAGTTCCTGGAAATTCCCGATAGCGATACGGCGTCCTATTTCATCGAGCGTGATATGTTTCTGTGTACGCAATCCCTGTTCCCTCTGGAGCTGGGCTCTCTTGTTGGTTATGTCCTTGGCTTCACGTTCGCTTTCCATTACATTGAACTTGTCGCCTGCCTGTGGTGCTCCGTTCAGTCCGAGAACGAGAGCGGGAGAGGAAGGACCCACTTCATCAATTCTGCCTCCTCTTTCATTATACATAGCCTTGACATTGCCGAAGTTGGTCCCCGCGATCATAATGTCGCCCACCCTCAGTGTGCCAGCTTTCACCAGCACCGTGGCCGTGTATCCGCGGCCCTTGTCGAGTGATGACTCAATGACAGTTCCAACCGCCGCTTTATTAGGATTGGCTTTCAGTTCGAGCATCTCTGCCTCGAGAAGCACTTTTTCGAGGAGGAGGTCAATATTGAGGCCGTTTTTTGCCGAAATCTCCTGCGACTGGTACTTGCCTCCCCAGTCTTCGACCAGGTAGTTCATCGCGGCCAGCTCTTCCTTGATCTTTTCAGGATTCGCTGTAGGCTTGTCAATTTTGTTTATTGCAAATACTATTGGCACGCCGGCAGCGGAAGCGTGGTTTATGGCCTCTTTGGTCTGGGGCATGACCCCGTCGTCGGCAGCCACAACGATGATGGCTATATCCGTTATCTGTGCTCCCCTGGCACGCATGGCGGTAAAGGCCTCGTGGCCGGGAGTGTCGAGGAATGTAAGATGCCGGTCGTCATCGAGGGTAACGGCGTAGGCACCGATGTGCTGAGTAATACCGCCGGCTTCACCGGCGATCACGTTTGTTCGCCTTATATAGTCGAGAAGTTTTGTCTTACCATGGTCAACATGTCCCATAACCGTAACTATAGGCGGCCTTGGCAGCAGATCCTCCTCCCGGTCTTCCTCTTCCCTGACTGTTTCCTGCAGTTCGGCACTTACGAATTCAATCTTGTATCCGAACTCATCAGCCAGAAGGGCAAGAGTTTCAGCATCGAGTCTCTGGTTTATAGAGACGAAAAGCCCGAGGTTCATACAGGTTGAGATGATATCGGTTACGGGGATGTCCATCATTGAGGCAAGTTCATTTGCTGAAACGAATTCCGTAACTTTCAGGATATTTTTTTCCTGTTCCATCCTGTCTTCTACCTCACGGTTTTTCTGGCTTATCAGTTCGCGTTTTTCCCTGCGGTACCTTGAGCCTCTTGATTTTCCCTTGGTAGTAAGCCGTGCGAGGGTTTCCTTTATCTGCTTCTGTACTTCCTCTTCATCCACCTCTGTACGGATAGCTCTCTTCCTTACAGATGTTTTCCTTGCCGGACGGTCTTTCTTGTCGGCAGGAAGCGGTTTAGCGACAGGAGCAATTTCTTTCTCCTTGGTAATCCTTTTTCTTTTCTTTTTTCGTCTGAAGCCGGATTCTCCGTCAACGTTGACCTGCTGGTAACCGGTTTTTTTCTTTTCTTCCTCCGGCAGGGTGATCTTGCCCACGACAGTAAGACCCACGAGTTTTTCCACGGGCTGCTTGAAGATTTTCCTTTCTTCCTTTTGTTTCGGGGCGGCCGTGGCTGCTACCTTTTCCTGTCCGGCTTCAGCAGTATCTTTGGTCCGGGGAGCTTTTCCGGCCGGCTTCTGCTTTGCTGCAACGGCTTGTTCTTTTTTCTGTTTGCGTGGCTTTTCTTCTCCGGCGGGGGGAGCTTCCTTTTTCTCTTTCTTTGCAGCTTTGGGTTCTCCGGCAAGCTTATCAAGGTCGATCTTGCCTACAATGTGCACGTCAATGGGAGACTTTGTTTTTTCCTCCATTACCGGTTCGGCAATTTCGGGGCTTGCTGTTTCCGCGGCCGGTTTTTGTACCGGTTCGGCAGGACTTTCAGCTTCCTTTTCAGGCTCTGGCGGAGCAGCTTTTGCAGGTCGTACAGCCTTTGGTCTGAGAGCCTTATCGAGATCGATCTTGCCCACCAGTTTTATGTCGGGCTTTTTGATTTCCGTCCTTATATCTATGGTCTTTTTAACAGGAGAAGTATCCTTTATAATTACTTCCTCGTCCTTGTCCTGTTCGTCGGTCCTGGCTCCCGGCACGTCATCGATGGATACTGTCTCCTTTCTCCTGTTGAGATCCTTCAGCATCAGCTTCTCCGACTCCTTTTTGACGTGGAGGTCGCCGCTGTATTCCTTCAGCAGAAGAAGGTAAGCTTCATGAGGCAGTTTAGTGTTTGGATTAGGATCAAGATCAAACCCCTTCTTGTGGAGGAATTCCACAATAGTAGAAATCCCGACGTTGAATACGCGGGCTGCTTTGCTCAATCTTGTTGCCTTAATATCTTCTGTCATAGATATGTAATCAGTCTTTCTTAAAATCTCTAAAGGATATTATAGTTATTATTATTCAAATTCGGCTTTAAGGATATCGATAACATCCCTTACTGTTTCTTCTTCAAGGTCGGTACGTTTGACAAGGTCGTTGATGGAAAGGTTCAGAACGCTTCTTGCCGTGTCGCATCCTATTGATTTGAGTTCCTCGATTATCCACTCATCTATCTCGTCGCTGAATTCTTCGAGGTTCACATCTTCTTCATCCTCTCCTCCCGGTTCCCTGTAGACATCAATCTCATAACCAGTCAGCTGACTGGCAAGCTTTATGTTGAGGCCTCCTTTCCCGATCGCGAGTGACACCTCATTTGGCTTCAGGTAGATCTCGGCTCTTTTTGTTTCTTCATTGAGTTTTATGGATGTTATCTTTGCAGGGCTGAGGGCTCTCTGGATGAACAGCTGGTTATTTGATGTGTAGTTTATAACATCGATATTCTCGTTTCTCAGTTCCCTTACAATGCCATGTATCCTCGAACCTTTCATTCCCACGCAGGCACCCACCGGATCAATCCTTTCGTCGTACGATTCCACTGCCACCTTGGCACGTTCCCCGGGAACGCGGACTATTTTCTTGATGGTGATGAGGCCGTCGAATATCTCAGGCACCTCAAGTTCGAACAGTCTTTCGAGGAATACGGGAGAGGTACGGCTGAGTATGATGAAAGGAGTGTTGTTTCTCATTTCAACCTTGATCACGACGGCGCGGACGGAATCGCCTTTACGGAAGTGATCGGAAGGGATCTGTTCGTTTTTCGGAATTATCAGTTCATTGCCGTCGTCATCAAGCACAAGGATCTCCCTCTTCCAGACCTGGTATACTTCGCCGGTTACTATTTCACCGATCCTGTCCTTGTACTTCATGTAGATGTTGTTTTTCTCGAGATCGAGAATCCTTGCTGTCAGGTTCTGCCTTAGCGACAGGATTGCCCTGCGTCCGAAATCGTGAAATCTGACTTCATCCGATACTTCCTCACCCACCTCGTAATCCTCGTCTATCTCCTTGGCCTTTGACAAGGGTATCTGCAGGTTGGGATCAACCATTTCCTCGTCGTCCACAACCACCCTGTTCCTCCATATCTCAAAATCACCCTTGTCGATATTGACAATGATGTCGAAATTGTCGGCTGAACCGTATTTCTTGGCAAGTATGTTCCTGAAAACGTCTTCAAGCACGCTCATCATGGTTGGACGGTCAATATTCTTGAGCTCTTTGAATTCTGAAAAGGTATCGATCAAATTGATATTTTCCATCTTTCGAAATCTTCTTGATGTTATTATATTGTTAGGACAATTTTTGTCGCTTTCACCTGATCGAAGTTGAACGGGATGTCCTTTTTTTCTTTTCCCGCTCCCTTGATCTTCACTTCCGTTTCGAGGTCGAAGCCTCCGCCGGTAACATTTTTAAGGATTCCCGTGTATTTTTCTCCCTCATTGTCGACGACGGCAACCTTTTTTCCTTCGTTCTTGTAGTACTGCTCAATCACCGTGAAGGGAGAATCCAGCCCCGGCGATGATACCAGCAGTTCAAAATCCTCAGAATCACGGTCGAGACCTTTCTCGATATGACGGTGCAGAAGGGCGCATTCATCGATTGTTATTCCCTCCCGGGTGTCAACAAGCACGGTAATCCTGTTGGATGCACTGACCTTTACCGACACGATAAACATCGATGTGCCGCTGATGTGCTCCCTGATCAATTCCTCTATCCTGTTCTTGTCCGTCATCCGCTGAAACTGATAATAAAATAGGGGACTTTTGTCCCCTAGGTCTCAAATTCCCCTCTATTCGGGTGCAAAGATAATGATTGTTTGACAATATGCAATAGATTGGAGACCTTATTTTTATTTACAGAATCAGGAACTTCTGCAAAAAATTATCGTTTCAGGTAAAAAAATTGTTGTAAAACGATAAGCAGGATATTGATAAACGATAAAAATTCTGTTGTTTTTTATATGTTGCAGGTAGTTAATTTTGCAATTATAATTGGGAAGGAAAAGCGGGCAAGGAAATTAAAGAGGTTTTTTTCAATTATGCATAATATTACTTACCCCCTTCCCTCCCGTCCCGATAGCTATCGGGAGTTATCGGGAGCTATCGGGACTTCCCCCAGGGTGAAGGAGCAAGAGAATTCTGCTATTATTGGGGAGGAATACAAATTGTAATATTTGATATAACAAATTGAGCAGTAACTTCCTATGGAAGAAGCTTTTCCCCCTTGGGGGAAACGGGAAAGGGGGTGATAAGAATGGCAGAAGAGGATAATGAGAAAGATCAATTAATTTATCCTTACCCCCTTCCCAACCTTCCCCCAGGGGTGAAGGAGCAAGAGAATTCTGCTAATATTGGGGAGAAATACGAATTGCAATTTTCGATATAATAAATTGTGCAACAGCATCCAATGGAAGAAGCTTTTCCCCCTTGGGGGAAACGGGAAAGGGGGTGATTGAATACTAGGAGGTAAGTTATTGCATTGGAAAACATGATAGGGGGCATGTGACGGCAGGGGGATAACGGGAAAGGGGGGTGATTGAATGCTAGGAGGTAAGTGTTTAATGGGGAGGTGTGGAGCAGGCAGGTTAAAGGGAGAGATATTTATTTCGGTAAATCAGATTATTAGTGTTTAAAGATAGAAGTAAGATTAGTGATTACAAGTACTCATAATAATTTTTATACTCCCGATGAACGGGTCCTTTTGTCGGAATGCACGTTATGCCCCAGGGAATGCCATGCCGACAGGTTTGAGGGAGGATCGGGATATTGCGGCGCCGATGCCGGGATGAACATAGCATCGATATGCATTCACAGGGGAGAGGAGCCGCCCATAAGCGGACCGTCGGGCATTTGCAATATCTTCTTTTCAGGCTGCAACCTGTGCTGCATTTATTGCCAGAACTACGAGATAAGCAGGTTGCTCGGGGCTTCGAAGTCCTGGATTACCAGGCTTGAAGATGCCCTGGATGTTATTGAAAGTCTTCTAGGGCAGGGAGTGAAAGCCGTGGGTTTTGTTTCCCCGTCGCATGTGGTGCCACAGGTAAAAGCGATCATACGGGGGCTTCATTCGAAGGGTTTGCGGCCTGTCACGGTCTATAATACAAACGCCTACGACAGGCCTGAGCTTGTCGACAGCCTTGAAGGCCTGATAGATGTATGGCTTCCGGATTTTAAGTATATAAGTGAGAATACTGCGCTTGAGTATTCAGATGCAGGCGATTACCCATCGGTAGCCCTTCATGCCCTTAAAAGGATGTATTATCTGAAAGGTTCGCCGCTCCGGACCGACAGTGAGGGCAGGGCTGAAAACGGTATGCTGATAAGGCACCTGGTGCTTCCGGGGCATGCTGAAGAAAGCATAATGGTTCTCAGGACGATAGCTGAGGAGCTCTCCCCGGGGGTAAGCATTTCTCTTATGTCGCAATACTATCCCACTCCCGAAGTGAGGAAACATCCCGTACTGGGAAGGGCTCTTTATGTTTCCGAATACAGATCGGTTGTAAAGGAGATGGAGAAGCTTGGTTTCAGGAACGGCTGGATACAGGACCCTGAGAGCTGTATAAGCTACAGGCCTGATTTTTCAAGGGAGCATCCTTTTGAGCATGGAGGGATTTAGGGATGAAACCTCAGGGGAGTATGCCGGGGGAATCAAGTGGTGAAGCAGGCGAAGGTTCAGATATAATTATTAATTTGCCTGAAAAAGAACCTGAACCGCTAAGGTAAGGGCAATTAAAACATTTTAATATTTTTGTAGCTTAAGTTTTCAGAGGGGTGGCATACCTTACAAACAAAAGGAAAATTATTAATGATCCGGTGTACGGATTCATAAGTATACCGAGCGATCTGATCTATGACATCATTCAGCACCCCTATGTGCAGCGACTCAGAAATGTGAGGCAGCTCGGACTTACCAGCTTTGTCTATCCCGGCGCCAATCACAGCAGGTTCCAGCATTGTCTTGGAGCTCTTCATCTTATGGATAATGCCCTGAAAACCCTTAAGGGAAAGGGTGTGGACATATCTCCGGAAGAAGAGGAGGCTGCCATGATCGCGATACTGCTTCATGACATTGGCCATGGTCCTTTTTCACACGCGCTCGAGAACTCAATAATAAGAGGTATCAGTCATGAAGACCTCTCCCTGCTGCTTATGGAAAAGCTCAATGAGGAGTTTGGCGGTAAGCTGCAACTGGCAATAGACATTTTCAGGGGCAGTTATGAAAGGAAATTCCTTCACGAGCTTATTTCGGGGCAGATGGACATGGACAGGCTCGATTATCTAAGGCGCGATTCATTCTTCACGGGCGTTATAGAAGGATCGGTTGGTTCCGACAGGATAATAAGGATGCTCAGCGTGGTAAACGACAGTCTCGTTATGGATGAAAAGGGAATATATTCCCTCGAGAAGTTCCTGATTGCCCGCAGGCTCATGTACTGGCAGGTTTACATGCACAAGACTGTGCTTTCGTCGGAGAGTCTTCTTGTAAAGGTACTCAGCAGGGCAAGAGAAGTGATGCATCAGGGAGCTGAGTTATTCACCACTCCGGCGCTTAGGTTTTTCCTGAGAAATAATATTGGTCCGGCCGACCTGAGCCCTGCAGGACTTTTCAGTCCCGACATTATTGCTGCAAATTTCACCCGTCTTGATGACACTGACATTCTTGCTTCAGCCAAGTACTGGGCCGACAGTTCGGACTTTGTTCTTTCGGACCTGTCGCGAAGGTTGATGACAAGGAACCTGCTCTCGGTAGAGCTTCAGAACGAGCCTTTCACGGCCGGCAGGATTGATAAGCTTACCGGAGCGGCGGTGAAATATCTGAAGATTGATCCCGCTCTTGCAGGCTACTATGTCTTTTCAGGTACTGTTTCAAACCGTGCCTATGCTCCCGATTCTCCTGAGGTAATGATCCTTCTGAAGAACGGCACAACAGCAGATATAACGGAAGTTTCGGATATGTTCGAGCACCGGCTGCTTTCGGAACGTATCACAAAATATTATTTATGTTATCCCAAAGAAATAAAACAATAAGATATTATGGAATTTAATGCTGCCACAATTGCCGGATTCCTCAAGGGCGAGATAGTAGGAGATCCCGAAGTAAAGGTCAATACCATTGCAAAAATAGAGGAAGGTCATCCGGGAGCCCTGTCATTTCTTGCCAATCCGAAATATGAACATTACATCTACAGCACCGGGTCGTCCATAGTCCTTGTAAACAGCGACTTTGAGCCGTCGGCGCCCGTCGGCGCCACGCTGATAAAGGTAAAGAATGCCTACGAGTCATTTGCCTCCCTGCTTCAGCTTGTCGACCAGTCGAGACCGCGCAAAAAGGGGATTCATCCTTCAGCTATTATTGAGCCTTCTGCAACAGTCGGGAAGGATGTTTACATAGGTTCCTTCGCGTATGTGGGTGAAAACTGTGTTGTGGGAGACGGCTGTTCTCTTTTCCCGAATGTCTTTGTAGGAGATAATACAAAGCTGGGTACCGGCTGCACCCTTAATCCGGGAGTGGTGGTGTACCACGATTGCATCATTGGGAATAACTGTACCGTTCATGCCGGCAGCGTGATAGGAAGCGACGGATTCGGGTTTGCACCCCAGTCGGATAATGAATTCATGAAGATACCTCAGCTTGGGAATGTTATTCTTGAGGACAATGTGGAGATAGGCTCAAATGTCACTATCGACAGGGCCACCATGGGATCGACTGTGATAAGGAAGGGTGTCAAGCTTGATAACCTGATCCAGGTGGGGCACAATGTAGAGATTGGAGAGAACACGGTTATGGCTGCTCAGACGGGCATTGCCGGATCGACCAAGGTTGGAAGGAACTGCATGTTTGGAGGGCAGGTAGGGCTTTCGGGTCATATAAAGGTGGCTGACGGGGCCAGAATCGGGGCCCAGTCGGGAATTCCGGGGGATGTAAAGAAGGAAAACTCAGTTCTTCTGGGCTATCCGGCTATAGATCACAGGGATTTCCTGAGGTCCTCAATCATCTTCAGGCGACTGCCCGAACTGTACAGGAAGGTAGAGGAGCTGGAAAAGCAGATAAAAGAACTAAGGAAAGAATAATTTGAATGTTCGGTTTTTTTGTTTTTTTTTGTAAGCAGATGAAATTCCTTAAGACAGATGAGTGAGAAACAGAGAACTCTTGCTAAAGAGGTAAGCCTGAACGGGAAAGGATTGCATACAGGGATTGATGTTACCATTACATTCAAACCGGCGCCTGCAAATCATGGTTATAAGTTCTGCAGGACGGATCTTCCCGGTAAACCTATTATAAATGCTATAGCCGATAATGTTACCGATACATCAAGGGGCACCACCCTTGAGCAGGACGGAGCTTCGGTATCGACCATAGAGCACGTACTGGCATCACTTTATGGCCAGAAGGTCGACAACGCGCTTATTGAGCTGAACGGTCCTGAAGCCCCCATTATGGGAGGTGCGGCGTGGAAATTCACTGAAGCAATCAAGGAAGCCGGTTTCAGGGAGTTGAAGGAAGACCGCAACTATTTCGTGATAAAGCAAAAGATTGCCTATTCGGATGAGGAAAGGGGAGTCGATCTTATAATCTATCCCGACGATCACCTGAGCATTAACGTACTCATCGACTATAACTCAAAGGTACTTGGGAACCAGTACGCCATTCTTGATTCCATCGACGATTTTGAAAAGGAGATATGCAGAAGCCGGACTTTCGTGTTTTTCCATGAACTTGAGCCGCTTTACAGGATGGGGCTTATCAGGGGAGGTGATCTTGACAATGCCGTTGTGATTCTCGAAAAGGAAGTGGAGAAGGAAGAGATCGAAAGGATCGCGAAAATGTTCAACAGGCCGGGTATAACAAAGCATACTGCCGGCATACTCAACAACACCGAGCTGAGATATCGGAATGAACCGGCAAGGCACAAGCTTCTCGACTTAATGGGCGATCTGGCTTTGGTAGGCCAGCCCGTCAAGGGAAAGGTTGTGGCAACACGCCCGGGCCATTATGCCAATACACGGCTTGCAAAGCTGATAAGGCAGGAGATAAAAAAATCGCAGTCAAAGGTTGATATTCCGGCTTATGATCCTTCCGAGCCGCCCGTTTACACCCTTGAAGATATAAAGAAGAGACTGCCTCACAGGTATCCTTTCCTGTTGGTAGACAAGATCATATCGCTTAATGAGACCACTGTTGTCGGGATCAAAAATGTCACATTCAATGAGATCTTTTTCCAGGGGCATTTTCCCGACGAGCCGGTGATGCCCGGAGTTCTCATTGTTGAGGCACTGGCTCAGTGCGGCGGCCTTCTGGTGCTGGGTTCAGTAGAAGAGCCAGAGAGGTATTCCACGTATTTTCTCAAGATAGATAAGCTTAAATTCAAGCAAAAGGTGGTTCCGGGCGACACAATGATTCTCAAGATGGAGTTGATAGAGCCTATGAGAAGGGGTATTGTGATGATGTACGGTAACGCCTACGTGGGTAATCGTCTGGTTGCCGAAGGTGAGATGACTGCCCAGGTTATAAAAAACAAATAATCAGAATAATGGTTTCCAATCTGGCATATGTTAATCCCGGGGCAAGACTTGCAGACAATGTAAAGGTGGAGCCTTTCGCCTTTATTGATGAGAATGTTGAAATAGGTGAAGGGACATGGATAGGCCCTCATGCCACGGTCCTCTATGGCGCGAGGATTGGCAGGAATTGTAAGATTTTTCCATCGGCTGTTATTTCGGGAATACCACAGGATCTCAAGTTCAAAGGTGAGGATACCACTGCAGAGATAGGCGATGGAACCACGGTAAGGGAAGCAGCCACTATCAACAGGGGAACTGCATCAAAAGGAAGGACCATCATAGGCCGTGACTGTCTCATCATGGCATATGCCCATATAGGGCACGATTGCATCGTGGGCGACAACTGCATACTGGGAAATTCCACCGGTCTGGCAGGGGAGGTCAAGGTTGACGACTGGGCCATCCTGAGTGCCGGGAGCCTTGTACACCAGTTTGCACGGATCGGAGGTCATGTAATGATAGGAGGCGGCTCAAAAGTCAGAATCGATGTTCCTCCATTCATCAAGGCCGACCGCGATCCCCTGACCTATCTCGGCCTTAATACGGTCGGGCTTACCAGACGAGGCTTTCCCAAAGAAAGGATCGATTACATTCATAACATCTACAGGGCTCTCTATCAGAACGGCATGAATGTATCACAGGCTCTTGAATATATTGAAAAGGAATTCGCCCCGTCGGATGACCTGGAGTACATCATCGGTTTTATACGCGAATCGAAGAGAGGAATAATACGCGGTCCGCGTTAGCATCCTATTCCCTTTCCCATCCCTGAGCCTTCAGTTTAACTTCACCGTGATGGTTTGTGATCAGGAAACATCCCTGGTCGGGCACCGTCATATGGCCGACAGCACCACACCGGTAACGGTGCTGCTGTTTTCCGGCTTGTTCATGGAAAGGCGTATTCAGGTATGCATGATACGTCTGCCGAAAGGAGTTATAGCCACTTCGGTAAGTTTGAAATGCTGGTTGCCGAAAGGAATTCCTATAATGGTTAAATATAAAAGCACCCCTAAGACAGCATGGGTTAGCGCTATCCAGATACCGCCGCACAAAAGCCATAGGACATTCATGAACACATAAAGGCAGCCTGAATTGCGCGATTCCGGTCTGCTGGTCCTGCCGAAGGGCCACATTGCCAGTGATCCCATCTTGAGAGTCTGAAGACCAAAGGGGATTCCAACGATGGTAAGCATGAGAATCAGGCTTCCAATGAAATACTCAATGGCAATAATCAGACCTCCGAAGATAAGCCAGATGAGGTTTCCAAGGATTTTCATCGTTCGGGTGTTTTATTCGAGAATAATAGTTTTGTCCTTAGGATATTTCACAGAATAAGTTAATATGATCTGTCTCGTTTCCTGGGGTTTGATCTCAAGATCCCAGCTTACTTCCCCTGTTTGTCTGTTGTATCTGCCTCCCGAAAGCTCTTCAGCCTGCACATCAATTCCGCTGTTCGAGGAAACCGGTATCTGATCGTTTACGGTGATATTGATTTGATTCGACTTGTTGTTCCTCACTGTTATCAGGAATGAGTATGTCTCGGTTTTATTGGAACCGAAAGTTCTTCTGCTTGTGTAGTCCTGCCTTTTTTCCCTTTTCACCAGAATACTGTTGTCATTTCCGAGGGAAACAGTCAGGGTGTCTTTCATCTGGTTCACATTAAGGAATGATTTTCCGACAAAGGTGTTTTCGAAGTACAGGCTTGCCTCACCTCCTATAAGGTTCTGTTCTGCCCAGCCTGATATGTTTCCGCTAAGGTATGCATGTGGTGAAAGTTTGGGGACCGTCACGTATTTGTATTCAGCCGGTGTCGTTGTGCGCTGGATCTCGATGGTTTGCACCTTACCATCAGGTTCTATGGTATAGGGTACGGCCACATCGAATGACACGGTGGTTTCCCCGACAGTTTTTTCCATAGGCACGGGAGCAGCTTCGGCATACTGATCCATTTGCTGCTCTGTAACGACTGTCTCGTTTATTTTTACGGCTTCTTCCCTGTCGGTCATTGACCTGGTTCCCCTCGCCATACCCATTAACCTTGGTTCGGGGGCCGGAATATAATAGTCTATAAACCAGGGATGAAGAACAGGAATATCGCCCGAGACCCATGGCGTGGCATTGGAGAAGCTAAGTTTCACATCCTTCCATTGGACTCCGGTTTTCTGGTAAACATTTGCCTTGTAAAAAATCGTAACCGGCCGGCTAATGTTATCTACCCTGATATCGTATGAAGGGTACCAGCCTGCATTGCTCACGACATAGCTGAAGCTGAGTTTTCCTGAAACGGATTTTTCGCTTGATACTGTAACTGAGATCTCCCCGGAGGGCAGCTGTTGCCTGCCGAATTTCCCGGAAATCTGTTTCTGAAGGTTTTCGATCTGTTTTTCGTAGTCTTTAATCAACCTGTTCTTTTTGAGTATGGCAGTTTTAACCTGTTCCATGTTACCGGTGTAGAGTTCCATCACGTTTTTGAGTTGTTCAACTGAAAACGTGGTCTCCTTTACAAGTATGGCCCTGTTGGCTATAAGGAAAGCTTCCTTTTCGTTTAAAACGGTTATTGCCGTCTTCTCATCCTCAACCTTGAGCTGAAGAGCCTCGATCTGGCTTCTGATGTTCTTCACTTCAGGAATAGACTCAAGATTTTCAAGGTAGTTGTTCCTGTGGCTCACCGAAAGGATTGTGAAATCACCGAAACCTTTTACCTGGATGCTGCCGGCGTCGATAAAGGGGGAGAGGGATCCAAGTTTTAGAACGGTCTTTCCCGATGGAAGGTCGATGCTGCATTCGTGATTCAGCTGAGCCCTGTCGGGATAAACGGTAACATTTTTAATATCCGCCCTGATATCTTTTTCGCTATCGGCGGAAAGGTTTAGAGTCTGAGTCATTATCAGTATTGACGTTATTATTAATTTCTTCATACCGGGTTAATTTTAGCACATTAAAGTTAAGATTTTCCGGAATATGTCACATAACAATAATCAGGCCGTGTTTGGCCTGATTATATTTTGTGTATGCTGGAATTAGAGTTGAGCCTGAATCTTGCACTTATGTCTATTCCTGTGCGGTCAGCTCATGGTAGTCGACTGTTCCCGGCGGCAGTGCGGCTTCAGTATGGTTTGCCATAGGGCATCCGGGTACCGGGCAGTTGATTATCTTGTGTTCCTTGTTATCGGTGGGATGCCAGCCGAGTATCAGGTACATGGCAAAGAATCCTATCACATAAGCAACTGCAACATGCCATCCGTTTTTTAACCATCTCACCACGTTGCGGCCTTCGGGGAATTTATTGGTTATAGCCACGCCTGCTGATGATCCGAACCATATCATCGATCCGCCGAAACCGACTGCATAGGCAAGCAATCCCCAGTCGTAATGGCCCTGGTCGATACAAAGCTTTGTAAGTGGAATGTTGTCGAATACCGATGAAAGTAATCCGAGCGCGAAAGATGTTCCCCAGCTGGCATTGGGAAGTTCTTCCACCGGCATCATGGAAGCGCACATCACAAGGCAAAGCAGGAAGACGGTTCCTAGAATGGATCCGGGGACTTCTTTCCATGGTATCTTGATTATCAGTGCTCCAAGCAGGAGGGCTATCCAGACTCCAAGGGCGGGCATATCATAAAGAATATTTGAAAGGATTGCACCCACGAGGATCATCGCGACCACCGCGATCCTGCGCCAGTCTATTTTGATGCCGGACACAGAGTCTTTTTGTATCACCTGGTATTTGTGCTGCTGGTGTGCGCCGAACCATGCAAAAAAAGCAAAGGCGAATATTGAGGCGACAAAAGCATGAAGTACATCAAGAGCGCTTACGCCGGCAATCCACATCATGGTGGTGGTTGTATCACCTACTACACTACCGGCGCCTCCCGCGTTGCTCGCGGCCACAATGGCTGCAAGGTATCCGATGTGTACCTTGTTCTTGAAAACAACCAGCGCTATTGTTCCGCCAATGAGAGCGGCAGCAATGTTATCGAGGAAAGCAGACATAATGAATACGAAAGCCAGGAGCAGGAAAGGACCTTTCCAGTCGTCGGGCAGGTAATTCGGCAGTATATCCGGAACCCTTGATTCCTCGAAGATCTTCGACAGTATGGCAAAGCCGAGGAGAAGTCCAAGCAGGTTCAGCATTATTCCCCATTCACCCTGTCGCATTTCCTTGTCGAGGAATTGCTCGCGAAGCGGCAATTCTCCAAACATATGTTCCATAAAATTGAATCCCGGATCAAAGATCAGCTTGAATGTCAGGATGACAGTCAGCCCTATGATGGCCACCCAGAAGGTATGTTTGTGAAAGATGGCAACACCGAGAAGCACCAGACCAAAGAGAATGAATTCTATTCTTACCGGTCCGATGGTAGGTACATTGCCCGATGAGGCAAATGTCGCGAGAGGGATCAGCGCAAACAAAAAGAGAAGCAAAATTTTCCTTGAGGATTTTTCCAGTAATCTGATTTTACCAAAGGTCATGAATGATATATTTATTAATTGTGGAATTTTAAGAGCCCCAAAAATAAATAAATAATCATATATTTCAATCCTTCAAAAGCTCAAGGTATGAAACAGCCTGTACTTTTGCGACTGGTTTATTGGCCATCGGGCAACCGGGCACAGGGCAATTGATAATTTTATGTTCTTTATTGTCAGCAGGTTCCCATCCCAGCGTGAGAAAAAGGGCAAAAAAGCCGATAATATAGGCAACAATAATATGCCAGCCATTTTTGACCCAGAGCAGCACATTTCTTCCCTCCGGAAACTTGTTGGTAATAGCTACTCCTGCAGATGAACCGAACCAGATCATCGATCCTCCGAATCCCACACAATAAGCAAGCATACCCCAGTCATAGTGTCCCTGTTCGAGACAAAGTTTCGTAAGAGGAATGTTATCGAACACCGACGAAAGGAATCCGAGCGAGAATGCAGTCACCCATGAAGCATTTGGAAGTTCTTCGACCGGCATCAGCGATGCACATGTAACAAGGCAGAGAAGGAATATGGTTCCCTTGAGAGAAGCGGGCACTTCCCTCCATGGCGCCTTGCGGATGAACGCCCCGATGATGATCGCTATCCAGACACCCAGGGCCGGCATGTCATAAACTATATTCGATATTATTGCTCCTGCAAGGATAAGGGCTACAATGAACAGTTTCGCCCAGTCGATGGTGACATTGGGATTGGGGTCACTCTGTATCTTCTGATATTTATCCTGCTGGTGTGCACCGAACCATGCGAAGATAAGAAGAGCTACAACAGCCGCCACGTAAGCATGGAGTACATTTAGTGCCGATACACCGTCGATCCACATCATTGTGGTGGTTGTATCGCCCACCACGCTTCCCGAGCCGCCTGCATTGCTGGCCGCGACCAATGCCGCGATATAGCCGATGTGTACCCTGTTTTTGAAGACAACCAGGGCTACCGTTCCTCCGATCAGTGCAGCTGCAATATTGTCGAGAAATGACGACAGTATAAAGACGAAAACCAGCAGCAGGAAAGGACCTTTCCAGTCGTCGGGAAGATATTTGGGGAGGATATCCGGAACTCCCGATTCCTCGAATATTTTTGAAAGTATGCCAAAGCCGAGCAACAATCCTAGCAGATTGAGGATGATTCCCCATTCACCCTGTCTCATCTCCTTGTCCATCAATTGTTCGGCCATCGGTGTTGTTCCGAAGAAGTGCTCCATTAAATGGAATCCAGGGTCGAACACAAGCTTGAAAGTCATAAGAACGGTAAGTCCGATCAATGCAACCCAGAAAGTATGCTTGTGGAACAGGGCAACACCGAGGAGAATCAGGCCAAAGAAAATAAATTCGAGCCGTACCGGCCCTATTGAGGGGTGGTTGCCGCCTGAAGCAAGCAACACTGCAGGTGCAAGCAATGCAAGGATCAAAAGGGAGATCCTTTTAATGCCGTTCTTGATGAAAAGTTCTTTAAACATGTCAGAATGGTTAAGGAAATACCTATTTATAATTAAGGCTGCCAAATTAAAAATATTTTGAATCGCGCGATTCTCCGGAGGGAAATCTTATTAATGATTTTTATCACTTAATCCTGACATGCAATTTTGAATGGCATTTTATTCTGAAGTCCTTAAATTTTCATAATTTTGCATTCTTATTTAGATTAAATATAATTAAGGACGGGCTACCGGGAGTTATCAGGATTCCCCGTTGAGAAGACCAAAGCTTTTCCACCTTGGGGGAAACGGGAAAGGGGGAAACGGGAAAGGGGGGAATGGATAAAGGGGGAAGGGGAGAATGGGAGCAATTGCTCTTTAAGGTGTCAGGCTTGGGAGATTGTTTTGCAATATAAGGTTATGGAAAGGGAGCAGGATAATATAATCAATGATATTACCTCAGGAGAGTACAAGTATGGTTTTTATACTGATATCGAGACGGAAAAGATACCGAAGGGTCTGAATGAGGATACCATACGGCTTATCTCGGAAAAGAAAGGTGAGCCAGAATGGCTTCTTGAGTTTCGTCTGAAATCGTTTCGCCACTGGCTGACCATGAAGATGCCGGGATGGGCTCATCTGAAGATTCCGGAAATAGATTTTCAGGACATAATATACTATGCTGCTCCCAAACAGGAGCCGGCTCCTGAAAGTCTGGACGATATTGATCCTGAGCTGAAGAAGACATTCGACAAGCTAGGGATACCGCTTGAAGAACAGAAGAGGCTGACAGGTGTTGTAGCGGTTGATGCCGTGATGGATAGTGTTTCGGTAAAGACTACTTTCAAGGAGACACTGGCGGAGCTGGGGATAATCTTCTGTTCATTCAGCGAGGCGGTGAGGGAATATCCCGATCTGGTAAAGAGGTATATGGGTACCGTGGTTCCTTATACCGACAATTTCTTTGCCGCCCTTAATTCCGCGGTATTCAGCGACGGCTCTTTCTGCTATATTCCGAAGGGCGTAAGGTGCCCGATGGAACTGTCGACCTATTTCAGGATCAACGCGGCAAATACCGGGCAGTTTGAGCGCACCCTCCTTGTGGCCGACGAGGAAAGCTATGTGAGCTACCTCGAGGGCTGTACTGCTCCTATGAGAGATGAGAACCAGCTTCATGCCGCCATTGTCGAGATAATAGCCGAGAAAAACGCGAGTGTTAAGTATTCGACAGTGCAGAACTGGTACCCTGGCGACAGGGAAGGAAGGGGAGGGATATTCAATTTTGTTACGAAAAGAGGAATTTGCAGGGGCGATAATTCAAAGATTTCATGGACCCAGGTTGAGACCGGATCTGCAATAACCTGGAAGTACCCCTCCTGTATCCTGAGAGGCGATAATTCAACGGGAGAGTTCTATTCCGTAGCTGTTACCAATAACCATCAGCAGGCTGATACCGGTACCAAGATGATTCACATAGGAAAGAATACAAAGAGCACCATTGTATCTAAGGGAATCTCGGCCGGTCACGGGCAGAACAGCTACAGGGGGCTGGTGAAGGTGCTGAAGAATGCATCCAATTCAAGGAATTTTTCGCAGTGCGATTCGCTTCTCCTCGGCGACAAGTGCGGTGCACACACATTCCCTTACCTTGAGGTCGACAATCAGACCGCGATAGTTGAGCATGAGGCTACCACGTCGAAGATAGGGGAGGACCAGATATTTTACTGCAACCAGAGAGGAATATCGACTGAGGATGCCATAGGCCTGATTGTGAACGGTTATGCCCGGGAGGTGCTTAACAAGCTTCCCATGGAGTTCGCGGTCGAGGCACAGAAGCTCCTTCAGATAAGCCTGGAGGGCAGTGTGGGTTAGTTGAAATTTTTTATTGATTATATTCTGAAATGCTTAGTATTAAGAACCTTGAAGCCGGCATAAACGGAAAGATGATTCTGAAGGGAATAAACCTTGAGATTAAAGCAGGTGAGATACACGCTATAATGGGTCCTAACGGATCGGGCAAAAGTACCCTTGCTGCCGTTCTGGCAGGAAGGGATTTTATTGAGATCAGTGGGGGAACAGTGACTTATATGGGAAATGATCTTTTGCAGATGGCTCCGGAGGATCGTTCGAAGGAAGGAATTTTTCTCGGGTTTCAGTATCCCGTTGAGATTCCCGGGGTCAGCATGGTCAATTTCATAAAGACCGCGGTTAACGAGCACCGTAAACACAGGGGGCTTGCACCGCTCTCGGCATCCGACTTTCTGAAGCTGATGCAGGAAAAGAAAGAACTGGTAGAAATTGATTCGAAACTGGCGAACCGCTCTGTAAACGAAGGGTTTTCAGGTGGAGAGAAGAAGAAGAATGAAATTTTTCAGATGGCAATGCTGGAGCCAAAGCTTGCCATTCTCGACGAAACAGATTCAGGACTCGATATTGATGCTCTCAGGATTGTGGCCAACGGGGTCAACAGGCTCAGGAAGCCGGATAATGCATCGATAGTTATCACTCATTACCAGAGGCTTCTCGATTATATTATCCCTGATGTGGTACACGTTCTGTACGACGGAAGGATAGTGAAGACGGCTGGAAAGGAACTGGCGCTGGAACTGGAGGAGAAGGGTTACGACTGGATCAAGCAAGAGCTTTACAATCATAACTGACATGAACGGAAAATCAGGGATATCGGATTTTTTTTCAAGGCTCTATTACGAAAACATAGGCAGGATAGGAGAGAGTTCCACTCCCATTATAAATTCTTTCAGAAAGGAGGCTATTGAGAAATTCAATCTCCTTGGGGTGCCCACAAAGAAAATGGAGTCGTATAAGTATACAAACCTGGAGACCTTCTTCAGGCACGATTACCAGAGCTATTTTATCCCCGAGGCATCTCATTTCAGGAAAGCGGAGGAATTCAGGTGCGATGTCACGGAACTGGATGCTCACGGGATAGTGCTTATGAATGGATTTTATCCTACCATAAACGGCAAGCTCAGGGAACTTCCTGGAGGAATCATTATAGGAAGCCTTAATGCGGCTGCAAGGAAATATCCCGATCTTATTGAAAAGCACTACGGCAAATACGCAAGGAGCGATTCCGACGGGCTGATTCATCTTAACACTGCAATGGTTCCGGACGGTGTATTCATCTTTGTGCCTCGCGGTTCTGTTCCGGGAAAACCGGTTCAGGTGGTTAACCTCGTCGATTCGGAACAGGACACCTTCGATCAGCACAGGAAGCTGATAATCGTTGAGGAGAATGCTGAATGTTCGCTTATTATCTGCGACCACACGATGTCGCCGCAACGTTTTCTTACAAATGCGGTTCTGGAAATCCATGTCGCCGAAAATTCTTCCTTCGATCTGATAAGGGTTCAGAACGAACACAACAATGCCTGCAAGGTAACTCATACTTTCATTCACCAGGAGAGGAACAGCCGTGTGTCATCGGGCATCATAACCCTTCACGGGGGCCTTGTTCGCAACAATACTTACCACCGGCTTAATGGCGAAGGAGCTGATTGCAACTCATACGGTCTTTCCCTGGCTGATAAATGGCAGCATATCGACAACTACGTCAGTGTTGACCATGCATCGCCCAACTGCACAAGCAACCAGCTTTTCAAGGGTGTTTTTGATGACGTGTCGACCGGTGCATTTAATGGAAGGATCCATGTAGCACCCGACGCCCAGGGAACCGTTGCCTATCAGAAAAACAACAGTATATTGCTGACAGACCAGGCCAGGATGGATACAAAGCCCCAGCTCGAGATCTATGCCGATGATGTGAAATGCAGTCATGGAGCTACCGTCGGTCAGCTCGACAACGACGCCTTGTTCTACATGCAGTCGAGGGGTATTGACAAACGCCAGGCCCTCCTGATGCTGATGTTCGGTTTTGCCCATGAGGTAACCCGGAACCTGAAGGTTGATGCTCTCAGGGAAAGAATAGACGGGCTTATTATGCAGAGGCTCAGGGGAGAACTGTCGCAGTGTGCAAGTTGTATGGTGAAATGCGTATAAATATACGGGAACGATGAGAGACATTGATAATATCAGGTCGGATTTCCCGCTTCTTCAACAAAAGGTTTACGGGAAGCCGCTTGTGTATTTTGACAATGGAGCTACAACCCAGAAACCTCTCTGTGTGCTGGAAGAGCTACGAAAGGTTTACACGGACTATAACGGAAATGTTCACCGTGGTGTTCATGCAATGAGCGATCTGACCTCGGAGGCATACGAAGGAGCCAGGGAAAAGGTGAGATCATTCATCAATGCCGGGAAAAGTGAGGAAGTGGTTTTTACATCCGGTGCCACCTCATCATTAAATGCCATAGCCTTTTCATTTGGAGAGCGCTACATTAGTCGGGGCGATGAGATCATTGTCAGCGAAATGGAGCATCATGCCAACATAGTTCCCTGGCAGATGCTTTGCCTTCGAAAGGGAGCGGTTCTCAGGGTAATTCCTTTCAACGACGCCGGAGAGCTTGAGCTGGATGAATACCTGAAACTTCTGTCGCCGCGTACCAGGATTGTCGCGGTAACCCAGGTATCCAATGCGCTTGGAACTGTTGTACCGCTTGAGGAAATTATCAGGCCGGCACATTCAATGGGAATACCGGTTCTTGTCGACGGGGCTCAGGGCATTCAGCACGGAATTACAGATGTCCGGTCGCTCGATTGTGATTTTTATGCTTTTTCGGGACATAAGATCTATGGTCCTACCGGAATAGGAGTGTTGTACGGGAAGGAGAAATGGCTTTCGGAATTGCCTCCTTACCAGGGTGGAGGAGATATGGTTGACAGGGTAAGTTTTGATCGGACCACCTATAATGTGCTTCCTTTCAAATTCGAAGCCGGAACCATGAATTACGTCGGGGCAATAGGCCTGGGAAGGGCTCTCGACTATGTGAACGAACTCGGGAGGGAGGAAATTCTGCAGAGGGAAAAAACCTTGCTGGCTTATGCAACCGAAAGGCTGTCGGCGATAAAGGGACTGAGAATATACGGTCAGGCTGCCGAAAAGATTTGCACCATCTCCTTTCTTCTTGACAACATTCATCAGTATGACACCGGCATGATCCTCGACAAGCTTGGCATTGCTGTCAGGACAGGCACGCACTGCGCGCAGCCGGTGATGGACCATTACGGTATTCAGGGCACCGTGAGGGCATCATTATGCTTTTACAACACGATTGAGGAGATTGATGCACTTGGCACGGGAATTGAAAAGGTAATCGGTATGTTTTCATGAACAGGAGAATGACTATCAACGAGATTCAGGATAATATAATTGAAGAGTTTTCAGTGTTCGACGACTGGATGGACAAGTACAACCTTCTTATCGAGATGGGTAAGGAGCTGTCTCTGATCGATCCGAAGTTCAAGGTAAAGGATTACCTTATCGAGGGCTGCCAGTCGAAAGTCTGGCTGTATCCCCATTACGATGGAAAGGAAGTGACCTTCACTGCCGACAGTGATGCAATAATTACAAGGGGTATTGTGGCATTGCTTATTAAGGTCCTTTCAGGTAGAACACCTGAGGAAATAATACAGGCCGATCTCTATTTCATCGACAAGATAGGGCTGAAGCAGAATCTCTCGCCGACACGTTCCAACGGACTTCTCTCGATGCTGCGGCAGATGAAGCTTTACGCGATGGCCTTTGGGGCTCAGGGCTCAGGGGGAAGGGCACAGGGCACAGGGCACAGGGCACAGGGGGAAGAACGGCACGCGGCTAGCGGCTAGCGGCACGCGGCGAAAGACGAAGAGAGGGGGAGACTGA